>Ga0316209_1003191_pt1 | contig 11605 bp, 10 predicted proteins | sample 6monopyrite_MG_FD_204945 | JGI IMG/M metagenome (GOLD analysis project Ga0316209, IMG submission 204945) | Microbial mat bacterial communities from mineral coupon in-situ incubated in ocean water Damariscotta River, Maine, United States -... | ecosystem: Environmental > Aquatic > Marine >...
TCCATTCCAACCAAACAAAAAACACCCTTTTTTAGAAAGTTTTTTATAACTATCACCCAACACTCTGAATACTCACAACTTAACACAAAAACTATTTTTTAAACTCATTATACCTTTATATATAGGCGTTCAATTTCATTCTCCTAATCGCGTTAAGGATCGCCGCGGCATCCCCGCATGAAATAAGGGATATAGCAGAGAGCCTGACTCGCAACCGAACCTTGGCGTTGGCTGCGAGTAACGCCAAAAAAAAGAAACTAACAAATGCTTTACAACGCTGTTGTAAAACGATGAAAGGAGTAGTATCTTTGCCCTTCAAAATTTTGAGAATTTATGATCGCAATCACATTACCTGACGGAAGCGTAAAGGAATTTGAAGCTGGGGCAAGCCCCATGGATGTTGCTATGAGTATTAGTGAAGGGCTAGCTCGTAACGTTATATCTGCTTCGTTTAATAACGAAACCATTGAAGCTTCTACCCCACTTACCACCGATGGTAGTCTGGTTTTATATACCTGGCGTGATGATGAAGGTAAAAAAGCCTTTTGGCATTCGTCTGCTCATATTTTGGCGCAGGCATTGGAGGAATTATACCCAGGTATTAAATTGACAATAGGACCTGCAAGTGAAAAAACGAAAGGGTTTTACTACGATGTAGATTTTGGATCGCATGCCATTTCGGAAAAAGACTTACCTGCGATTGAAAACAAAATGCTAGAGATAGCACGTGGAAAACACGATTTTAAAATGCGAGCAACTTCTAAGGAAGATGCTTTAGCTTATTATAAAGAACAAGGTAACGAATACAAGGTAGAACTTATTGAGGCGCTCGAAGATGGAACCATTACTTTTTGCGATCATGATACGTTTACCGATTTATGTCGAGGCGGTCATATACCAAATACAGGAATTGTAAAAGCGGTGAAGTTGTTAAGTATTGCTGGAGCTTACTGGCGCGGTGACGAAAACAACACTCAGCTCACTCGAATTTCGGGTGTTACATTTCCAAAACAGAAAGATTTAAAGGAATACCTCACCTTATTAGAGGAGGCGAAAAAACGCGATCACCGAAAGCTTGGAAAAGAACTTGAACTATTTACGTTCTCTCAGAAAGTAGGACAAGGACTTCCGTTGTGGTTACCCAAAGGTGCTGCGTTGCGTGAACGACTTGAGAATTTCTTGAAAAAAGCGCAGAAGAAAGCGGGATACGAAATGGTTATCTCTCCGCATATTGGACAGAAAGAACTCTATGTAACTTCTGGACATTATGCCAAGTATGGAGAAGACAGTTTTCAACCTATTAAAACTCCAAAGGAAGACGAAGAGTTTTTACTAAAACCCATGAATTGTCCACACCATTGTGAAATTTATAACAATGGACACTGGAGTTATAAAGATTTACCAAAACGGTATGCCGAATTTGGAACGGTTTATCGATATGAACAAAGTGGCGAATTACATGGATTAACTCGTGTACGCGGATTCACTCAAGATGACGCTCACCTATTTTGCACGCCCGACCAGTTGGATGCTGAGTTTAAGAATGTTATCGATTTGGTTTTACACGTATTTGGCTCGCTTGGTTTTGAAAACTTTAGCACACAGGTTTCTATCCGTGATCCTAAAAAGCCAGAAAAGTATATTGGAGATACAGAGGTTTGGGAAAAAGCCGAACAAGCAATCATCAATGCCGCCAAAGACAAAGGGTTGAACTATGTGATTGAAGAAGGTGAAGCAGCATTTTACGGACCTAAACTTGACTTTATGGTAAAAGATGCCTTGGGTCGTAGTTGGCAACTTGGTACAATTCAAGTAGATTATAACCTTCCGGAACGTTTTAATCTTACGTACAAAGGTAGTGATAATGAGATGCATCGTCCTGTTATGATTCACCGTGCTCCCTTTGGAAGTATGGAGCGATTTGTGGCGATTTTACTAGAACATACCGGTGGAAATTTCCCATTGTGGCTTATGCCCGAGCAAGTTAGTATTCTGTCATTGAGTGAAAAATATGAGAATTACGCTGAAAAAGTTTTAAATTTGCTTGAAAATGACGAAATTCGCGCCCTTGTGGATAATCGTAACGAGACGATTGGCAAGAAAATAAGGGAAGCTGAAATGAATAAAATCCCTTATATGTTGATCGTTGGAGAGCAAGAAGCAAAAGATGGCACGGTAGCTGTAAGGAAACATGGAGAAGGTGATTTGGGAACCATGACAGTTGAAGCCTTCTCGAAATTGATACAAGAAGAAGTAAAAAAGACATTAAAAGAATTTAATATATAACTCCTGAAAACAATCGGGAATACTAAAAATTGTAAGCCATAGCAATACGAAGAAAAAGAAGTAGAGGCCCTGCAAGGGTCATTAAAGAGGATAAGCACAATATCAATGAAAAAATCCGCGCTAAGGAAGTACGCTTAGTTGGGGATAACGTTGAAGTTGGTGTGTATCCAACACGAAAAGCACTGGAATTAGCCAAAGAGCAAGATTCAGATCTTGTAGAAATTTCTCCAAATGCCACCCCACCGGTGTGCAAGATCATGGACTATAAGAAATTTGTCTATGAACAAAAGAAACGAGAGAAAGCGCTCAAGGCTAAAGCCACAAAAGTAGTGATCAAAGAAATTAGGTTTGGACCTAATACCGATGATCACGATTACGCATTTAAAAAGAAGCATGGGGAAAAGTTCCTAAAAGATGGAGCAAAATTAAAAGCCTATGTATTTTTCAAAGGGCGTTCTATTATTTACAAAGATCAGGGAGAAATCTTGTTGCTTCGTTTAGCACAGGATCTTGAAGATTACGGAAAGGTAGAGCAAATGCCTCGATTGGAAGGAAAGCGAATGACGATGTTCATCGCACCAAAAAAGAAATAATCTCTGTAAGAAGAGTCATTATAAAAAGAAAGTTGTTAGAGCTAACACTTTAGCAACCGAAGCGAGATAATTATATAAATAACGTAGGAAGATGCCTAAACAAAAAACAAAATCTAGTGCTAAGAAGCGATTTAAGCTAACAGGTACTGGAAAAATTAAAAGAAAGCATGCGTTTAAGAGTCATATCTTAACCAAGAAGACAAAGAAACGTAAGCTTGCGTTGACTCATGATACAGTAGTACATAAGTCTGACGAGAGTAATGTTAAACAAATGCTTCGTTTGAAGTAAACTGTTTAACCGGTTAAAACAATTTAAAAACCCTGGAGTTGGGCTACAATAAAAGACTAAGTGTCTAAGTGAGTAAACAAAGTGGTGATTTTATCGCCCGCCTGCTACAAAAAACAAGTAAATTATGCCAAGATCAGTAAATTCAGTTGCAAAGAGAGCCCGAAGAAAAAAGGTAATCAAGCAAGCCAAAGGATACTTTGGAAGACGTAAAAATGTATGGACTGTTGCAAAAAATGCCGTTGATAAGGCAATGCAATATTCTTATAGAGACCGTCGCGCAAAGAAAAGAACGTTTCGTGCCTTATGGATCACCCGTATTAATGCAGGTGCCCGTCAGCATGGAATGAGCTATTCACAGCTTATGGGTAAATTAAAAGCGAACGAAATCGAATTGAACCGTAAGGTACTAGCCGATTTAGCGATGAACCACCCAGAAGCTTTTGAAGCTATTGTCAACAAAGTAAAATAAGGCGTAAGCCTATTTAATAATCTATTATTTCGCTAAGAAACCCGCTCATTGAGCGGGTTTCTTGTTTCTACACTTTTTAGGTTGCATCTAGACCACCACTCAGTACTTTCCTTCAAAAAGGGGAAAACCCCCTTTTGCCACCATTATTCACCTATTTCAATTTAGGGGTATTCTACTATATATACCTTAAAGATAGCCGCTAGTTTTGTACCAACTTAAAATTACTCGGCGTACAGTGTTTACCTAACTAACTCTTAAACCACTAATTATTAAGTGATTGACATTTATTCAATTTTAAATTACAGCCTAACTAGCAAGCATTGAATACGTGTTTAATATTTAACTAATTAATTATCTATATCATGAAGAAAACTATTTTAAAGGCGACAGCCTTCTTTACAATTATGGCAACTTCAATTTCCTTTGCACAAGGGACTGGAGTTACCCAAAGCACAGACAACATGCCTATTGGCATTCAAAACAATTATGAATCTAGAGGTTCTGGACCTTCTGTCCTCGTAGCTGGTTCTCCTGGAAATGCAGCATGGATTGACGATGTTGAGGCGAAATTAGACGGAACTGGACTCGTAAGTGCCGACACCTTCTTAACGGGAGCTGGCACACCAACGCTGGCCGAATTGCAAGGATACGACGCCGTACTCGTTTTTACGGATGCCGGAGTTGCAGACCCAACAGGATTTGGGGATAACCTAGCCCTATACATCGAAGCTGGTGGTGCCGTGGTGGATGCCACATTTACACCTAACGTTTCTATCACGGGTGGATTTACTGCTTATGAACTATACTCTGCCGCTGGGCAATCTAACGGAGCCAATTTAGGAATTGGAACTATTAATGATCCTGGGAGTTTTATTCTGAACGGAGTGACCAACTTTGACGGTGGTACTGCTTCTTTCCACAATACAGCAGGAATCGTTGCTCCTGGTGCTTCGGTGGTAGCGGAATACACCACTGGCGCCGAATTTATTATAACTGCCGAAAACGTAGGCCCTGCTAATGCAAGACGTGTTTTCTTAAACTTTTATCCGCCTTCGTTCGACGCGAGAGACGATTTCTGGCTTCCAAGTTCAGACGGCGCATTAATTATGGCCAATGCATTGTTATGGGCATCTTTTAATGATGCTCCTTATTCTGTACTTGTTGCCGGTTCTCCTGGTGATCCTGCTTGGCTTGATGACGTACAGGCCAAAATAAGCGCGACAGGTTCGTTTAGTGTGAATACATTTTTGACCAGTGCAGCAACCCCGACATTAACTCAATTACAAAGTTATGATGCGGTATTTGTCTTTACAGATGCAGGCGCTGCTGACCCAGCTGCCCTAGGAAATGTTTTAGGACAATATATGGACGCAGGTGGACCTGTGGTAGATGCTACTTTTACCCCTAATGTTGCCATCACAGGAGGATTCATTCCTTACGAATTATATTCAGGTGCAGGACAGGTTTCAGGAGCGGTTGGAACGCTCGGGACTATTTTAGTGCCTGGTGATCCTATTTTAGGCGGTGTAGGTAGTTTTAATGGAGGAACCGCCTCTTTTCATAATTCCGGAGGTGTATTAGGTGCTGGAGCAACTGTTGTAGCAGAATGGGATGACGGTGAACCACTTATCATTCGCAACGAAAATATGGGGCCTTCTAACATTAGACGTGCATTCCTTAATTTCTACCCTCCATCTATTGATGCACGTGCCGATTTTTGGGATACTACGAGTGACGGAGACCAGATCATGAGAAATGCGATTGCATGGGTAATAGACGGAGCCATCCTTTCTACCAGTGACAACGAAATTGAATTAAACGTAGCATTATACCCGAACCCAGCACAGGATAGAATTACATTCTCTAATCCAAATGGTTTATCTATAGATTCGGGAGAAATTATTGATGTAATGGGGCGTATTGTTCAAAATATATCTATTGGAGAATCGACTTCAAAGACAATTCAAATTGGTTCGCTTACTTCTGGAGTTTATTTCTTTAGAGTTCGAAGTGGTGCGACCACAAACGTTATCAAGTTCATTAAGAGGTGATACAGCTTGATTTTTAGTTAACAATGAGAAAGCCCGCTCGAATGAGCGGGCTTTTGCTATTTAATAAGGTCAAAATTCTTATTTTCTTCCTATCACTTTCGTCGCTGCATTTACAATGGCATTGGCATTTAATCCATACTTCTCCATTAGTTGTGCTGGTGTCCCTGACTCGCCAAAAGTATCTTGTGTTGCCACAAACTCTTGAGGTGTTGGATGATTTTCGGCTAAAACTCGTGCTACACTCTCTCCTAGCCCACCTAAGAAGTTATGCTCTTCGGCAGTTACAATACATCCTGTTTTAGCGACACTTGCTAAAATAGCTGCATCGTCTAAAGGTTTTATGGTGTGAATATTAATTACATCGGCACTAATACCTTGTTCATTTAAAGTTTCGGCAGCTTCTAATGCTTCCCAAACTAAATGTCCGGTCGCTACGATAGTTACGTCGCTTCCTTCTTGCAACTGCACAGCCTTTCCAATCTCAAACGTTTGATCTTCTGGAGTGAAGTTAGCTACTTTTGGGCGACCAAATCGAAGGTATACTGGTCCGTGATGATCCGCGATGGCAATGGTAGCTGCCTTGGTCTGATTGTAATCACATGTATTAATGACCGTCATTCCTGGCAACATTTTCATCAAACCGATATCCTCTAAAATCTGATGGGTGGCACCGTCTTCTCCTAAAGTAAGTCCGGCATGAGATGCACAAATCTTTACATTTTTATGACTGTAAGCGATGCTTTGTCTAATTTGATCGTAAACACGACCTGTAGAGAAGTTAGCAAAGGTACCTGTGAAAGGAATTTTCCCTCCAATGGTCATCCCAGCTGCGATACCCATCATATTTGCTTCAGCAATTCCCACTTGAAAAAAGCGCTCTGGATGATTGGCTTTGAACTCGTCCATTTTTAGCGACCCGGTAAGGTCTGCACAAAGAGCAACCACATTGCTGTTGGTTTTCCCTAGTTCGGTTAATCCAGCTCCAAAACCTGAACGTGTATCTTTTTTACCGCTATCTATATATTTTTTCATCTACTGAAATTTCAAAATTAATAATCGCCAAGCGTCTCTGGATTCTGTTCCAACCCTATAGCCAACTGTTCGTCATTTGGTGCTTTTCCGTGCCATGCATGGGTGTGCATCATAAAATCGACTCCATTCCCCATTACGGTATGAAGTAAAATACAAACGGGTTTGCCTTTTCCGGTCTTCGCCTTTGCTTCGGCTAGACCCTTAATGATGGCTTCCAAATTGTTTCCTTCTGGAATAGAAAGTACGTCCCAGCCAAAAGCTTCAAACTTGCCTTTTAAATTCCCCATAGGAAGCACGGCATCTAACGAACCATCAATTTGCTGACCGTTGTAATCTACCGTTACAATAAGATTGTCTACTTCATTACCCGCAGCATACATGATGGCTTCCCAGTTTTGACCTTCCTGCAACTCACCATCTCCACAAAGTGTGTAAACAATGTGATTGTCGTTATTCAGTTTTTTGGCTTCGGCAGCACCAATAGCCACCGAGATTCCTTGCCCCAGTGAACCTGAAGCAATACGAACACCTGGTAATCCTTCGTGTGTCGTTGGATGCCCTTGTAAACGTGAGTTTAACAATCGAAATGTATTGAGTTCCTCTAACGGAAAATACCCAGAACGCGCTAGTACGCTATAAAAAACAGGCGAAATATGACCGTTCGAAAGAAAGAACACATCTTCCTCTTTCCCGTCCATGTGAAACCCATCTTTTCGGTCCATTACTTCCTGAAACAAGGCAACAAAAAATTCGGCACATCCTAAAGAGCCTCCAGGGTGACCTGAATTTACTTTGTGCACCTGTCTTAAAATATCCCTACGCACCTGTGTAACGAGGTCGGTAAGGCGGTTGATATCTGGCATAAAATTGTTTTTTCAGCAGCAAAAATAGCGCAATTAAAAAGGGCTTCAAAATAGAAATCAAGGCATTTATTAACGAATGAAGCCATTTAGTTAACATAATGACCTATTGAAGTTTTGAGATCGTCATTTTAAGAAATTGGAGCTTTCGATCAAATTAACACCGCCTTCACGATTCACAACAGAAATCCTTCTATCTTTGCGGCACTCAATTTTTCTGAATACAACCGAATGCAATTTAAACTTGAAGGACAAGAAGGTCGCGCCAGAGCAGGAACCATAACCCTTGACCACGGAACTGTAGAAACACCCATCTTTATGCCCGTTGGTACCATAGGAACTGTTAAAGGTGTTCACCAACGAGAGCTCCGCGATGAGATCAATCCCGATATTATTCTTGGAAATACGTATCATTTATACCTACGACCGCAAACTGATATTCTTGAAAAAGCGGGAGGTCTGCACAAGTTTATGAACTGGGATCGCAACATCTTAACCGATAGTGGTGGATACCAAGTGTATTCGCTTTCGGCCAATCGAAAAATTAAGGAAGAGGGTGTAAAATTCAAGTCACATATCGACGGTAGCTATCATGTATTCACGCCAGAAAATGTGATGGAAATTCAGCGTAAAATTGGTGCCGATATCATCATGGCTTTTGACGAATGTACGCCTTATCCATGCGATTACAATTATGCCAAGCGTTCTATGCATATGACGCATCGCTGGCTGGATCGTTGTCTAAAACATTTGGAAAAGACACCTTTGAAATACGATTACAACCAAACGTTTTTCCCCATCGTTCAAGGAAGCACTTATAAGGATTTGCGAAAGCAATCGGCCGAATATATTGCCAGTGTTGGCGCTCAAGGAAATGCTATTGGCGGACTCTCTGTAGGAGAACCTGCCGAAGAAATGTACGAAATGACATCGGTGGTGACCGAAATTCTTCCAGAAGATAAACCACGCTACCTTATGGGTGTGGGAACGCCCATCAATCTTTTGGAAAACATCGCGCTGGGAATCGATATGTTTGACTGTGTGATGCCTACGCGAAACGGTCGTAATGGAATGATTTTTACCGCCCATGGCACCCTAAATATGAAGAACAAAAAGTGGGAAGCCGATTTTTCTCCGTTAGACGAAATGGGCATTACTTGGGTTGACACAGAATATAGCAAAGCATACGTGCGACACCTCTTTACCGTTAATGAAATGTTGGGGCGTCAAATATGCACCATACACAACCTAGGCTTTTATCTCTGGTTGGTTCGTGAGGCGAGAAAACATATCTTAGCGGGAGATTTTTCGACTTGGAAAAAAACCATGGTAGAACAAATGGACAAACGCCTGTAAATGCTTACCATACTCGACAGATACATACTAAAGAAATACATGGGCACCTTCCTGCTCCTGCTATTGCTTTTTATTCCTATTGGAATTACCGTTAATCTTGCCGAGAAAATTGACAAAATTCTCCTCAACGAGGTTCCGTTTATTGAAGTGGCTAAGTATTATGTAGACTTTACCATCTACTTTGCCAACCTTTTATATCCGCTGTTCTTATTCTTATCGGTGATCTGGTTTACGTCTAAGCTTGCCAATAATACCGAAGTTATCGCCTTTTTGAGTAGTGGAGTTTCTTACTATCGCTTCTTACGTCCATATATGATTGGAGCTACCTTGGTTTGTATTGCGGCCTTGCTCTTAGGTATGTACCTCGCTCCTATTGCGAGTAAAGGATTTAATGAGTTTACGTACGAACATCTTAAAAAGGGGCGCAAAGATCGGGATCAGAGTAATGTGTTTCGACAAATCAACGACAAGGAATACATTTATGTGAGCTACTTTAATGTAAAGACCAATGCGGGAAATAATTTTACGTTGGAGCACTTTGAAGGCACCAAGATGGAATACAAGATTGCCGCTCGAAGTATTCGGTTTAACGAAGTAGATAGCACCTATACACTTTTCGATTACACCAAACGCATTATTGGAGAAAACGAGGATATTCTAGAACGCAAAGCCAAACTAGATACAATATTTAGTTTTGAATTGGAAGATCTTACTCCTGTAGAATACATTGCGGAAACCTTAAATAGTATTGAGCTCAACCGTTTTATTGAACGGGAAAAAGCGAATGGTTCTAGTTATATCAATAAATATCAAGTGGTGCAGTTTAAGCGCTACAGCTTACCGGCTTCGGTATTTATTCTTACGATTATTGCAGTAGCAGTATCGTCTGTGAAGCGTCGTGGTGGAATGGGTGTTAACCTCGCCATTGGAATCGCCATTGGAATGGTTTTTATATTCTTCGATAAGATTTTTGGAACTATGGCGGAAAAAAGTAGTTTCTCTCCTATCATAGCCACTTGGTTTCCTAACTTTGTGTTTGCCATACTGGCCGTTTATTTGTTGAAGAATGCAAAACGCTAAGCTTCTTAATTACTTACACTTACATCTCATCGTTTTTATTTGGGGGTTCACAGCAGTGCTCGGTGCCCTTATCTCTATGGACGCGATTCCATTGGTAGCCTATCGAATGGGACTCGCCTCGGTGTTTATTTTGCTCTTTATTATCATTAAAAAACAATCGCTCGCCATCCCCACTAAAACCTTGCTTGGCTTTTGTGTCGCTGGATTGCTAATCGCCCTGCACTGGCTTGCCTTTTTTGGAGCCATAAAAGTTTCTAATGTTTCGGTGACCTTGGCTTTGATGTCTACAGGCGCGTTTTTTGGTGCATTTTTAGAACCCCTGTTCTTTGGACGTAAAATTATTGTATACGAAGTACTCTTTGGCTTGTTGGTAATTGTAGGCCTTTATATCATATTTCAGGTAGATGGAAATTACACCAACGGTATTTTATTAGCGCTGTCCTCCTCTTTTCTTGGCGCCTTGTTTTCGGTGATTAACGGAAAGTATGTTCAGAAATACAAAGCATCGGTTATTTCCTTTTATGAGATGACCTTTGGATCGTTATGCATACTTGCATTTCTTGGCTTCTCTGGCGCCATCGATGCACAGTTTTTTCAGTTAACACCTAATGACTGGATCTACCTACTCATTTTAGCTTCGGTATGTACGGCATATGCCTTCCTGGCTTCGGTACATGTGATGAAATGGATTAGTCCGTATACGGTTATGCTCACGGTAAATATGGAGCCTGTATACGGAATTATTTTAGCGTTACTCATATTAAAAGACGACGAGTATATGTCGCCACAGTTCTACTACGGTGCGCTTATTATTATTGCAACGGTGATTGCAAATGGCATTGTAAAAACCAAAATGCAAAGAAAAAAGAAGTCGATAGACGCTACCTAATCACAAAATTTTATCTTTGTAAACTTACTAATCAACTTGAACAAAAAGATAGTATGGAATATCTTGATTTTGAACTCCCTATCAAGGAGCTACAGGAACAGTACGAAAAGGCCTGCCAAATTGGTGCAGAAAGCGATGTAGATGTAACAAACACCTGTAAACAGATTGAAAAAAAATTAAACGATACTAAGAAGGATATCTATAAAAAATTGACACCATGGCAACGCGTTCAGTTGTCTCGTCACCCTAACCGTCCCTACACTTTGGATTATATTAATGCCATTTGTGGGGATTCTTTTTTGGAACTACATGGAGATCGTGGTTTTAAAGACGACAAGGCCATGATTGGTGGACTTGGGAAAATTGGCGATCAGAGTTATATGTTTATAGGTCAGCAAAAAGGTTATAATACCAAAACGCGTCAGTACCGAAACTTTGGTATGGCGAATCCTGAAGGATACCGTAAAGCATTGCGCTTAATGAAAAGTGCCGAAAAATTTAATGTCCCTGTAGTAACCTTAATCGACACTCCCGGTGCGTATCCAGGTTTGGAAGCAGAAGAGCGCGGACAAGGAGAAGCGATTGCTCGTAACATCTTAGAGATGACACGCCTTAAAGTGCCAATTATTGTAGTGATTATTGGTGAAGGAGCCAGTGGTGGCGCCTTAGGAATAGGTGTTGGAGACAAGGTACTCATGCT
>Ga0316209_1003192_pt1 | contig 11603 bp, 11 predicted proteins | sample 6monopyrite_MG_FD_204945 | JGI IMG/M metagenome (GOLD analysis project Ga0316209, IMG submission 204945) | Microbial mat bacterial communities from mineral coupon in-situ incubated in ocean water Damariscotta River, Maine, United States -... | ecosystem: Environmental > Aquatic > Marine >...
TTTAGCGGCTGTCGGTTAACAGACCAGTACAGTTGTAAGCCGATATTAACTTTGTACAAAACATAGATATGAAAAGGATAGGATTAATTGTTGCTTTTGGTTTGTTGATAGTAGGTTCATCTGCTTTTGCAGGTGAAGGAGATGGTAATAAAACTGAAATTCAGGACAAAAAAGTTGGATTGAACATTGGAGACATCGCTCCCGAACTCAAATTCAAAAATCCAGAAGGAAAAGAAGTCGCTCTTTCTTCGCTAAGAGGAAAAGCTGTATTGATTGATTTCTGGGCTTCGTGGTGTCGTCCTTGTCGTATCGAAAACCCGAACCTGGTTGCGGCTTACAAAAAGTTTAACCCTAAAGGTTTTGAGATTTACGGTGTGTCGTTAGACAAAAGCCAAGATGCTTGGGTTAATGCTATCAAACAAGATGGTCTTGATTGGGTTAATGTAAGCGACTTAGGAGGTTGGAGCAGCGCTGGAGCTGCCACTTATGGTGTGCGCTCAATACCTGGTAATTTCCTTTTAGATAAGAACGGAGTTATCGTTGCTAAAAACCTGAGAGGCGCAAACCTTCACGCTGAAGTGCAGAAGTTGGTAGGTCAATAAAACACTCAACACAAGATAAAATGACGGAAGGCAGGGTGACACCCTGCCTTTTTTACTTTTGCACCCGCTTAAAAACGGCCGTTATCTGCCAAATTGTCCCAAGAACGGCCACGGCAGACTATTTGATAACCGCGGTTGGTTGAAAAGAAATCCGAAATTCTAATTGAGAAATTCGAAATAGGTTTAAGTATAGAACTCAAAATGGGAAGTAAAAAATCTGAAAAGGAAAACGCTGAAATGTCAGGAAAAGAGAAAGCGGAAAAAATAGAAAATGTTGAGGTGGAGGTTGATGAAAATGAGGTTGAAACAGCTGAGGCAGAAGAGAAAGACCCATTGGAGGAACTACAAGAGCAGTACAACGAGTTGAATAACAAGTACTTGATGCTCTATTCTGATTTTGAAAATTTCAGAAAGAGAATCGCGAAAGAGCGCATTGACCTCATTATGAATGGTGGCCAAGATGTGTTTAAATTGCTTCTGCCGGTAGTGGATGATTTTGAGCGTGCTCGAGTAAATATGGAAAGCGCTACAGACGTGCCAAGTGTGAAAGAGGGCATGGAGTTAATCTATCATAAGTTGGTGAAGGAATTAGAAAACAAAGGACTGAAACCTATGAAGAGCGTTGGAGAAGTCTTCGACCCAGAAATTCATGAGGCCATCACGCAGATTCCTGCACCATCAAAAGACATGAAGGGAAAGGTTGTGGACGAGGTTGAAAAAGGATATTATCTGAACGAAAAAGTGATTCGGTTTGCCAAAGTTGTGGTAGGCGCGTAAGGACTGAAAAATGGCAAAACGAGATTATTACGAAGTACTAGGAGTTAGCAAAGGCGCTTCTGAGGCTGAAATAAAAAAGGCTTATCGGAAGATGGCCGTTAAGTTTCATCCCGATAAGAACCCGGACGACCACACAGCTGAAGAGAAATTTAAGGAAGCTGCGGAGGCGTACGAGGTTTTAAGTAATGCTGATAAAAAAGCGCGCTACGACCAATTTGGCCATGCTGGAATGAGTGGAAATGGCGGCTTTGGTGGCGGAGGTTTTGGCGGAGGCGGCATGAGCATGGATGACATCTTCAGCCAATTCGGAGATATTTTCGGAGGCAGTGGAGGCAGTGGCGGCTTTGGTGGTTTCGGTGGGGGCGGAGGTCGTGGCAGAACACGCGTCAACAAAGGTTCTAACCTTCGAGTTCGGGTTAAGCTCAACTTGGAAGAAGTAGCTAATGGCGTTACCAAAAAGCTGAAGGTTAACAAATACGTTAGTTGTGAGAAGTGTACTGGAACGGGTGCCGAAGACGGTAAAATGGACACATGTCACACGTGTGGTGGTCGTGGACAGGTGACGCGTGTAATGAATACGCCACTTGGTCAAATGCAGACTTCATCCACTTGTCCATCTTGTAGCGGACAAGGACAGACGATTGCCCATAAATGCACCAAATGTTACGGTGATGGAATTGTGAAAGGCGAAGAAGTTATTGAAGTGAAAATTCCTGCGGGGGTTGGGAACGAAATGCAACTTTCTGTTCGTGGAAAAGGAAATGCGGGAGCCAAAGGTGGCGTGCCCGGTGATCTGATCGTGCTGGTGGAAGAAGAGGAGCATCCTGAATTGAAGCGTGATGGCACAGATCTTCACTACGAACTGTACGTCAGTTTTGTAGATGCAGCCTTGGGTACAACCGTTGAGGTGCCGACCATTGAAGGAAAAGCACGGATTAAAGTTGAGGCAGGAACACAGAGCGCTAAGCTTTTGCGCTTACGTGGAAAAGGTCTTCCTGATTTAGATTACGGAAGAAAGGGCGATATTTTAGTACACACCAATGTTTGGATTCCTAAGAAGCTATCGAAAGATGAGAAGAAGGCGTTGGAGGGAATGAAAGATTCAGAGAACTTCAAGCCAAATCCAGGAAAAGGAGAGAAGAGTTTCTTCGATAAAATGAAGGATTATTTTCATTAAACTTGAAATGGGCTGATACGAATTACGAATAAAATCCGAATATGACGAATGCTTCAAGACTTCTGCATTCGTCATATTCGTACCGCGCAGCGGCATTCGTAATTCGTATCAGCTATTTTCAGTCCTTAACTTTACAACATGTTTTCAGAACAAGAAATAAAGGAAAAGCTGAAATTGCTGTTGTGGGATACGCCAGCCACAGCAGACGATGCTTACAATTTGCTGATGCACGACAAGCCCTGCCGCATCAGTAAACACAACCTTTATCAGAAGATATTGAATACGTTTCCTTGGTTTACGGTACTCAAGATCATCCCGCAAGAGAAAATCCCGTATGCTATGAGCCAAGAAGTATTGCAGGGGCTGTTCCCAAGAAACCTAAGGGAGAATTATTTCAATGCCAGACGCTTCATTTTACAATAAGCTCTATCCGCTGCAGGATGCCGCGCTGCAAAAGCTGAATGGCGTTACACGGTTTTACCTAACAGGTGGCACAGCGGTCAGCCGATTTCATTACCATCATCGCTATTCCGAAGACCTCGATTTCTTTATGAATCGTTCCGAGAACTTTCGTGATGAGGCGAAGAAGCTAATAACAACATTGGAATCAGGGTTTTCTGATGTGCAAGTAATTATGGACATGGAATCCTTTTTTAGAATATTTGTGAAGGATGAAGAAGGAATAGTACTCAAAGTGGAATTGATAAACGATGTAGGGTTTCGGTACGGAAAGCCAATGAATGGAGGTACGTACCATTTGGTTGATATTCCTCGGAATATTCTCTCAAATAAGTTGTGTGCATTAAGCAGAAGTGCGGCAAAGGATGTGGTTGATATTATTACCATCTGTCAGCATGAGACCTTTTCTTGGCCAGATTTGTTTGAGGAAGCCAAAATGAAAGACACCTGGGCAAATGAACTTTCCGCCATCAACACACTGAGTACTATGAGTTTGGATAAAATTTTGACTGATGTTGATTGGATTGAAAAGCCCTCTGTCAAGTTTTTGGAAGATTCTATCAATACAATTTGCACAGACATTGCCAAAGCACGAGAAAACTCCCTTTTCAAGCCGTCATAACTCAAAACCGAAATCATCCCATCCTCATCATAACTTGTTTGTTTTTCGCGCTCGTAAAATAGCCTTGTTCCACATCGTTTTGCATAACTTGCCCCGTCTTTACGGGGTTCGCACTCATTCGTAATTCGTATCAGCATCACACTAAACTTTTGAATTTGAATCAACCAATATTCCGTGCTGAAAATGTAAGCAAGGCCTATGCAGGTCATGTAGCCATTGAAGACATCAGTATTTCTGTTCCTGAAGGTTCAATCTTTGGTCTTTTAGGGCCGAATGGTGCTGGGAAAACCACTTTCATCCGCATCATCAATCAGATTACGGGGCCAGACACAGGGCAGCTTTGGTTTAATGGCGAACGTTTGGAAGAAAAGCACTCCGCCCAAATTGGTTACTTGCCAGAAGAGCGTGGATTGTACAAGAAAATGAAGGTTGGCGAGCAAGCATTGTACCTCTGTCAGCTAAAAGGTTTGACTAAGAAGGATGCGCTTGCGCGACTGAAATATTGGTTCGAGAAGTTTGAAATTCAGGCGTGGTGGAATAAGAAGGTGGAGGAGCTTTCTAAAGGGATGGCGCAGAAAGTCCAGTTCATCATTACCATTTTACATGAGCCTAAATTGTTGATTTTGGATGAGCCGTTCAGTGGTTTCGACCCTATCAATACCAATCTTATCAAATCCGAAATTCTGGAATTGAAAAAGAAGGGAACGACTATTATTTTCTCTACGCACAACATGGGTTCTGTGGAGGAACTGTGCGACCATATTGCACTCATCAACAATACGAGAGTGATTTTGGAAGGTGAGGTCAAAGAGGTGAGAAGCCGATTTAGAACACAGACGTATAATATTGATTTTGCGGGTTCGGTTATGCAGCTTAGTGCCTCGTTAGGAACCTATGGCGAACTCATCGAACATGGCCCGGAAGGCGACCATACGGATGCGACTATTCGTTTGGTTAACGGTGCTACCACCAATCAACTACTTGGAAACATTATGCGAACGGTAGTGGTTCGTGGGTTTCAAGAAGTAATTCCAAGTATGAACGATATTTTCATTCAGGCGGTGGAGAAGTATAACCAAGATAAACTGGCGGTATGAACAAGATCGGACTTATAATCAGACGGGAATACCTTACACGCGTTCGTAAGAAGTCGTTTATCGTGATGACCATTCTTGGCCCCATTATGATGGCGGCCCTGTTCATCGTTCCTGTTTGGATGGCGATGAATGATGAGGATGAAGCGAATATTCTTGTGATTGACGACAGCTTTCTTTTTAACGAAAGGATGGCTGACACGGACAAGATTCATTTCCATTTTCCGCAGGTTGGAACAAGCTTAGATAGTGCCAAAGGTCAGATGATGGCCAGCGATGATTTTGATGCGGTGCTGTTCATTCACGAAAAGATTTTGTCAACACCCACAGGCATTCAATTGATTTACGATAAACAGCCAGGGATCAACGTAATCCGTTACATCGAGAATACAATTGAAAACGATATTGAGAAATTCAAGCTTGCTAAGTCGGGTATCGACCAAGCCACAATTGAAGCTGCCAAAACCAATGTTCGGCTCATAACCAAAAAGATTGATGAGATTGGAGAGGAGAGCAAAAGCAATACCGAACTCAGCATGATAGTAGGCATGTTTAGCGGTATTCTCATTTACATGTTCATCTTTTTGTATGGCGTGCAAGTAATGCGTGGCGTAATTGAGGAAAAGACGAGCCGCATCATCGAAGTAATTATTTCGTCTGTTAAGCCATTTGAGTTGATGATGGGCAAGATTATCGGCATTGCGTTGGTCGGACTCACGCAGTTTTTACTTTGGATGGTATTGTCAACGGCATTCATTTCTGGTGGAAAAACCTTGGTGGAAAGTCAGTTTTCGAAAGACACGCCAACAAGTATTGAACAGGCCATGACGGCTGCAGGAGATGTTTCTCCAGAAGTGGAAGAAACTGCTTCATCTGAACTCAATCAATCAGCTATTGACGATGTTTTTGCAAGTATTCAGCAAATCAATTTTCCGTTAATTCTTGGGAGTTTCTTATTCTATTTCTTGGGCGGATATCTGATTTATAGTGCCCTGTTTGCAGCCGTTGGTTCTGCTGTTGACAATGAGGCAGATTCGCAGCAGTTCATGCTACCGATCACGGCTCCAATCATTTTTTCGTTTGTGATGGCGCAAGTCGTCATTAATAATCCCGAAAGCCCAATGTCGTTTTGGCTTTCCATGATTCCGTTCACTTCGCCCATTATTATGATGGTACGGATTCCGTTTGGAGTCCCCGCTTGGGAATTGGCCTTGTCAATGTTCCTTTTGGTGGTAGGATTCCTAGCTACAACTTGGTTGGCTGGTCGCATTTATCGTACTGGAATTCTGATGTACGGAAAGAAAATTAGCTATAAGGAATTGTGGAAATGGCTGCGATACCATTAGCCCCACCCCTAACCCCTCCCCAAAAGGGAGGGGAACTGGCACTTTCTTCCAACATTGAAGCATTGCGACAAATTTCCACCTGTAGAGGAGAGTCTGTGTCATGTAGGTACGAATTTCCTCCCCAAAGGGGAGGGCAGGAGGGGCTTGAATGAGAGTTGCAGTAATCGACCTTGGAACTAACACTTTTAACCTTCTCATTGTAGATGTGTCGTCTTCGGGCGAGTACAATTCTGTTTTCAATACTAAGAAGGCTACCAAAATTGGTGAGGGAGCAATGATTGCTGGAAAGCTGCTTCCCGAACCGATGCAGCGGGCGAAAGATGCCTTGGCAGAATATCTTGGAATCATCAAAGAACACAACTGCGATAAAACCTTGGCATTCGCTACTTCTGGAATTAGAAGCACATCCAACGGAGCTGATTTTGTGGGCGAAGTTAAATCTGAATTGGGTTTGGAAATCAAAACGATTGACGGCCTCGAAGAAGCCAAGCTGATTTACGAAGGTGTTGATTTGGCCATTCCTTTTGGAGATGAACCAATGCTGATAATGGATATTGGTGGAGGTAGTACCGAATTCATTATTGCTGATAAAACGGGGGTACTTTGGATGAAAAGCTATCGATTGGGAATTTCTCGTGTGCTGCAAATGTTGGAACCAAATGACCCAGTAACTGAATCAGATGCTCAGAGTTTAAATACACTTTTCGCAGAACAGCTTTCTGAATTGCTGGAGAATTGCAAGATGTACGGAGTCAAAACCCTTATCGGCTCCTCTGGCAGTTTTGATAGTTTCATTGAGATGATTTGGGCAGAAAATGGCAATTTCCAATTGGCTAACTCGGTTAAACGAGAGGAATTCAATCTTGATGAATTGAAACGGCTTCACGAGAAATTGATTAGTTACGATTACGATACTCGAAAAGAAATTCCTGGCTTGGTTGAAATGCGGGTTGATACCATTCATTTGGCTTCCTACATGGTTCAATGGGTGCTGAGTAATTGTGATTTGGAAAGGTTATTGCTTTCTAGCTATGCGTTAAAGGAAGGCGTTATCCACCGAGTAATGGAAAACCGTCTTTAGCGAATATCCGAAGCACGAAAAAGTTAAATTCGAAATCTGTTGAATTGGTAAGTGGCTTTTTGCTAAAACCTCATACCTAAAACCTCATACCTGAAGAAAATGGCCAAGATCCTGATAATTGATGACGAGAGAAGTATTCGCAACGCGATTCGCGAAATATTGGAATATGAGAAATTTCAAGTGGATGAAGCAGAAGACGGTCTCTCAGGTGTTGTGAAAGTGAAAGGCGGCAAGTATGATGTCATTCTTTGCGACATCAAAATGCCCAAGATGGACGGCACGGAAGTGTTGGAACGCATTATGCTTTTGGCACCTGACACCCCAGTTGTGATGATTTCGGGTCATGGCGATATTGACACCGCAGTACACCTACTTAAGGAAGGTGCGTACGATTACATTCCAAAGCCCCTCGATTTGAATCGCTTGTTGGTTTCCGTGAGAAATGCACTTGATAGAACCGAGATTGTTGCCGAGACAAAGAAGCTTCGAAAGAAGGTGAGCAAGAGTTACGAGATGATTGGGGAGTCTGATGGCATCAATAAGGTGAAGGAGATGATTGAGAAAGTCGCTCCAACCGATGCGCGTGTTTTGGTGACGGGCCCTAACGGAACAGGAAAAGAATTGGTGGCACGAGCTATTCATGAAAAAAGCGGACGATCTGATAATGCACTAATCGAAGTGAATTGCGCGGCCATTCCATCAGAGTTGATTGAGAGCGAATTGTTCGGTCATGAGAAAGGCGCGTTTACTTCGGCCATCAAGCAGAAAAAAGGAAATTTTGAGACTGCTACAGGTGGAACACTTTTCTTAGATGAAATTGGCGACATGAGCCTTTCCGCGCAAGCGAAAGTGCTACGTGCGTTGCAGGAAAGTAAGATTACTAGAGTAGGAGGAGAGAAGGAGATTGTGGTAGATGTTCGTGTAATTGCAGCTACAAACAAGGACCTCCGAAAGGAGATTGAAGCTGGTAATTTTAGAGAGGACCTTTATCACCGTCTTGGGGTAATTCTTATTCATGTTCCAGCGCTCAACGAAAGAAGAGATGACATTCCATTGCTGGTTGACCATTTCTTACAAATGATTTGTGATGACCAAGGAGTAGCCAAGAAATCGGTGGATGCAGAAGCAATTAAGGAACTGAAAGACTACAACTGGACAGGAAATATTCGTGAATTACGCAACGTAGTGGAGCGATTAGTCATTCTCTCAGGAAAGTCCATCACAAAGAAGGATGTTGAGCAGTTTGTGAAGCTGTAATTAATACACCTTCCAAACGTTTGAAGTCTGAGTGCTACTTAGTCGAAGTAGTTTAACCCCAACATAGTTTGGCTTCACAACTGAGATTAGTTGGGCTGCAGTAAAAGAAGGAATAGACCTACTTCCAATCAGTTTGCCTGAAAGGTCAAACCATTCTAAGATCACATCATCTAGCCTATCGCGACTTTGCAATTGAATTTCATCACCGAAGGAAGAAAAAGTGATTTCGCTTTCCACAATTCCAGTTGGTTGAACAACTATTTCGTTTGAGAACGTTGGGCAGTTACCAAGAATTACTGTTCCAACCTGATAGATTCCAGACAGCGAATAAATATGTGTTTGAGCAATTTCATTCGAGAGGGGGTTTCCATCCAAATACCATTGATAATTGGCTTGGTTATCACTTTCTAATGTGCCTGAGTTATCTGTAATAATTGGAGCACTATTTGGACAATCCGAATCAATGGTTCCAAGATTAGTTTCCGTTGACAAGGCAGTCTCGTATTCGTCCCAAGCATCACAGTCATCCTTCAAAAAATAATCGAACCACGGATGGCACACCGCATAGCTGACCGCTTGTTGATCTGCGGCAGACAGACTGCCAGGAATGAATTCTCCTAATGAGCATAGACCTGGACTGGAGGCAAAGTAGCAGTGAGACCCATCTTGAATATTCACAAAATACTTGCAAGCAGAGCCCACACCATTGTAAATAGGAATATGATGGTCTGCGGGAGGCGTAACACCATCAGATGTGCCAGAAAGCACAAGAACTGGAGCTGTGATTGAAGCTGCCGCTGTTACGGCAGAAGGGTTGGTTTCGGCTGGGGCAAGACCTACAATACAGTCCACTCCAGCAAAACCTGAAGCCGCCAAAAAGGTTGCTCCACCTCCCATGCTGTGTCCCATTATTGCAGTTCGATCAAGAACACGCTGATAAAATGGTGAGGAATTATCTGTGCCAGCGTTTTGCATTTCAGAAGCTAGAAATCTTAAATCTAGGCCAAACGCTTCGTGATTTGGGCTAAATCCCGTTTCTGTTGCTGGAAAAACCATTATATATCCTTCAGGAACAAACTCATCTTTCCAATTCGGATATGCGGTGGGTTGCATGGTAAAACCATGACCAAAAATGATTACAGGAAACTCCCCTGCGGCAGCATCAACGTTAGAACCTGAGCTTACACTTGGGTAATAAATTTCGCATTCAATGGCGCGATTGCTTCTCGCAGGGTCATTATAGGTTATTGTTCTGTTTCCAATTGGAAATTGGGCAAATGCAGAGAAACAGAACAGAACGAATATGAGAGGTAATATTTTTTTCATAATCTTGAATATTGAGTTCAACTTAAGCATTAAACCCCAACTTTGCTGCATGAAGCAGATTCTCGTTTTTGTAATTGTCTTTTCGCTTTCATTATCTGTATCGGCCCAAAAGCGGATTGAGCGTATCGCTTTCGGTTCCTGCGGTCATCAGATTGGAGAGCAATTTATCTGGAATTCGGTGATTGCTATGGACCCTGAACTGTGGATTTGGTTGGGCGATAATATTTATGGTGATACAAAGGACATGGAGGTTCTGCGTAGAAAGTATCAACAGCTAGGAGACAATTACAATTATCAATTACTGAAAGAAAAGTGTCCAATTATTGCCACTTGGGACGACCATGATTATGGTGTTAATGATGGCGGAAAGGAATATCCAAAGCGGGCAGAAAGTCAGAAGGTGTTTCTGGAATTTTTTGAAGAGCCAAGCGGAAGTTCGAGATGGAAGCAGGAGGGAGTTTATACAAGTTATGAGTATGGTTTTGACGACAAACAAGTAAAGGTCATTTTGCTAGACCAACGGTATCATCGGGATGAACCTGATACGGATGGAGATGTTTTGGGAGAAGCACAATGGACATGGCTAGAGGAGCAATTTAGAAACTCAACGGCCAAAGTTGTTTTGGTAGGAGCGAGCTTTCAGTTTGTGTCTAATCAACATCCTTTCGAAACATGGGGGCATTTTCCGACTGCACGTGAACGTATGCTCAAATTGATAAAAGAAACTGGTGTTAAGGGTGTGATATTTCTTTCTGGTGACCGCCATTTTGCAGAAATATCTAAGCTAGAACGTGATGATTTACCTTATCCAATTTACGATTACATGTGCAGCGGATTGACGCATGCAAACAACCTGATGATTGAGAAAAATCCTCATCGAATGAGAGGCAAAACCTATTATCATCGAAACTTTGGGATGATTCTTTTTGACTGGGAAAACCAATCTGTTACACTCCAAAACAGAAAAGTGAACCAAAAGGTGAGTTTTGAGCACACTATTCCGTTTTCAGAGCTTGGGTGGTAGACTAGGTTTATCCGCATTGTAATTGAACACAACCGCGCGCAATTGGTTATCTTTGTGAAAGTTCTTTGAATTAATGGGGCCGACCGGTTTTGACAGCAATAAGGTTGGTGCGGTAAGCATGTCGGGTGTTGGAATAATCATCCGTAATCAAGTGTTCCAAATTTTACTAGGCGAATCAAACTTCGCGCTAGCAGCTTAAGTTAGACTTAAGCAGCAGCTGTCTCGGTTGCAACAGTGTCTTACAGTGCAACTAATGAGGCATCATCAGGTAAGAATAAGCTAAGGGTTTTCTCGACCTACAGACGAAAATCTCAGAGGATAAGAATTAGTTAGGCCGTCTCTTGCCGGACTAGTTTCGAAAATCAATATGAGAATAAGCATGTAGAACGCCCATCGGGCTATTGTTTGGACGAGGGTTCGAATCCCTCCGGCTCCACCACAATTTGGTTTTAAAACCTCATAATCAACTAATATACAGTTGGTTGTGGGGTTGTTGTTTTTAGTGTAAAACAATTGTGATTCCCCGCATTATTACCAGTACCGTAATTAACGAAAGAACAAACGGTTACCTACGGATTCTGCTACCTGCTTCGCTGAGGGACGAAGCGTCTCAGTTGTGAAAGTAATACTCTGGCACAAAGGGATAGAATACATTCAACTGGTATCATTACGGGGAATCATAATAGAAAATCTGATTCCCCGTAATGATACTGTAACAGCCCCATAGAAGTTCGGACATGAATCTACACTAAAAACTGTAATATCATGACCATGAACAGACGTACATTCACCAAAGAGGACAAGTTGGCCATCCTTAAAGAGGCAACAAGCAAAGGAG
>Ga0316209_1003193_pt1 | contig 11600 bp, 10 predicted proteins | sample 6monopyrite_MG_FD_204945 | JGI IMG/M metagenome (GOLD analysis project Ga0316209, IMG submission 204945) | Microbial mat bacterial communities from mineral coupon in-situ incubated in ocean water Damariscotta River, Maine, United States -... | ecosystem: Environmental > Aquatic > Marine >...
CACGCGGTGGGGATGCACCCCAAGACCGACACCATCGGGCTGGATGTCCCGCACCGCCCTGATACTTATTACGGGCTGGCCAAATGCTTTGCCGAAGATCTGGCCTCGCTCTACTGGGACAAGCGCGATATCGAATCCGTCTGCCTGCGCATCTTTTCGGCAGCCCCGCCATCCAACGCGCGCGCGATTGGCACATGGCTCTCGACGGGTGACCTGATCCATCTGGTGGAACGGGCGATCGACAGCCCCGTCGTGGGCTTCACCACCGTCTACGGTATCTCCAACAACGACCGCGCCGTGGTGGACAACAGCAAAGCGGGGCACCTTGGCTATCGCCCCAAAGACAACGCCGAAGATTACGCCAAAGAGGTCTTTGCCAAATCGCCGCCGGTTGACAACAAAGACCCCGCACATCTGTGCATCGGGGGGCCTTTTGCCGCGATTTCCTTGGGTGAATCCGGTGTGGCCCAGATCAAAAAGATGAACACTTGATGTCTGCATTATTCACACCGCTCAAAATCAAAGATGTCACCCTGCGCAACCGGCTGGGGATGGCACCGATGTGCCAATATTCCTCTGTCGACGGGGTGGCGCAACCTTGGCATATGACCCACATCGGCGCGCGTGCCGTGGGTGGCGCGGGGCTGATCATCGCAGAGGCCACCGCGATATCGCCCGAGGGCCGGATTTCACCGGGCTGTGCGGGGCTTTGGAACGAGGCGCAAGTCGCGGCCCTGATCCCGATCAACGCCTTTGCCAAATCGCAAGGTGCGGTGATCGGCGTGCAAATCGGCCACGCAGGGCGCAAGGCATCGTCGGCGCGGCCCTGGGACGGCGGGGCGCATTTGACGGATGCCGAGGGCAGCTGGCCGATCCTTGGCCCAACATCTGAGGCCTTCGACAGCGACGGCACGCGGCTGTTCAAAGCCCCTTCTGCGATGTCGCTTGCCGATATCGAGGGCGTGACAGCCGATTTTGTCGCCAGCGCAAAGCGGGCGCTTGATGCGGGCTATGACTTGCTCGAAATCCACGGCGCGCATGGCTATCTGCTGCACAGCTTTTTCACGCCGCTGGTCAATACCCGCACCGATGCCTACGGCGGTGATTTTGCAGGCCGCAGCCGGATGATGGTCGAGACCGTCACCGCGGTGCGTGCGGTCTGGCCCGAGAGACTGCCTTTGGCTGTGCGCCTGTCGGTGACCGACTGGATCGATGGCGGCTTGACCATTGATGACAACATCCAGCTTGCGAAAATCTTGCGTGATCTTGGTGTGGATATTGTCGATTGTTCGGGTGGCGGCGCAACCCCTGCGGCGCGGGCCTCTATTGGCACACGGACTGCCGATCAGGTCAGCTTGGCCGCCAAAATGCGCGCCGAGACGGGGCTGATCACGGCAGCGGTCGGTTGCATCACAACAGCTGCGCAAGCCGAAGAGATCATCGCATCAGGCCAGGCCGATATTGCGCTCATGGCGCGACAATTCCTGCGCGATCCCTTTGCTGCGATGACATTTGCTCATGCGCTTGGCGCAGACGCCAAAGCGCAGGTTGCCATTCCTGTCGGCCATTTCGTCGGCTAGCGTTTGACCTTGGCGGTGCGTGTGACCCACATGCCGCCAAGGATCAGCACAACCCCCAGCACGCGCGCGACCGTGTTGCCCGCAACCCCCATCGCCACATCGATCAACACGCCGGAAATCATCTGCCCTGCAATGATCAACATCGCGGTTTGTGCGGCCCCGATCCGGTTGATTGCCCAACTGCCTGCTGCAATAAACAAAAACCCGATCGGCCCGCCCAGATAGGCCCACCAAGGGGCCGCAAGTGGTGCGCCTTCAAACAATCCACCGATAAACAGCGCGATAAAGCTGACAAAGGTCAGCCCGACGATGTGATTCCAGAACGACGATTCCATTGCGCTGGTAGAGAGAGCCAAGCGTCCGTTCAACTGGCGGCTAAGACCCACCAGCAGACCCGCAGAGACCGCCAAAGCAATAAATAATATCACGACGCACCGCCCCAGAAAATCAACACCAAGGCACCTGCAATAATCAGGCCAAGCCCTGCAAAATCTCGCCATGCAGGCATCCGTTGCGGCAAGCCGAACAGCCCCCGCGCATCGGCCACCAGCGAAAACAAGATCTGCCCTGCAAGCCCCAGCGCAATCGTGCCCGACAGTGCCAGCGCCGAATTCATCGCGGCCGAAGTCGCCACAACCGTCAAACCGCCCGAAACGCCGCCCAAATAGGCCCATAGCGGCGGCCGCTTGCGGCTGGCGCGCACGGGCCGCAACACAGCCAAGATCACAATCGCCAAAATCGAGCCGGTAAAATGTGGCACCCAGCTTGAGAATAACAGCGATCCAAATTGCGCCAGCGTGCCGTTGGTCAGCAACATCAGTGAAATCAATCCGCCCGCACCAAAGGCGCCGAAAAAGTGGATAAAACGGGGGAGCGGTTTCTGGATCATAGGCCAAGTTTGAGGCTATCTGCGCGCCAATGCAACCCACCTGTTGACTCTGCCCGCAGCCCCCGTATAAGCCGCAAATTCATTGGTGTTGGTGGACCGCGCAAGCGGAACCCTGTCAGGCTTCGGCCAAAGGACAACGCCCTTCATGTTCCCGCCCTTGGGAACGCTTATAACGAAGGAGATCAGCGTATGACTAAACGTACCGCTGCCAAATACAAACTTGACCGCCGCATGGGCGAAAACATCTGGGGCCGCGCTAAATCCCCGGTGAACCGCCGTGAATATGGCCCCGGCCAGCACGGTCAGCGCCGTAAAGGCAAATTGTCCGACTTCGGCCTGCAACTGCGTGCAAAGCAGAAGTTGAAAGGCTATTACGGCGACCTGACAGAAAAGCAATTCCGCCGTATCTACGGCGAAGCCGAGCGCGTCAAGGGCGATACAGGCGAGAACCTGATTGGTCTGTTGGAGCGCCGCTTGGACGCTGTTGTTTACCGCGCGAAATTTGTGCCGACAGTGTTTGCCGCCCGCCAGTTTGTGAACCACGGCCACGTCACAGTGAACGGCCAAAAGGTTAACATCCCGTCATACCGTGTCAAAGAAGGCGACGTGATCGAAGTGCGCCAGAAATCCAAGCAGTTGGAACTCGTCCTTGTGGCAACACAATTACCAGAGCGCGATGTGCCTGACTACATGGATGTTGATCACTCCAAAATGGTGGCCACTTTCACACGCACCCCGACACTCGGCGACGTGCCATATCCTGTGGCAATGGAACCAAACCTCGTGGTCGAATTCTACGCCAAGAACTAATCGTTCTGGTCTGTTGAGAATAATAGGGCGGCACCTCGGTGCTGCCCTTTTGCGTTATTGGAGAGCCTGAGGCGTTGGGTCGACGTGCCTAGCAAACACTGCCACTTTCGGTGCGTTTTTCGGAAAGCAGTTCGGAGACATTTGCCTCCAGAATGCCGTAGCTGATATTGCCAAACAGTATCTGGCGCCCTTCACTTAAGATATAGGTCGGGCTGCCCTGCACATGCAAAGCCTGCCCAAGTTCATAGTCAGCGGCCAGTTTCGCAATCGCTTCGCCGGTCTCGATTTTCCTTTGAACCGCGTCGAAATCCACGCCGATTTTTTCACTGACCGCGCGTTGAACGCTCCAGTCAGAGATGTCTTTGGCTTGCGTAAAAAACGCCGTTCGGAGTTCCATCGCCGCCCTATTGGACAGCCTGTCGAAAAACCCGACGTCTGGCCCGTTTTCCTCTAGCAAAGCGACCGCCTTGATGAACAGATGTGGGCTGGCCGATGATTTTGGCTGCACTTTGGCCCAGACGTCGTCGTGAATCTTTACGTTGTCGAACCGGCCCGCCACCTCTTTGACATGCGCTGCATATCCACCAAAACCGCCGCGGTCTTGCCACGCCTTGTTGATTTTGGTCTGGGTGTCAGGGAAAATCGAACAAAAATGCACGTCCACCTCGACCCGGTCACCGAATTTTTCGACCAGTTTGAAAATGTTTGCTTGCCCGACATGGGCCCAGACGCACAGAACGTCGGAAAAGTGCATGATCTTCAATGCGGGCATTTGATGGGATCCTTTTCAAAGTGGCAATGATACAGCCGTCACTACAACACAGATGCCGCCCTGACAAATAACATCACCGCAGGTCGGGGCGCGACAAAGCCGCTCGGTTTCATGATGCAGGTCGGGTCACCAATGCGGTTCGTTGCATTCCGTCCGCATCGAAATTTTCAGGCTCCAGCCAAGTTTGAAAACCTGCTTTTACCTGCGGCCAATCCCGATCAAGAATTGAAAACCACGCGGTATCGCGATTGCGCCCTTTATAGATTGTTGCTTGCGAGAACAGGCCGTCATAGGTGAAACCAAAGCGGCGCGCGGCCTTTTTGGACGGCCCGTTCAGATTGTCACACTTCCATTCAAAACGCCGGTATCCAAGGTCATCAAAGACATGCGACATCATCAAAAACACCGCTTGTGTCGCGACGCGGGTTTTCTGCAACAGGGGCGACATGGCGATAAAGCCGACCTCGATCACACCCACGGCGGGCTTGATGCGCAGATAGCTTGCAAAGCCCTCGGCGCGGTCTGTGGATTTGTTGATGATCGCATAAAACAACGGGTCCGTGCTGGTCTCGGCCTCGCTCAAAAACCTATCAAAGTCTGCGCGCTGATCAAACGGTCCGTTGGGCATATAGGTCCACATCGCCCCAGATTTATCGGTCTTGAAGGCGGCAAATAGTGCGTCACCGTGATCTGCCGCGCGCAGTGGCACCACATCGGCGTAAGCCCCCTCCAATGCGGTCAACGGCGGGCGCGGGCGGGCAACCCAGCCTTCTACATCTGCCCCGATCGGCTGACCATGTTCGTTGATCCGTTGCGTCATCGCATGAAGGTCCTGTTCATTTTATTCAACACTAGGATGGACCTGCGGCTTGCGCAATACACCGGCCCGTCAGGCCTTGTGATGGGCCACCAAACGCTGCCTTGGGCATTTGGGCAACGCAGGCGCGAAGCGGTCGCTAGCCACTGGTCACGGACTTGGTCGCGCGGTAGAAGACCTCAACCCAAAGAGAAGTTGACGCCATGGCCAATAAGATCAAACCGCAGCCCGGTATTTTGGACATTGAATTATATGAAGGCGGCGCGTCGTCTTTGGCAGGCATCGCAAATGTTTTGAAACTATCGTCCAACGAGAACCCGATGGGGCCTTCGGAGACGGCAAAAGAGGCCTTTGGCCGCGCCGTGCACGAGCTTCACCGCTATCCGAGCACGGATCATTCAAGTCTGCGCACCGCTATCGGCGATATTTGGCAGCTTGACCCCGCGCGGGTGATTTGCGGCGTTGGATCTGATGAGATTTTGCACCTGATGTGTCAGGCCTACGCAGGTCCGGGCGACGAGGTGATCCATACTGAGCACGGCTTTGCGCTATACCGGATTTCGACGCTTGCAGCCGGTGCCACGCCGATTGAGGCGCCCGAACGGGACCGGATGATCGACGTGGACGAAATTCTTGCGGCTTGCACAAAGAAAACAAAACTGGTGTTCATCGCTTTGCCCAGCAATCCCACATCCACCATGATCGGCGCGAGGGAAGTGGCCCGCTTGGCGGCAGGGTTGCCTGCGCAAACCATCCTTGTCCTTGACGGGGCCTATGCGGAATATGTCGAGGGCTATGATGGCGGGCTTGCCTTGATCGAGAGTCGCGACAACGTGTTTATGACTCGCACGTTTTCCAAAATTTACGGACTTGGCGGCTTGCGCATCGGATGGGGCTACGGCCCGCAATCCATGATCGATGTTCTCAACCGGATCAGGGGGCCGTTTAACCTGTCATCGGCAGCGCTTGCCACCGCAGAAGCCGCGGTGCGCGATACCGCCTATACTGAAAAATGCCGCGTCGAGAATGCGCGCTGGCGCGAATGGCTGTCCACGGCTCTGGCCGAATTGGGTGTGCCGTCTGACACCTCGACGTCAAATTTCATTCTGGCCCGCTTTGCCAGCGAGCAAGAAGCCTTGGCCTGCAATGAGCATTTGAAATCCCAAGGAATTCTGGTGCGGCATCCAAAAGGCTACGGCTTTCCATATTGCTTGCGGATCACCGTGGGTGACGAGAGCGCGTGCCGCCGGATTGTTCATGCGGTGGGGCAGTTCAAAGGGCTACGCGAATGACACAGATTTATGATCGGGTTGCATTGATCGGGCTGGGTCTGATTGCGTCTTCTATGTTTCATGCGATCAAACGCGCGGGGCTCGCAGGCGAGGTTGTGGGGTACGCCCGCAGTCCGGAGACCCGTGACATCGCGCGTGAAATCGGGTTATGCGACCGCGTTTATGATAGCGCGCGCGAGGCCGTAGAGGGCGCCGATCTTGTTGTGCTTTGCGTGCCTGTGGGTGCGATGGAACAGGTCACGATTGATATTGCACCGGCACTGAAATCCGGCGCGACCGTCAGCGATGTGGGCTCGGTCAAGCGCGCCGTTATCGACGCGGTCGCCAAGCATTTGCCGCAAGGGGTGCATTTTGTGCCCGCCCACCCGCTTGCAGGAACCGAACATTCGGGGCCAACCTCGGGCTTTGCGGAATTGTTCGATGACCGCTGGTGCATCATTGTGCCGGATATGTGCGACGATGCGACCGTCGTGGCGCGGCTAGAAAACCTCTGGCGCGGCATGGGGTCGAATGTCGACCGGATGGATGCGGACCACCATGATCTGGTGCTGGCCGTGACCTCGCACACGCCACACTTGATTGCCTATACAATGGTTGGCGTCGCGGATGATCTGCGCCGCGTGACCGACAGCGAAGTGATCAAATACTCGGCAGCGGGCTTTCGTGATTTCACCCGTATTGCGGCCTCTGACCCGACGATGTGGCGCGATGTTTTTCTCAACAACAAAGAGGCGACATTGGAAGTCTTGGGCCGTTTCACCGAAGAGCTATTCATGTTGCAACGTGCCATTCGTGAAGGAGATGGCGATCATCTGCACGATTATTTCACCCGCACACGGTCGATCCGGCGGTCGATTATCGAGGCGGGCCAAGACACTGATGCGCCGAACTTTGGCCGGTTGCCTGCGCAAAAAAAGTGACTTTTCGCGGATCCGGTCGCAAACTTTCTTGGATGCGTTTTTCTGGCAGGTTTCGCCGCCTCCGGCGGGCATATTTGGGCTCTGAAGAAGCCGGCGGCCCCCTCTTGTTTGTAAGATTTTGCAGGTCTATAAGCGCGTTTATGATGGTCTGGGCACATATACGAATTATGTCCCCGGCGCGCTGAGGATAGCGCTGCCGGGCTAAGGTGCTGACGTGTTTCGCGCCGCCCAAATTCCTGACATGTTGTTGAAAAGGACGCCTCATATGTGCGCCGACACTCCCGAATATAAACAAACTTTGAACCTGCCACGCACCGATTTCCCGATGCGCGCCGGGCTGCCCAAGCGCGAGCCCGAGTGGCTGGACCGTTGGGCCAAAATGGACGTTTACGGCCAATTGCGGGCCAAAACAGGCCGCCCGCCCTTTACCCTGCACGATGGCCCGCCTTATGCGAACGGGCATTTGCACATCGGCCACGCGCTCAACAAAATCCTGAAAGATATGGTTGTGCGCTCGCAGCAGATGATGGGCAAAGACGCCCGCTATATCCCCGGATGGGACTGCCATGGCCTGCCGATTGAATGGAAGATCGAAGAGCAATACCGCGCCAAGGGCCGCGACAAGGACGACGTGCCGGTTGTTGAATTCCGTCAAGAATGCCGCGAGTTTGCGGCCGGTTGGGTCGATATTCAGCGCGAAGAGTTCAAGCGTCTGGGTGTGCAAGGCAACTGGGCCGATCCCTATCTGACGATGAATTTTCATGCCGAGCGGGTGATTGCAGAAGAGTTTCAAAAGTTCCTGATGAACGGCACGTTGTATCAGGGCTCCAAGCCTGTGATGTGGTCGCCTGTTGAAAAAACAGCACTGGCCGAGGCCGAGATCGAGTATCACGATCACAAGTCTCATACGATTTGGGTGCCGTTCAAGATCAAGCATGTTCGCGGCAGCGAAATCGAAGATGGTCAATATTTGCTAGATTGCGACGCGAGGGTTGTAATTTGGACGACAACGCCTTGGACAATCCCATCTAACCGTGCGGTCGCCTATAATCCCAAGATTGATTACGGGCTTTATCGGGTTTCGGAGACAGAAGACGAGAGTTGGACATCTGTCGGGGAGCATTACGTTCTTGCTGACGCATTGGCTGAAGATACGCTTACAAAATCTCGGGTTATAGGCTTTACGCGAGTGAGGGGAGTCGATCCAAAGAACATTGCTATGATGGTTCACCCGTTGGCTGGTCTGGCAGGTTCAGAGATTGCGGCGGAAAAGTATTTCGAATTGAACCCACAAGAAAATTTTGCCGCTTCCTTAGCGGACAAGGAAACTATGGGATATTGGGACTACGACGTCCCCATGATCGACGGTGATCATGTCACTGACGAAGCTGGCACCGGCTTTGTGCACACCGCCCCGTCCCACGGTGCCGACGATTATGAAGCGTTTATGAAACGCGGCTGGCTTGACCGTATGACCCATAACGTGGGCGAGGCGTCCGAGTTCCTGCCGCATGTGCCGTTCTTTGCAGGCCTTGAAGTCTTTGATCGCAAAGGCAAAGAGGGCAAGGCGAACACGGCGGTCATCGCAAAACTGGTCGAGGCTGGTGGCATCATTGCACGCGGTCAGGTCAAGCATAGCTATCCACATTCGTGGCGCTCCAAGGCACCGATCATTTTCCGCAACACGCCGCAATGGTTCGCCGCGATTGATAAACCTGTGGGCGACAACCAAGACACTTACGGCACCACAATCCGCGAGCGCGCGCTGACCTCCATCGACGAGCTGGTCACTTGGACCCCGCAAAAAGGCCGCAACCGCCTGTTTGCGATGATCGAGCAGCGCCCTGATTGGGTGCTGTCGCGGCAACGGGCTTGGGGTGTGCCGCTGACATGTTTCACCAAGGTAGGTGCACTGCCGACCGACGATGATTTCCTGTTGCGCAATGCCGAAGTGAACGCGCGTATCACTGCCGCCTTTGAGGAAGAGGGCGCGGATGCGTGGTATCAGGATGGCGCGAAAGAGCGGTTTTTGAGCGGGCTTGTGGACGTTGATGCATACGCCCAAGTGATGGATATTCTCGACGTCTGGTTCGACAGTGGCTCGACCCATGCGTTCACCTTGCGTGACCGTGCGGATGGCTCCGAGGATGGCCTTGCTGATCTGTATCTGGAAGGCACCGACCAGCATCGCGGCTGGTTCCATTCGTCGTTGTTGCAGGCTTGTGGAACGACGGGGCGCGCGCCTTATCGCGGTGTTCTGACCCATGGGTTCACGCTGGATGCCAAGGGCATGAAAATGTCAAAATCCATCGGTAATACCATCGTGCCCGAGAAAATCGTTCAGCAATATGGCGCGGATATCCTGCGGCTATGGGTGGCGCAGACCGACTATACCAATGACCAACGCATCGGTCCCGAGATCCTGAAAGGGACCGCTGATAGCTATCGCCGTTTGCGCAACACGCTGCGGTTTATGCTGGGATCGCTTGCGGACGTTACCGAAGCTGACCGTGTGGCCCCCGCCGATATGCCCGAGCTGGAACAGGTCATTCTGCACCGCCTGTCGGAGCTTGATGAGGTCGTGCGCAAAGGCTATGCGGCGTATGATTTCCAAGGCGTGTTCAGCGCGGTGTTTACATTCGCGACGCTGGATTTGTCGGCGTTCTACTTCGATATCCGCAAAGATGCGCTGTATTGTGATGGCGATACGGCACGTCGTCGGGCCGCCCGCACCGTGCTCGATATCCTGTTTCACCGCCTGACAAAATGGCTGGCACCCGTGCTGGTGTTCACCATGGAAGAGGTCTGGCTCGAGCGGTTCCCGGGTGATGCAAGCTCGGTGCATTTGGTCGATTTCGACGAGACGCCAAGCGATTGGCGCAATGACGCACTGGCCGCGAAATGGGCCACGGTGCGGGCTGTGCGGCGCGTGGTGACGGGCGCGCTGGAGGTCGAGCGGACCGCCAAAGTGATCGGCGCGTCATTGGAGGCGGCACCATCGGTCTATGTCACTCCTGAAACCGCCAAGCTGTTGGAAACAGTCAGCTTTGACGATTTGAGCATCACCTCGGGCATCTTTGTCTCCATCGACGCGGCCCCTGCGGATGCGTTCACGCTGGACGATGTTGCTGATGTCGCAGTGGTCTTCGCCAAGGCGGAAGGCGAGAAATGCCAACGCTGCTGGAAGATCCTGCCAGATGTTGGCACTCATGCCCATGCGGGTGTGTGCGGGCGTTGTGACGAGGCCCTTAAGTAAGATGGGTCAAGCCCCATCCTACACAGCATCACTGCCAAACAGCCCCGTTGGGCCATTATCGGTGGTGGTGCAGGGTGGGGCGGTCGTAAAGCTGGACTGGGCAGTGGCGGATGGGATCAGTGATCCGGTTTCCACCGAGGCTATCGCACAACTTGCGCAGTATTTTGCAGGCGAGCGGCAGGTATTTGATCTGCCGCTCGCCCCGCAAGTCAGCGATTTTCAGTTGAAATTTGGCGCAGCGTTGTGCGCGATCCCCTTTGGCGAGACCCGCACTTATGGCGATCTTGCGCGTGATTTGGGCATGCCTGCACAGGCCATCGGTCAGGCCTGCGGCGGCAATCCGATTCCTGTCATCATTCCTTGTCACCGTGTTTTGGGCGCCACAACTTTGGGCGGGTTTTCGGGCGCTGGTGGTGTCGAGGCAAAGGTGCAATTGTTGCGCCACGAGGGGGCGGCCTCTTTGTTGATTTGAAGGCACGGACAAGATGACAATCTGGGTATTGGCGGCGGTTCTGGGGGCGGCATTCCTGCACGCGCTCTGGAACGCCTTGATCAAATTTGGCACCTCGAAACTGACGTCGATGCTAATTTTGACATTGGTGCAGGGCGGCATGGGTTTGCTGATTGCACTGACGCGCCCGTTTCCCGACCCGCAGATCTGGCTATGGCTTTTGGCATCGGGGGTTTTTCACGCGGCCTATAAACTGTTTCTCGCCTTTGCCTACGAGCAAGGCGACCTCAGCCGCGTCTATCCGATCGCGCGCGGGGCCGCACCGATGGTTGTGTTGGTGATCTCTGCGCTGCTGCTGTCCGATGTGATCGCCGCTTGGGAATATATCGGTATATTGGTGCTTGGCTTGGGCATTTTGCTGATGGCGCGCGGCGTGTTCTCATCGGGGGAAAGCCGCAGGCTAGTGCCGCTCGCTCTTGGCTCTGCGATGGCCACGGCGGGGTATTCCTTGGTCGATGGCTTGGGCGCGCGCGCCTCTGGCGACGCGGTGGCCTATGTCGGCTGGCTGTTCACGCTTGATGCTGCGTTCTTTACGCCGGTCTGCATTGCGTTGCGCGGCAAATCAGTGCTGCGGGCAAGCGGTAAAGTCTGGGCCATCGGCAGTTTGGCCGCCACCGCAAGCTATGGCGCTTACGCGATTGCGGTTTGGGCCATGACGGTCGCACCAATCGCCCTTGTGGCTGCCCTGCGCGAGACATCGATATTGTTTGCGGTTCTGATTGGCTGGCTGGTTTTTGGCGAACGCATGGACAA
>Ga0316209_1003194_pt1 | contig 11598 bp, 10 predicted proteins | sample 6monopyrite_MG_FD_204945 | JGI IMG/M metagenome (GOLD analysis project Ga0316209, IMG submission 204945) | Microbial mat bacterial communities from mineral coupon in-situ incubated in ocean water Damariscotta River, Maine, United States -... | ecosystem: Environmental > Aquatic > Marine >...
ATGTAATTGAGCGTTATAGTTATAACATTCCATTTTACAACATTGGCAAAAAACCTATGCTTTACTTAAATGTTTTAAAAGGAAAAGACTATGTAGATGTTGCTTTTGTACATGGCATTGTTTTTGAGAAAGATTTCCCAATTCTTAAAAACGATAATAAGCGCAAACAAGTTCGCTCTATACAACTTAAAGCCATTGAAGATTTAGATGAACTTCAATTTGTTGCCTTACTAAAAAGGGCAGCACTACAAACTCAAGTAAACAAAAGAGCATGGTTTTTAGATAAATGAATTTCCTTCCCTTTTTAAGGGAATGAGTCTAGACATTTTTTGTCAAGACGGAAGGGTTATAACCACCTCTTCTTCTTTCCTAACTAAGGTTCGGAAAGAATTCACTCCTCCTTGAAAAGGAGTAGGATTTATAAGTTATTAATTGTTTTTCTAATTGCTACTAGGTTAGTTAGTAGTTGCTCTAAATTATCCAAATGTAACATATTGGCACCATCGCTTTTTGCATTGGCTGGATCAAAATGTGTTTCAATAAATAAGCCATCTACATTGTTTACAATACCAGCTCTGGCAATGGTTTCAATCATATCTGGTCGTCCACCAGTAACACCAACCGATTGATTAGGTTGTTGTAAGGAATGTGTCACATCCAAAATAGTTGGAGCATATTCACGCATGGTTGGAATGCCTCTAAAATCTACAATCATATCTTGATAGCCAAACATGGTGCCTCTATCGGTTATCCACGCTTTGTCATTACCAGCATCTTTTACTTTTTGTACAGCATGTTTCATGGCTTCAGGACTCATAAACTGTCCTTTTTTTAGGTTAACCACCTTTCCAGTTTTGGCAGCAGCTACAACTAAATCGGTCTGGCGAACCAAGAAAGCAGGAATTTGTAATACATCGACATATTGAGCTACCAAAGTAGCATCAGAAACTTCGTGAATATCGGTAACCGTTGGTACGTCAAATTTCTCAGACACTTTTTTTAATATTTCAAGTGCTTTTTCATCTCCAATGCCTGTAAAACTATCAATACGGCTTCTATTGGCTTTTTTAAAGCTGCCTTTAAAAATGTATGGGATTTCTAGTTTATCGGTTATAGCAATCACCTTTTCAGCAATTCGCATTGCCATATCTTCACCTTCAATAGCGCATGGTCCAGCAAGTAAAAAGAAATTATTTGAATTGGTGTGTTTAATTTTTGGTATGTCTTGAAGAATCATCGGTTTTTATTTTCAAGCCACAAAGATACACATTTTAGAAAGTGGGTTTTAAACTATTTCTAATAATCCATAAGGACATAACAAAATTAGTTAAAGAGAGTAATCCACCAATAATAATAAATTGTTTGACAGTTTTTCCAAATGATATAATACCTAAAACATCCGATAAATAGGCTAAAATAAAGTATGATGAAATACAAACAAATATAGTTCCTAAAACAAAATTGAGTTTATTGTTAGGCTTAATAATTTGCCAAATAAAAGGAATTCCAAAAATTAAAATTGGAAAGGCAAAAATACCCTCGCTTCTATTAACAGTGGTAAACCAAAATATAATAAAGCTCAAGAAATATAAATAAGGTGTAAATTTTATGTACTTGCTTAAATCTTTCATTTACAAAGTTTTATTGTTTTTAGTGTTTTAACGCAATGGTGATGCCAATATTTTATATTAATTGGCTTATAACAAATATTTAACATGGCAATGAAATATATTTTATAGCTAAAAGTCACAAAATAAACTGTACCTTTGCACGCTCAAAATAAGTCACAATGACCAATATTAAAAATATAGCGATTATCGCTCACGTCGATCACGGTAAAACAACTTTGGTAGATAAAATTATGTACCATTGCCAATTGTTTCGTGAAAACGAAAATACTGGCGATTTAATCCTCGATAATAACGATTTGGAACGTGAACGCGGTATTACCATTACATCCAAAAATGTATCGGTTACTTATAAAGACACAAAAATAAATATTATTGATACGCCTGGTCACGCCGATTTTGGAGGAGAAGTAGAGCGTGTTTTAAATATGGCCGATGGTGTGTTATTGTTGGTTGATGCTTTTGAAGGCCCAATGCCACAAACACGTTTTGTATTGCAAAAGGCTATAGATTTAGGTTTAAAACCTTGCGTGGTAATTAATAAGGTTGATAAAGAAAACTGTACACCTGATGAGGTTCATGAAAAAGTCTTTGACTTAATGTTTGAGCTAGGTGCTGAAGAGTGGCAACTGGATTTTCCAACGGTTTATGGTTCAGCCAAACACAATTGGATGAGCGACGATTGGCAAAACGAGACAAATAATATAGAGCCATTACTAGATATGGTTATAGAGCATATTCCTGCTCCAAAAATTGAAGAAGGAACTACACAAATGTTAATTACATCTTTAGATTTCTCTTCTTTTACTGGTCGTATTGCGATTGGTCGTTTAACACGTGGTGAATTAAAAATAGGACAAAATATTTCTTTGGTAAAAAGAGATGGAAGCATTGTAAAATCTAAAATAAAAGAACTACATACATTTGAAGGCTTGGGACGTTTAAAGGTGGAAGAAGTACAAGCTGGAGATATTTGTGCCATAGTTGGTCTTGAAGGATTTGAAATTGGTGACACTATTGCCGATTTAGAAAACCCAGAAGGATTAAAAACTATTGCCATTGATGAACCAACAATGAGTATGTTGTTTACTATAAATGATTCGCCATTTTTTGGTAAAGATGGTAAATATGTCACCTCTCGCCATATAAAAGAACGTTTAGATAAAGAGCTTGAAAAGAATTTAGCACTTCGAGTGAATGAAACCGATAGCGCAGATAAATTTTTGGTTTTTGGTAGAGGTGTATTACACTTATCTGTATTAATCGAAACCATGCGTCGTGAAGGTTACGAACTTCAAATTGGTCAGCCACAGGTTATCATTAAAGAAATTGATGGCGTAAAATGTGAGCCTGTTGAAGAAATGACCATTGATTTACCAGAAGAAGTTTCAGGTAAAGCCATTGAAATGGTTACCATGCGAAAAGGCGAAATGCTAAGTATGGAAGCCAAAGGCGATAGAATGGTTTGCGAATTTATGGTGCCATCTAGAGGAATTATTGGTTTGCGTAATCAGCTATTAACTGCAACTGCTGGAGAAGCTATTATGGCACACCGTTTTAAAGAATATCAACCAATAAAAGGTGGAATTCCTGAGCGTCAAAATGGAAGTTTGGTATCTATGGAAAAAGGACAAGCGATTCCTTATTCTATCGATAAATTACAAGATAGAGGTAAGTTTTTTGTGGATCCAGGCGAAGATATTTACGAAGGTCAAGTAATAGGCGAAAACTCTCGAGGCGATGATATGGTAGTAAATGTTACCAAAACAAAAAAACTAAGTAATGTGCGTTCTTCGGGAGCCGATGATAAAGCTAAAATTGTACCAGCGATTAAATTTTCGTTAGAAGAAGCCTTAGAATATATTCAAAAAGATGAGTACGTTGAAGTTACACCAAATCATTTGCGTTTACGTAAAGTGTTACTGAAGGAAGTGGATAGAAAACGTTCAAAAAGTATTTAAATGGAAACATTTGGAATTTCTTTAACCGAATGGGTTGGTTATGCCGCTATGCTAGCCTTACTTATTTCTTTTATGATGAAAGATGTTAGGAGACTGCGTTTAATTAATTCGATAGGAGCAATCTTATTTGTTATTTATGGTTTTATGCTTGCTACTTCTTGGCCAATTATAATCACTAATGTGTCCATTCTTTGTATAAATTTCTATTATTTGTTTATTAAAAAATAGTGTTTTAATTTTTTTTACCCAAATTTAATTGTCTGATAAAATGATTACTTTATTTAAGTAATACTTTTTTTTGTTGTAAAATACTTTAATTTAGAGCTGTCTTTATTGTATTAAAATTAAGGCTCGACTTGTTAGGGTTTATGATTCTCTCAATTCATTTTTTATAGCACTATGCCATTACAAACCAATCAGATAAATAAAACTATATCTAATACAATTTACGCACTATTGAGCATTTTTGTTCTTAGTAAGGGTGCGCTTTATTTTCGAGATAGCTATGGTTTTTTAGAAATGAATTTCCATCAATCTGTTGGTTATAATTCCGTTTTAAAAATTATCACTGCTATTTTTAACGATAATTTTGAAATACCACTTGTATTTATTCAGTTGCTGATGCTAATTTTGGCTTCACAACACATAATAAATACAATCAAAAGTATTTTCAACCCTAATTATGTGTGGCTATTATTATTTCAAATAATTATTTTATCACCAGCACTTCATTTGCATTTTGTTGCCAATGCCATTTTATCAGAAGGACTTGCCTATCCACTCTTTTTGTTTTTCGTTAGTTTGTTATTAAGAGCGTTTATTATGGAAATAAAAAAGTATTACTATTACGCTCTTTTTGTGCTATTTTTTTTAATCCTAGTGAGAGGTCAATTTATAGCCATGACTCTTGTAGCCTTAATACTAGTTGGTATAGATGTATTTAGATCAAGGCTTAATAAGGAAAACTTAACACTAATTGTAGTGGTTGTATTACTTCCATTTGTTTCTGAGTTAGTTGAAAAAAGTTTCAACAAAATTGTTTACAATCATTTTGAAAGTACACCATTTGATAATGTGTCCATTATCACGGCAGCATACTTTGTTTCTGATGCCGAAGATTATAGTATTTTTGAAAATAAAGAAGAACAGCAATTTTTTAAAAATGTATATAGAGTACTTGATAGCCTCAATCTTACAAAAGAAAAAGTTAAGTTCGATTACAGAATGTATGAGGTTTTTCACCGTAATTATAGTTATATATGTAATTACAGTATACATGATAAAGGCATGTTATATTATGAAGCAAAAGGACTGAATAAAAATGAACAGCTCCTTGCTGTTAACGAAATATCAGGTAGAATGCTATTTCCGCTTATTAAAGATAATTTTAAGCCATGGTTAAAGCTCTATATAGATAATTTAAAAAATGCCTTTGGTTCTTTTAAACAATTACTACTTTATCTTGTTTTGTTATTGGCATCTTGTATTTTATTGATTAAAAAAAATAATATTATTCTAAAGTTCATTTTTGTAACAATGTTATTGGTATTTGCTAATAAAATGATAATTCCAATTGCCGTGCATTCAATAAAAAGATATATGTTTTATACCGATTGGATTATCATCACTATTATCATTTTATTGTTAAACGAAATTTTCACAAAAAACACAATAGTAGATGATAGAGGTTAGTATAGTAATGCCATGTCTTAATGAAGCTGAAACTATTGAAAAGGTTGTTAAAAAAGCATTCTCTTTTTTAGAAAACAACAATATAGCAGGTGAAGTGGTTATAGGTGACAATGGCAGTACAGATCAATCTCAAGAAATTGCAATGTCTCTTGGCGCAAGAGTTATTGATGTTGAGGAAAAAGGATATGGAAGTGCGTCAAGATTTGCTATTGAAGCATCTAAAGGAACCTTTATAATTACTGCTGATACTGACGATAGTCACGACCTAGATAATCTCATGCCATTTATAGAATTGCTTAGAAATGGACAAGATTTTGTAATGGGAAATCGATTTAAGGGTATTAAAAAGAAAAATGCAATGCCTTTTTTGCATCGATATGTTGGGAATCCAGTTTTGACATTTATTGGAAACCTTTTTTTTAATAGTAATATTGGCGATTTTCACTGTGGTTTAAGAGGCTTTACAAGAGAAGCTTATAATAAAATGGATTTACAAACATCTGGAATGGAGTTTGCATCAGAAATTGTAGTAAAGGCTACATTAAATAAGTTAAAGATTTCCGAGGTGCCTACAACAGTTTTTCCAGCTGGTCGAACAAGAAAGCCACACTTAAGAACATTTTCCGATGGATGGAGGCATTTACGATTTTTATTAATGTATAGTCCTAAATGGTTGTTTTTAATTCCTGGAGTTTTTTGCATTGTTTTTGGCTTTTTTTCATCAATATTAATATTTTTCAAATTTTGGAATATTAATGCAACTTGGTTGGCTGTTACAGCAGGATTATTTCTAATTGGTTTTCAATTCGTTTTTTTCTTTGCTCTAGTAAAAATTTATGCTATAAATAGTGGATTGTTAAGAAAAAATGAAAGTTACAGCAAGTTGTTCCATGTGTTTACCTTAGAGAGAGGTTTGTTGGCTGGGTTGATATTTTTAATTATTGGTATTGTATTATCAATTTACACTTTTAATATACCACAAGAATTAAGAATAGAGCTAATTAGATATATTATACCTATTACTGTAAGTTTGACATTAGGAGTTCAGCTTGTATTATTCAGTTTTTTCTTTAGTATTTTAGGTATAAATCACGAACAAAACTAAATTTTGGTAGCATAATTTATAATTATAGAAGGAAGCCTTTATTAACGCCAATGATTATAAAAGACCTTTTCAGAATAGTTAAAAGGTTTTAGATAGAAAATTAGTATTTTCACACTATAATAAATAAATTGTTATAGCTATTTTTTTAGTAGAAAAATACAGTAAGCATCATAAATCGCTTTGGGATGATTTTGTAGCACAATCTAAAAACGCCACGTTTTTATTTTACCGAGACTTTATCGAGTACCATAATAATAAATTTCTTGATTTTTCATTATTGGTTTTTAAAAAAGAAGTCCTTATTGCTGTTTTTCCTGCTAATAAGAAAGGAAATAGTGTCTATTCGCATCAAGGCTTAACTTATGGAGGACTTATTCTATTAGATAATGTTTCTTTTAATGATGTGATGTTTGCTTATAAGTCACTTTTAAAGTTTCTTGATAAAGAAAAGATTAGCACACTTCATATAAAGCTATTACCTAAAATTTATCATACCTTGCCAAGTGACGAAATGGATTATTTGCTTTTTAAAACCAAGGCAGAATTAACCAGAAGGGACATAACATCTGTTATTGATGCAAAATATAAATTAACAGTAAAATCGCTAAATAGAAAACGAGGACTAAAAAAAGGGTTAGCCAATGGTTTAAAGATTATTGAAGTGACCAATTTTGAAGATTTTTGGAATACTATTTTAACTCCAAACCTTAAAGAAAGGCATCACACTGCTCCAGTACATTCTTTATCGGAAATGACATATCTCAAAGAAAAATTCCCAAACAATATTAGACAGTTTAATGTTTTAAAAGGAAATAAAATCGTTGCAGGAGCCACTATTTTTGATACAAAGCATGTCGCACACGTGCAATATATTTCAGCAAATGACGAAAAGCAACAACTAGGAAGCTTAGACATTCTTTTTAATTATCTTATTACTAATGCATTTAAAACTAAAAAGTACTTCGATTTTGGCATTTCCAATATCAATCAAGGCCAGCAAATAAATAAGGGTTTATTGTCTTGGAAGGAATCTTTTGGCGCCAGAACCATTGTACATGAATTTTATCAAGTAGAAACTAAAAATTATGTAGAACTAAATTCGGTTTTTATATGATACCATTTATGGATTTATATAGTGTTAATGCACGTTTTGATAAAGAATATAAAGAAGCATATACTAAATTTTTGACTTCTGGAAGATATATTTTAGGAAGAGAAGTTGAAACGTTCGAATCTAACTTTGCTAACTATTGTGGCACTAAATGTTGTGTAGGCACAGCAAATGGTTTAGATGCATTGTCCTTGATTTTTAAAGCATATATAGAGCTTGGTGTTTTGCAAAAAGATGATGAAGTTATCGTTCCAGCTAACACGTATATAGCATCTATATTAGCAATAATTCATGCAGGACTTAAGCCAGTTTTGGTAGAGCCAGATATAGACACCTTTAATCTTTCTCCTAGTAAAATTGAGGATGCTGTTACATGGAAAACCAGAGCTGTTATGGTGGTTCATTTATATGGGCAACTTGCTGATGTAAAGTCAATTAAAGGCATATCAATTAAACATAAATTACTATTAATAGAGGATGCAGCCCAAGCTCATGGTGCAAAAAATGAGGATCATATAATGGCTGGAAATTTTGGTGATGCCGCAGGATTTAGCTTCTACCCAAGTAAAAACCTTGGTGCTTTAGGAGATGGAGGTTGTGTGACTACCAACAATCAAGAGTTGGCCAATATGATTCGTAAATTAGGCAATTATGGTGCGGTTTTAAAGTATGTTAACGATGTAAAAGGATACAATTCCAGATTGGACGAAATACAAGCCATGTTCTTGAATATCAAGTTACCATTTCTTGATGCCGATAACAATAGTAGAATTGAAATTGCTAAACTCTATGCCTCTGGAATAACATCACAAAAGATAAAGTTGCCTCATTTTTCTGGAAAAAACAATCATGTGTTTCATCAATTTGTAATTAGGGTAGAGGATAGGACTAATTTTATCAACTATTTAAACAGTAAACATGTTGAAACCATCATCCATTACCCAATTCCGCCTCATAAGCAAAAAGCTTTACAGGATTTTTCTTATTTAAACCTTCCCATTACTGAGCAAATTCATAAAACAGTTGTAAGTTTGCCCTTGTACCCAACAATGACAAACAAAGAGATACAAATAGTTATTGAACATATAAACGCCTACTAGTTGAAAAAGTTTCTAAAATATATTAACAGCAAAGTTTTGGTAAAAGTTGCTTGGTTACACTCTGCGACGGTTTTAACAAAAATCATTTCTGGATTCTTAACAACAAAATTCATTGCTATTTTTATTGGTGCCGAAGGAATGGCACTAATTGGGAACTTAAGAAGTTTTTTTACTTCTATTCAAACCTTTGCAACTGTTGGACTTTATAATGGTGTTGTAAAATATATAGGTAAGTTTAAAGAGGATGTTACCAAGTTAAGCAAAACCATTTCTACAGCTTATTATTTAGGTTTTTTTGCTACAGTTTTAGTGAGTTTAATGTGCTATTACAATGCCGAAAGAGTTAATATATTTTTGTTTTCTAATAATTACGATTTTGCCTATATCATAAAAATTATGGCTCTTGCCATCCCATTTTATTCCTTAAACATGTTTTGTTTTTCTATAATGAATGGATTTTCTAAGTATAGAATACTGCTGGTCATTAATATTATTGGTCAAATAATGGGATTAGGAGTGACCTTGTTGTTAATTTGGAAAAACAATATAGATGGTGCACTTATTTCAGTGGTTATTTCGCCATCACTCATCTTTTTAATTACACTAGTTGGTATTTTAAATAGAAGAAGTTTAATAAATCAAATTAAAATTGAAAATATTGATTTTCAATGGATGAAGAAATTTGGTCCATTTGCATTAATGGCTGTGGTATCTGGTATAGCCTTACCTTTAGTAACAATTGGTATAAGAAATTATATAATTACTACTCAAGGTATGAATAGTGCTGGCTATTGGGAAGCAATGAATAGAATTTCAACCTATTATTTAATGTTTGTAAACTCACTAATGACACTTTATTTTTTGCCAAGATTTGCCGAAATTAAAGATAAGAAAGAGTTTAGAACAGAGATATTTAGTTTTTATAAGACTATTGCCCCAGTTTTTGGTTTAGGGCTTTTAGTAATTTATTTGCTCAAACCATTTTTAATAATTTTATTTTTATCTGATGATTTTTTACCTGTTAAAGAGTTGTTTGGATGGCAATTATTAGGAGATTTTATAAAAATTTTATCTGTTTTAATAGCTTACAACTTTATTGCTAAAAAAATGTTTTGGCACTTTATTATCACAGAATTATTTTTAGTCTTAATAACATACTTTACAAGTTTATATTTTATAGATATATATGGCGTTGTAGGAGCAAACATTGGGCATTTTGTTAGTTATGTTATGTATTTTATAATTATATTAATAATTTTTAGTAGTTCGCTATTTGGTGTAATTTCTGAGCATGACGAATAAAAATTCATATCGCGATATTTTAAAAACAACGTCTTTATTTAGTGGTGTTCAAATTTTAGGTGTTTTAATTTCTATAGCAAAATCTAAATTGGCAGCCATACTTATTGGTCCAGCAGGAATAGGGATTGTTGGTGTATTAAACTCAACGTTAAATGTTATCATCGGTTTTTCAAAGTTAGGTTTAGATGTTAGTGCAGTAAAAGAGATAGCTGCGTTAAAAGGACATGATGAAGCTAAAGTTGTAAAAATCATCAACGTTTTAAGGCGATTATGTTGGTTTACAGGAATATTGGGAGCCCTTATCACCATTGTTTTATCATCATGGTTAAGCCAATTAGCTTTTGGTAATACATCGCATACAGTTTCTTTTATGCTCTTGTCATTGGCTGTGCTGTTTAATCAATTAACCGTTGGGAACCTCGCTATATTACAAGGGTTAAGAAAATTAAAAAAGCTTGCAAAGGCCTCATTATGGGGAAGTTTTGGTGGCTTATTAGTCATTGTTCCATTGTATTATTATTATGGTATTAATGGCATTGTACCAGCAATAATTTCTATTTCCATACTTACTTATTTTTTTTCATGGTTCTTTTCAAAAAAGCAAATTGTTAAGCATCCTAAACTTTCATTAAAAGACACCTTAAATCAAGGTAAATCCATGGTGAAGTTGGGTTTTGTATTGAGCTTAGGTAGTCTCGCAACTATTATAACAATTTATGGCATTCAAATTTTTATAACTAATAAAGGAGGCATTGATGAGGTTGGTTTTTATAACGCTGCCTTTATAATAATAAATGCTTATGTAGGCGTTATTTTTACTGCTATGAGCAAAGATTATTTTCCAAGATTGTCTTCTGTTGTTAATGAGCAAGACACCATGCAAAAAGTAGTAAATCAACAAGCTTATGTGGCTGTTTTGTTATTAACTCCAATAATCGTGATATTTTTAGCTTTTATTCCAACCATTATCAGTTTGTTATTTTCAAAAGAATTTATGCCAATAATAGGTATTCTTACGTTTGGGATTTTAGCCACTTTATTTAAAGCCGTATCTTGGTCTATGGGTTTTATCCTAATAGCAAAAGGAGATTCGAAATTATATATAACAACCGAAGTTGGTTTTAATATATTACTGTTGCTAATGAGTGTTTTTGGATATGTATATGGCGGACTTACAGGAGTTGGTATAAGTTATTTGGTTTATTATATGATATATTTAGTAGGTGTGAAAATTATTACACAAAATAGGTATGAATTTAAATTTGAAAACGAGTTTTATAAAATACTATTAGTGTGTTTAATACTTTGTTTAGGTGCTTTTTTAGCAATACATTTTAATAATTTATATTTAAAATATGGATTATTGTTTGTTATTATAGTTTCTTCAAGTATTTTTAGCATTCATAGGTTAGATAATAAAACAGATTTAATCGCTACTATAAAGCAAAAATTTAAAAGAAATTAATAATTTGAGTTTAAGCAATATTAAAATAATCGATATTCCAAAAATAACCGATGTTAGAGGCAATCTATCAGTTATTGAAAACGATGTTATTCCTTTTAATATAAAGCGTGTTTATTATTTATATGATGTGCCAAGTGGCTCTTATAGAGGTGGTCATGCGCATAAAAACTTACAACAATTGTTAATAGCCATTAGTGGTAGTTTTGATGTGGTTTTAAAAGATACTCATGGAAA
>Ga0316209_1003195_pt1 | contig 11596 bp, 8 predicted proteins | sample 6monopyrite_MG_FD_204945 | JGI IMG/M metagenome (GOLD analysis project Ga0316209, IMG submission 204945) | Microbial mat bacterial communities from mineral coupon in-situ incubated in ocean water Damariscotta River, Maine, United States -... | ecosystem: Environmental > Aquatic > Marine > Coastal...
AATCAATGGTAATTGTTTTATATTTCATCTTGGACGTTCCTTATGTAAATAGTCTGATTGAAAATACTATTTTGGCGCATTGACGCCGTATTAGGGAGCGTCCATCTCATCATCCACAGTTACGATGAATAGCTTGTTAATTTTAGAATCGATAACAGATATATAAAAGCCGTGAGCCCTCCGGCTTTTCAATTTGGGCTTATTAGCTCAAAATTTCTTCAATAGTGATGTAATCACCTACGCGTCCAGTCATTTGTTCGGCATCAGTATTTACCGGAAGTGTTTTCTTGCCAGGTCTCCAACCTGCTGGGCAAACCTCGCCAGTTTTAGTCGCATACTGCCATGCTTCAATTTAACGCAAGAATTCAGTCACATTACGCCCCACTGAGTCTGACTGAACTTCCTGAGCAACACAGATACCATCAGGGTTAAAAAGGAAACGACCTCGTAAAGCGACACCTTCTTCTTCGATCAACACACCAAAATCACGACTGACTTGATGAGTTGTATCAGCCCCCATAGTTAGCTTCAGTCCTGCCAATACAGGCTCTGTTTCTACAAAGCGCTTATGCGAGAATTTCGAATCCACAGAGACTGGTAGAATTTCTACTCCCATTTTCTGAAACTCGTCATATTTCGCATTCATAGCGGCAATTTCAGTTGGGCAAACGAAGGTAAAATCAGCAGGGTAGAAACAAATTGCGACCCACTTACCTTTGTAATCATTACTAGAAACTGTTGTATAATGCCCAGTACTTGAGTCATAGGCTTCCATTTCAAATTCTGGCATTTCACTGCGAACCATTGTTGAACTCATTATTTTTTTCTCCTCAGAAAGATTAGTTACGGCATTAGCTTGTGTATTTTTATTAGGTTTTCTTGGCTTAAGTTTTGTATCGCAACTCACGACCTTCTCCTTTGTGTAATAGGGCAGACTTTCGGCCTGCTTATGAATTGCACATATATTAGAACACCCTAATATACGTGCACAACAAATGACCAATTACGATTACTCTGATAGAAGAAAACTATTAATGAATGACGAATTAGCAGGGTATATCGATAAGCGCAGCGTATGCTTTTAAGCTTTAGTGGCGTAGGTAATTCAGGCAATAAAAAAGCTGCTTAATTGCTTAAGCAGCTTCGATATATGGCGTCCCCAAGGGGATTCGAACCCCTGTTACCGCCGTGAAAGGGCGGTGTCCTAGGCCTCTAGACGATGGGGACTAAAAATCTTCATCGAAAGCAAGCTTTCGAGATTTTTAGTCAGGAGAAGTGAGCCAGCGAACTGAACGACCTCTTCCAACTAGAAACTTTTCTCATCGAAGTAAACTTCGATAAGTTTCTGTAAGGAGAGGTGAGCTAGCGAACCGAGCGACCTTATTCTTACAAAAACTAAGAGTCTATCTATAAAGTCATTTCTGTAGGTAAGATGAGTCTGCGAATCGCTCGACCTAACTTTTGCTGCTCTACAAAAACGAAACTTCTATCAAACACTTTATCAACTGGCCTAGGCGGTAGTTAATAATCCTTGTTTTCAAACTTAACCAGCATCCTGCAGTTTAATATATGGCGTCCCCAAGGGGATTATTCCGTACATCCATGTACTACACCTCTTCGAGGCCGTGCTAGCGCACGTTCAAAAATGTTCCAGACATTTTTGTCGAACCGCAGAGGTTCTCACCCCTTTGTGACGCACTATCCTTGGTCACTTCCGATTCTATTTATATGGCGTCCCCAAGGGGATTCGAACCCCTGTTACCGCCGTGAAAGGGCGGTGTCCTAGGCCTCTAGACGATGGGGACAAAAATCTGTTTCCAAAAACACGTTTTTGAGATTTTTGTTAGGCGAGGTGAGCTTGCGAATCAAGCGACCATATCTAGCAAAACATCAAAAGGGTCTTTAAAAAAGTTTTAGTAAGTTAAATTACCTACAAAAACAAAAATTCTTATCTTGTCTAATCTTTTATCTACTGGCCTAGGCGGTAGTAGACAATCCTTGATATTGGTGGAGCCAGGCGGGATCGAACCGCCGACCTCTTGCGTGCCACGCAAGCGCTCTCCCAGCTGAGCTATGGCCCCTAACTTATCAACTAAGCTTACGCTTTTTCCTAATAAGTAGGCGTCGTTCCGTGACAGCGGGGCGCATTCTAGGCATCTGCCCTTTTTATGTCAACGATTTTTTCAGGAATTTTCTCTGTTTGCTATATATTTCAGCGCTTTGTTTATACGTTGTTCAATTTGTGCTGGTTTAAGTAGATTTAATGTTAAATCTAATGAAGGTGAATTACCTGCCCCTGTTACGGCAACACGTAATGGCATACCTACTTTGCCCATGCCTACTTCTAACTCTTCAGCGGTTTGATTAATGGCGTTATGAATAGATTCAGTATTCCACTCAGGTAAAGCTGATAATTTACTTTGTACCAGCAACAAAGCCGCTTTAGCGACGGGACGTAAGTGCTTTTTAGCTGCTTTTTCATCAAAGGTTTCATATTCCTGATAAAAATAACCACTGATTTGAGCTAGCTCTTTTAAAGTCTTAACCCGATCAGCCTGCACAGTAATCACGTCTTCTAACGCAGGGCCTTGAGTAACATCAATACCTTGCTGAGCAAAATGCCATTTGGCATGTTCTGACACCTCTTTGGCTGGTAGTGTTTTTATATAATGTTGGTTTAACCAAATAAGTTTATCGGTATTAAATGCAGAGGCAGATTGACCTATAGCATCTAAAGAAAACAACTCGATCATTTCTTCTAATGAGAATATTTCCTGATCGCCATGTGACCAACCAAGGCGCACCAAATAATTAAGTAGTGCTTGAGGTAAATAACCGTCATCTCTATATTCCATCACGCCTACTGCATTGGTGCGTTTTGAGAGTTTTTTACCGTCGTCACCTAAAATCATAGATACATGGGCGTATTCAGGGATAGGAGCGCCTAAAGCAAGTAATATGTTAATTTGACGCGGGGTATTGTTGATATGGTCTTCACCACGCACTACATGGCTAATACCCATATCCCAGTCATCAACGACTACGCAAAAATTATAAGTAGGAGCACCATCTGTACGACGAATGATTAAATCATCCAGTTCACTATTCGCAATTTCAATATCACCACGAATATGATCTTTAATCACCACACTACCTGCTTGTGGTGTTTTAAAGCGAATAGCAAAAGGTTGGTCTTGCGGATGGTCTGTGCGCTCGCGCCATGTACCTGGGTAACGAGGCTTTTCGCCCTTAGCCATTTGTTGTTCACGGATAGCGTCCAACTCGGCTGCAGGCATAAAACACTTATAGGCTTTACCTTCAGCTAACAACTGATCGATTAGTTGGTTATAACGGTCAAAACGTTGAGTCTGATAAAAAGGCCCATCATCCCAGTCCAATCCTAACCACTGCATGCCTTCAAGAATAGCGTCAATCGCCGCCTGAGTAGAACGTTCAATATCGGTATCTTCAATACGTAATACAAATTTTCCGCCTTTACTTTTAGCGTATAACCAAGAATAAAGCGCAGTACGTGCGCCACCAACGTGTAAATAGCCAGTCGGGCTAGGAGCGAATCGAGTTACCACAGTCATTGAATTAAACCTATTCCAAAAAATTGGCGGCATTTTAACAGTCAATGCAACGAATTTATATCTAGAAACAAGCTTTTAGTGTAAAAGTCACAAACGTCCAAAACTTCCCCTCAATCCATATTTTTATCAGGTGTAAAGGACACCTTTCCACTGGTAGTGGCCGCAATGCCATTTGGATTAGTATTTGGGGCCATGGGCCAAGCCCAAGGTCTAGCAGACTGGGTAATTATAGGTATTTCAATTTTTGTCTTTGCCGGCGCATCACAATTTATTGCCATAACCATGAGCCTAACCTGAAACTACCCAGTTATTGGTTATGCGCGATAACGGCAGCGGCGAGTGGTTTGTTAACCCACCAATGGCCACACCAAACTGGCCTGCTGATATCCAGCCTATTAGCCATAGTTGTGGGAGTGATGGCAGAAAATCGTCTAATGAAAAAATCCCCTGCTGGTGGTGATCCCCATGAATGAAATGTTACTTATTGCTGCGATGGCAGTGGTTACCTTTATACCCAAAGCCATTGGAGTTGCAGTGAGGCGGCAAAGGAACTCAGCCCCATGAAGCCTAGGCGCACTAGGTGATTGGGGTGAGTGAGAGCAGCCAACAAAGCTGCAGCTTCAAGGGAGACGGGTATATACCCCGACTACCGCCCTTCGCCTTAGCCAGTCGACTAAGATTGCCTAAATCTATGCAACAAGCGTTGTCTTATGTGCCAATAGCAATACTCAGTGTCATCATTGTACAAAGTATTTTTTATCGCAACGGAGCACTCGCATTACACATGACTAACCCATTTTTGTGGTCAAGCTTAGTCGCTTTTATCACCGCATTAATCCAAAAACGATTATTTGTGACCATACTAATGGGCTTACTTATTTACTCCATTTTGAAGTTTTGGTTACTTTCTTAGGCAAAAAATGCATAAATTTTCTACACCAAGAGTCAAAAACGAGCAGATTTCATCCATAAAAACAATAATTATCATTTAGATGTTGACAGTCAAAAGTCCATACCTATAATAGCGCTCCACTTACTAGCCAAGGCTAATAAGTAATATTAAATTGGTCGCTTAGCTCAGTTGGAAAGAAGAGAAACATCGCCGCCTTTACAAAGAATAGGCGAGGGACACTGGTTCAATCCAGTAATAGTAAAAACTTGGTCGCTTAGCTCAGTTAGAAAAAAGACAGAGCATCGCCGCTCTTTACAAGGGACGGTCGAGGGACACTGGTTCAAACCAGTATAAAGTAGAAATTTGGTCGCTTAGCTCAGTTGGGAGAGCATCGCCCTTACAAGGCGAGGGTCACTGGTTCAAGCCCAGTAGCGACCACCACATTTTAGTTAGTAGAAACAGACACATGGTCGCTTAGCTCAGTTGGGAGAGCATCGCCCTTACAAGGCGAGGGTCACTGGTTCAAGCCCAGTAGCGACCACCATTTTTTTTACATTCGCAGTCACCTTTTATAAACTGGTTCAAGTCCTTCGAAGGGGCTACAGTTACGTTTCATTTTCTTTATATTGTTTAAACTCTTCAATAGTTTGGGTTCACATCTTCCAGACAGTCTTACTGTTAATCACACAATTCCTTTTTCTATCTCGTTTGAGTGAATGAATTTCCATATTTTCTGCGTTTAGAGCTTATTATTTCAGCCACAAATACGATAACCTTAAGTACGTTAGCAATACTGGTAACAAATGAATTCACAACTGGCTAAAAACACCAAAGTACTTATCGTAGATGATCAAGCCTTGGCTAAGGGATATATGAAATATTCCTTGGAGGAGCTGGGGTTTGGCGATATTACTTATGTGGATAAAATTAATCTTGCTCTCACCACACTAAGAAGCCAACGCTTTGATTTAATCATTTGCTCCTACAACTTAAAACGCGAGCAAGATGGTTATTATTTTTATGATGAAATTAAAACCAACGGTGAGCTGCCTTTAAGCACAGCTTTTGTGTTTATTAGTGCCGATACCAATTCTGATTTAGTACAAAGTATTATTGAATTACAACCCGACGATTTTTTAGCTAAACCTTTTACAGTCAAAGACTTAGATCGTAGGTTAAGCCGTGTATTGGCCCGTAAAAAAGCCTTAAATGATGTCTATCTATGTATTGAAAAAAATCAATATACACGGGCATTATCAGAAGTAGAGTTATTTTTAGGCAAACCTAAACATTCAGAATTTTTTCCTTTAGCCCTAAAAATTAAAGGCGAAATGCTCACGGCCTGTGGCAACTTTCAACTGGCTAAAGAATTCTATTTAGCCATTTTGAAAGTGCAGACCTTTACATGGGCGCAATTGGGGTTAGTCAACAGCTACTTGCGTCTTGATGAAGATGAATCAGCAGAAAAGTTGGTATTGCGTTTAGCGTTCAAGCCTGACTCGCAGCTAGCCGCATATGACCTGCTAACGGCCTTGCAGATCAAACAAAATGATTTTGATACTGCACTTGAGTGCGTGTTGATGGCCACTGAAATTTCTCCAAGAAGCATTCGTCGGCATAAAACAGCCATGGACTTATCTCGCATTACCCATGATTATGAAATCCAATTCGATGCGGCAAAAAAGATTGTTCGATTTGCCAAAAATTCTATTCATGATAAGCCAGAAAATTACCTTAACGTCGCCAGAGCAGGCATCGACTATGCCATGACAACCGAAGCATCGGATACCGAAAAATTAATCAAACAAGCAAATGAATACATTAGACAGCTTAAGCAGGCTTTTCCCAAAGCAGATATCCAAGAGCAGATGAAAGTTGTCAATGCTCGACTACTGTATCTCGATGATGAAAAAGATAACGCATTATCCTTACTCAATAAGCTAGACGAAGACAGTTGGGAAAACGAAGGTATTGATGCCTTATTGGACAAAGCCAAAATATTTCATGATGTAGGCTTACATGAACGCTCACAAGCGGTGTTAGAACAAATAGAGGAACGTTGTAAAAACCATTCCGATCAAAGTGAAATTTTCTTACACTACATTAATCAAGAAAAAGAAGAAAAGTCTACGATTAAATTTAGTTCAAAAGACTTAAACAACACAGCTGTGGGTTATTTTCAACAAGGGGATATCGACAATGCCATGGAGGTATTTACCCAGGCCTTTACCATTATGCCCAAAAATGCCTCTATTGCCCTTAATCTGATGCAAGCCATGTCATCCAAGGCGGCAAAACTAGGTGTAGCAAGCGTATCTGATCCCGTGCTTAAAAAATGTATTAAAACTATTGAAAACAGTGAACTAAATGAAGCGCAACAGGAGAGGTATCACAAAATTCGCACTACTTTTGATGCTTTGGAGTAGTTAATCTGGACTCGAGATTAGGTGCACAGTTTCGTTAGGCATCAAAGCGGAATAGTCAACACTCTGATAACCATTAATAATAGAGCTTGACCAAATATGACAGAGAGTTATGTGCCAATTATGGTCAAAGCGGTGGCTCGATAAAACTGGTTTTGATAGTCCTGTGAGCCACCAAAGCGGCCGTTTGCTGGTTCTGACGTCGTCGACTGTTTCAGAACTAAATGTGGCACTTTATCGACCCGCATGTTTGACCCCGCAGGTTCCCTCAAGCCTTCTTTTGGAAGAGAAAAAGCACGCTTCGCGCCATCGTCGTGATGGTTTTTGACTCGAATCCCTTCGAGCCAGTGACTCTTTTTTCAACAGCAAAAAATAGAGTAACCAGAAAAATGCCGCCGCTCCTAAAGTTCTTAACCGCAAAAAATGGCTTATTCTTGGGTCGTTCCGAATGTATCCCTTCAAGCTCCACTCAAATGGCGTCCTTGCCATTTGCCCCAAGAATAAGCCATTTTTAGCTGAAACTTTAAAGGCGGAAACTGCAGTGGCGGAGCCACCAAAGAATAAAATCGGCGTAGCCGAAGCTTTTTCTGTTGCTCTACCCTCGCATGTATGTTCGCCAATTATTTTTGATATTTTGTAGGTCAATTTGCAAGGATGCAAATTGAGTCACAGAGTGCCGGGAGCACATTGTGACGACCTGCTAAATATCAGAAATAATTGGATGAAGAACATAGTTTGGCGAGCGGTGCCAACACCAGCCAGCCAGGACTCACTTGCTGACTTAGCGGTTTTTAGCAGAAAGGAGACAGTTAATAAAAGCGATTATTCAAATTGTTATTACCACTGATACCATCTACATATCTTACAAATGGCTCTATTCTTTGAATTGAATTGAAGCAGTCTATAGTATGCTAGTTTAAGAAGCTGAATAATTGAAAAAACAACAGGGAAAGAGCATATGAAGGGGGTATTTTTAAGTTTACTTTTAATATTGATGGCGTTGAATTCAGCATTGAGTAGCGATATCAAGGATGCCGAACTGATTGCGGCTCAAAAAGAATATCATTCTGAAGTCGTTTTTAATCTGTGGTTAAATTATAACAAAAACCCGTCTTCGCTTACTGAGTTTTATAACGCACTCACTGAAAAACATGTTGTCACACCCCATCCCAGTGATAAGCACCAATCTCAAGTTGTCTATTTTGCAAAAGGGAATAAAGATACAGACTATATATTACAGTCTGGAGGTCCCGACTTTTATGGTTTGCGGTTTTCTAGAATAGGTAATAGCAATTACTACTACTGTATCCAAAATATCCCTAATGACGCTTGGTTTAATTACGGTGTTAACGAATTTTCACTTACTAAGATGCCCCCCGAGAGTGAACTATCGATTTCATCTATGGAGCATATTTACGACAACTCGGTAATTGGCCCGAAAGCTCTTCTATCGCCATATATTACAAAAGATTCGAAAGTGGCTGAGGGGCGGGTATTTGAGTCCAATCTTGCAAGCAAAAGCATGAATGAAGATCGCACATTTGCCATCTATCTACCTGCGGGATACGACCCAGCAATAAGCCACAACTTGGTAATACAGCTAGATGGACAAAACTATGCTTCACCAACTTCTAGTAAGGAAATTTGGAAAGGGTGGACTCCAATGCCTACCATTTTAGACAATTTACATTCAAAAAAGAAACTTAAGCCAACAATAGCAATCATGGTATTTAACCAAGGAAAACGGTCATCCGACATGTTAGACGAACGATTTCACGCATTTATTGCAACCGAGCTAGTCCCTTGGGCACGGAAGCAATATACAATTAGTAATGATAGATCTAACGTAATAATTTCTGGACCCAGTCGTGCAGGCTTTGCTGCTTCGTATACAGCCTTCAAACATTCTGATGTATTTGGAGGGGTTTTGTCTCAATCTGGCTCTTTTTACTATACGTTGACTGAAACTGAAAATTGGCCTATTTACCCTGAATTCGAAGGTAAGATACTGAGTGATTATAAGCAATCTGTCACCTTACCTATTCGTTTTTATATGGATGTCGGGCTATATGATCTTGGACTGGCAGGTATTGGAACAAATAGGCAGTTCAAAGATATTCTTTTGTTAAAAGGCTATTCAGTAGAGTATGCAGAATACAATGGCGGGCACTCCCATTTGAGCTGGCGGCACCGGCTACATATTGGCTTGCTAGCACTTTTAAATTAAAGCTACTTTGACGATTTAAAAGTTAGAAATCCAATATTCTGAAATTTGGCCTCGAAAATGGTATTCACTGTTAACTGAGACTATAGCGAATGACTCCTTTTGCCGTAAACTTACCGTAGAAAGCGTCGCTCCTGACTGTCCGTAGATCGCTCATTCCTGTCACACGGATATGAGCTATTACAACTGATAATTACACACCCAGCATTTACAAACCACCAGCAATATCCACAAAACTGCCAGTAATAAATGAAGATTTTTCTGATGCTAACCAAAATATCGCCTCGGCAACTTCAGAAGCTTCACCGCCTCTTTGCATCGGTATTTTTGATTTAAGCCTGTGGATACGATTTGGCTCGCCGCCCGATCTATGAATGTCAGTATGAATAAGGCCAGGTCGAACAGCATTCACACGTATACTTTCTGCAGCCACTTCCAGTGCTAAACCTTTGGTTAGACTATCGATTGCACCTTTAGATGCGGCATAGTCAACATACTCGTTAGGAGAGCCACTTTTAGCCGCACCAGATGAAACGTTGACTATCGCTCCACCGCTCCCCCCATATTTACTGGACATACGTTTAACCGCTTGTTTTGAGCACAAAAAGCAGCTCATTACGTTGGTGGTCAATACTTGACGAAATCTTTGCTCTTCGATTTCATCAAACCGACACTGGGTTTTTAATATCCCCACATTATTGACTAGTACACTAAGGCACCCTAACTCTTTGTCGACTGTATCGAATAGACGTTGCACTTCACTTGATATGGAAACATCGGCTTTCACAGTGATACATTTGACAGTGTATTGCAGGAGTTCATTTTTTAATTGTTCAGCAGCAATGTCATCGGTTAAAAAGTTGATACACACCCCGTAGCCCTTTTGCGCAAAAAGTTTAGCTGTTGCTGCGCCAATCCCCCGGCTTGCACCGGTAATAACTACTATTTTGTTAGTTTGCATAAAGTCACCTACCAATATTTCAAAGGGTGGCTAAGAAAATCGCTCAAATATCGATTGAAATTGAATCTATATCACTTTTAAAGTGATGTTAAAACGTCGTTCTTTATATAACTTACTTGGAGTAGATCATTTCAACCGCTATTGCGGTAGCTTCCCCTCCGCCTATACACAAAGAAGCGATGCCTTTTTTGAGGTTATTTTGTTTAAGGGCGTGTAATAAGGTCACAATCACCCTAGCACCAGAAGCACCAATAGGATGCCCCAGAGCACAGGCGCCGCCTTTAACATTGACCTTATCAGGGTTTAACCCCAGCTTTTTGATGGCCAACATAGTGACCATTGCAAAGGCTTCATTAATTTCGAACAAATCTACGTCATCGTGGGACCAGCCCGTTTTATCGAATAATTTTTGCAAAGCGCCCACGGGGGCAACAGTAAAATTTTCCGGTTCAATGGCATGGGAGCTGTGCGCAACAATTTTAGCTATTGGGGTTAAACCTAATGCTTTAGCTTTACTTGCTGACATCACCAACATAGCAGCAGCACCGTCAGAGATGGAACTTGAGTTGGCGGCGGTCACTGTTCCGTCTTTTTTAAATGCTGGGCGTAATGTGGGTATTTTTTCTGGTTTAGCTTGTTTTGGGCCATCATCACTATCAACTATCAAGTCGCCTTTACGGCTTTGCATAGTCACTGGGGTAATTTCATCAACAAACAAACCTGCTTCTTGAGCAAGATTGGCTTTTTGTAAACTAGCTAAGGCAAATTCATCCATTTGTTCTCGGGTGATCCCTTCAGCATCGGCTGTTGCTTGAGCAAAACATCCCATGGCTTGGCCATCATAGGCATTTTCTAAGCCATCAAGCATCATATGATCGATTACCTGACCATGTCCCATACGATAACCAGAACGGGCTTTTGGTAACAAATATGGTGCATTACTCATACTCTCCATGCCCCCAGCCACTATTGCGTCTGCTGTACCCGCTTTGATCAGGTCATGAGCCAACATAAGGGCTTTCATTCCTGAACCACAGACTTTGTTAATGGTGGTTACCCCAGTTGCGAGTGGCAACCCTGCTTTTAAAGAAGCTTGTCTGGCTGGCGATTGCCCTAAACCGGCGGTCAACACGCAGCCCATTATCACTTCATCGATATGTGACAATACCGCTGACGCATCTGGCGTTTCTTGTAGCACTGCTTGTATGGCGCAGGCGCCTAGTTCTGTGGCTGTCATAGGCGCCAAACTGCCTACAAATCCGCCCATAGGGGTACGTTTTGCTGCGACTATTACAATTGTATTATCTGACATAAAAATTCCTAAGTTTTGTTCAATTGACTAAGTATGTATATCACTGGCGTACAGGAATTTGCACGCTTTGTGCCTTATTATGAAGACTGACTTAGCCAATATCCGCATTACAAGATTGATTTTAAAACCTTAACACTTTACATTTACTTTCAGTTTACGTAAACGTAAACCTTGTTAACTATCTATACATG
>Ga0316209_1003196_pt1 | contig 11588 bp, 10 predicted proteins | sample 6monopyrite_MG_FD_204945 | JGI IMG/M metagenome (GOLD analysis project Ga0316209, IMG submission 204945) | Microbial mat bacterial communities from mineral coupon in-situ incubated in ocean water Damariscotta River, Maine, United States -... | ecosystem: Environmental > Aquatic > Marine >...
AAGAACAGCAGCAAAACGAAGATAAAAACAAGGATAAGGATAAAAAAGACGAAGACAAAAAAGACGAAAAGAAAGAGGATCAAGAAAAGAAAGACGAAGGAGAAAACAAAGACGAAAAAAAAGATGGTGATGATGAGAAGGACGATCAAGGAAAGCCAAAAGATGATGAAAACAAAAACAAAGATGGCGATCCAAAAAATAAGAACGACAAACCACAGCCACAATCTGGAAAGTTATCGCCACAACAAGTTAAAAATTTGTTAGAAGCAATGAATAATGAAGAGAAAAAAGTACAACAAAAAATAAATGCCAAAAAAACCAAAGGGAAGAAAGTAAAAGCTGAAAAAGATTGGTAAAATGAAACATCTAAGAGTGTCCAATTTTATTATAGATATTCAATAGATGTTACAGATTAAAACAACAATGACTTACACATGAAACTCAAGCTCCATATAATTGCGTTTTTAATCACATGTTTTGCGTCGGCTCAGGTTACTTTTGAAGCTAAAGTCAGCAAGAAAAAACTGGGTATAAACGAGCGTTTACGTATCGATTTTGTAATGAATGGAGATGGTGATAATTTTACCCCTCCAAGTTTCGAAGACTTTACTATTGCTGCTGGACCAAGTCAAAATATTAGTAGACAATGGGTAAATGGCGTTAAATCTTTTTCCAAAACATACAGCTACTTTTTAGCGCCAAAAAAAAGAGGTAAATTTACCATTGGGCAATCTACCATAGAGATTGATGGAGAAGTCTATAAAACACTTCCAATAACCATAGAGGTTACTGCTGCAATAGATAAACCAAAAGACCCAAACGACCCAAATTATATTGCCTCACAGAGCATTCATCTAGTTGCCGAAGTCTCTAAAACAAACCCTTATTTAAACGAAGCCATAACGGTTGTATATAAACTCTATATTTCACCAAATACAGGTGTTGAAACATGGAGAGAATTGGATAATCCCAGATATTCCGATTTTTGGAGCCAAAATATTAATGTAAAAGAATTAAAACTGGTAAACAGCACTTTTAATGGTGAAGATTACAGATATGTAGTGTTAAGAAAAACAGTGCTTTATCCACAAAAAACTGGCAAGCTTAATATTGAGCCATTAACTCTGGATATTAAAGTACAAGTACCAACCAATAGGCGTGATATTTTTGGAAGCAGACTGTTAAAAACGGTACATCGTACAGTAGCTGCCGGAAATAGAACCATTAATGTTAAACCTTTACCAGAAGCAGGAAAACCTTTAGATTTTTCGGGAGCAGTTGGAAGCTTCGACTTTGAAGTTTCAACCAATAAAAGCGAGTTAAAAGCAACCGAAGCATTACAGGCTACAATAAAGGTTTCTGGAAAAGGAAATTTAAAGCTTTTTGAACTTCCTAAATTAACATTACCAAGCTCATTGGAAGTTTATGAGCCTGAACATAGCGAAAAGATATCTACAAACTTAAGTGGAATGCAAGGGCAAATGTCTAATACATATACAATTGTACCATCTTACCAAGGCAAATACCCAATACCAAGTGTATCATTTTCATATTTTGATTTAACAACCAAAAAATATAAAACAATTAACTCTAAAGAGCTTGTTATAAACGTCAACGAAGGCCCAATTAATAACAATGCAGGCGATAATAGCAACACATCAACTATAATAAAAGAACCAATTGCACAATCTGGCGGACAATTTATGTCGTTTAAAACAACAACCAATTTTATTTCTAAAGAGCCTTCATACTTCTTTAAATCCAAATTGTTTTGGGTTTTATTGTTAGCACCCTTTTTAATTTTACCTATTGCTATTTTCTTAAGACATAAAAAAGAAGAAAGAGATAACGATGTTGTTGGTAACAAAGTTAGGACTGCAAATAAATTAGCCAGAAAATATTTAAGTGAAGCCAAAAAGGCACTTGGAAAAAAAGAAGCCTTTTATAACGCTTTGGAACGCGCCTTACACAACTACTTAAAATCCAAACTCCACATAGAAACAAGCGACTTTAGTAAGGATAAAATAGAACAATTATTAACAAATAAATCAGTTAATGGAGATGCTATAACTGGGTTTATAGATTTACTTAAGAGCTGCGAATTGGCAAGGTACACACCTTTCTCTAATGTAGAGATGCAGCAAGATTACAGTAAAGCTGCAAGAGTAATATCTATTATTGATAAACAAATTAGGCGATAGTATGGTAAGGAAAATAGTGTGCATACTAACAATTGTATTAAGTGTTTCATTAGGTGCTCAAAATGAGGTATTGTTTGATGCTGGAAACAAATCATACAACAATGGTAATTATCAACAAGCCATAGAAAGCTACGAAAGAATTTTAAGCAGTGGTGTACATTCCACCGAACTGTATTTTAATTTGGCTAACGCTTACTATAAATTAAATAGAATTGCACCAAGCATTTATTATTATGAAAAAGCCCTGCAGCTATCTCCAAAAAATAAAGATGTTAAAGCCAATTTAAGCTTTGCTCAAAATATGACGATAGACGATATTGAATCTGTACCAGAAATTGGCTTATCAAGAATTGGTAAAAACATGGTAAATGCATTTAGCTTTGATACTTGGGCACTATTTTCGATAGTCTTAGTCATGGTTTTTGCAGCCCTATTTTTAGGATACTATTTCTCAAGCACTACAACAAAAAAACGTTTGGCATTTATTGTTAGTTCATCAGCTATTATTTTAGCAATGGTTAGCCTGTTCTTTGCATATCAAAAACACCATTATGTACAAAAAGATAATCCTGCAATAGTTTTTGCTAAAGAAACAGATATAAAAACAGATCCTAATTTGCGAAGTGAAGTGGCTTTTACTTTGCACGAAGGAACTAAAGTTCAAGTTTTAGAGGTTTATGATGAGAATTGGACAAAAATAAAATTAGCAGATGGAAAAACAGGTTGGATACCATCAGAAGATATTAAATTGTTGAATAATATTTAATATTTCCTTAACAAATTTGATAAAATCAAAAAGTATATTTGCTACTCAAAATTTCTAGATGAACAGAACAATCATAGCGGTAATATTTTCAATAATTTTTTCGGTACTAACTATTGTACCAAACATACTTGCTGTGGTTGATGATAATTACGATATATCTATTCTAATTGACTCAAATGAAGAAGAAGAGAAAAAAGGCGAAGAGAAAGCCAAAGACCTTGAAATCAAGACACCTTCAAGAGAAAATATTGAATATAACAGCTACAGTAATGGTAGAGCCAATCTACTAAACAACCGTTCTGATAATTATAGCTCTTTATTTAAAGAACTCACATCGCCTCCTCCAGAAACAAACATGTAATAATTTGGATTTTAGGGTTTCCAAGCCCTAATGGAATGTTCAATTAAATGTCAATCTTTTATAAGATTGATTAAATCAATTATTATATGTTTAAATTTATTAAAAATGACTTTCCTGCGAGTATCGTAGTATTTTTTGTTGCATTGCCATTATGTTTGGGTATTGCATTAGCTAGTGGAGCACCACTTTTTTCAGGAATAATAGCTGGAATTATTGGAGGCATTGTAGTTGGATCTTTAAGTGGATCGAAAATAGGAGTAAGTGGTCCAGCTGCGGGTTTAGCAGCTATAGTATTAACAGCCATTGGCACCTTAGGAAGTTATGAAAACTTTTTGGTAGCTGTTGTATTGGGAGGAGTTATTCAACTTATTTTTGGGGTTTTAAAAGCAGGAATTATTGGATATTATTTTCCATCTTCAGTTATAAAAGGGATGCTAACTGGAATTGGAATTATTATTATTTTAAAACAAATCCCTCACTTTTTTGGTTATGATAAAGCATTTACTTTATTTAAAGTAAATGGCGAAAGCACAACGACTCAATTACTAAATATTTTTGATTATATTCAATTAGGATCTGCACTAATAGGTATAATTAGCTTATCTATTTTATTGCTTTGGGACAATGTACTGTCAAAAAAAGCAAAAATATTTCAAATTATACAAGGCCCTTTAGTTGCAGTAGCTGTTGGTATTATATTTTTTATGCTAACTAAATCTTATGGCTCTTTAGCAATTGAGCGATCACATTTGGTTAGTGTTCCAATACCAGAAAATGTGACATCATTTTTAGGTCAATTTAGTTTTCCAAACTTTAGTGTAATTACCAATGCAGAGGTTTGGATAGTTGCATTTACAATTGCTTTAGTAGCTAGTTTAGAAACGTTATTGTGTGTAGAAGCTACCGATAAGTTAGACCCATATAAAAATGTAACACCGACTAACAGGGAATTATTAGCTCAAGGAACTGGAAATATTATTTCTGGAATGATTGGAGGTTTACCTATAACTCAAGTTATTGTAAGAAGCTCTGCTAATATTCAATCTGGAGGTAGAAGCAAAATGTCGACTATTATTCATGGGTTTTTATTGTTAATATCTGTAATGATTATTCCTAGATTATTAAATATGATTCCGTTATCAGTACTTGCAGCAGTATTATTAATCGTAGGTTATAAATTAGCAAAACCAGCATTATTCAAAAAAATGTACGATTTAGGATGGAAACAATGGGTGCCATTTAATGTAACCGTTTTTGGAATTGTATTTATAGATCTTTTGTATGGTATTGGACTTGGATTAACTGTAGGAATAGTTGTTATTCTTATAAAAAGCTACCAAAACTCTCATTTTTTACATAAAGAAGGTGACGAGTTAAATGATGGCAGAATAAAGATGACTTTAGCCGAAGAAGTAACTTTTTTTAACAAAGGAGCTATCTTAAATGAGTTAGATAATATTCCAGAAAATTCATATTTAGAATTAGATGTTAGAAAAACTAGGTATTTAGATAATGATATTATTGAAATACTAGATGATTTTGCTTTTAAGGCAGCTAACAGGAATATTACAATAAAATTAATTTCTGAACGTGGTATAGTTGAAAACCCACCAAGTTATATAGAATTTTTTAGATTAAGACCAATTAATATATAGTATTAAGTTTTGAGAAAAGAAAAAACAAATTTAAAATCAAAAATCACTTTGTTGGTTTTTGCATTAGCATTACCTTTAATCGGGTTTAGCCAAAATAGTGATTTTGGAAATTGGTTAATTTATATTGGAAACAAGAAGCTAAATTCTAAATGGAATATTCATAACGAAGTTCAGTATCGAAATTATAATGCTATTGGCAATTTAGAGCAATTATTACTTCGAACAGGACTTGGCTACAATATCTCTGAAAAGAATAATATTTTACTTGGATATGGTTATATATTGTCCGAGAACTATGTAGAAAACTCAGATGACAAAACATCGGTAAATGAACACCGCGTTTTTCAGCAATATACCACCAAACAAGATGTTGGTAAAGTTAAATTAAGCCATCGCTATCGTTTTGAACAGCGATTTGTTGAAGAAGATTTTAAATTGCGATTTCGTTATTTTTTAAGTTTAAATATACCCTTAAAATATAACGAGTCTGGTGAAAGCCCTTTTTACCTTTCGGCCTATAACGAAATTTTCTTAAACTCCAAGAGTTCAATTTTTGATAGAAATAGAGTCTATGGAGGTTTAGGATATAATCTCAGCAAAAACGTTAAGATCGAATTAGGATACATGAACCAGTTTTTTGAAACAACAAGTAGAGATCAATTAAATATAATCACGTTTGTTACTTTTTAACAAAAAGTAAAAACAAAAACCATTAATTATGAAAAATTTATTTTCAAATCTTAAAGGCGACGCTTTTGGAGGGATTACAGCAGGAATCGTAGCCTTGCCACTTGCATTGGCTTTTGGTGTTTCTTCAGGCTTAGGTCCAAGTGCAGGACTATATGGCGCTATTTTTATAAGCTTTTTTGCAGCACTTTTTGGAGGAACAAACACACAAATTTCTGGACCAACTGCCCCAATGACAGCGGTAAGTATGGTTGTTATTGCTGGAATTATTGCGGTTAATGATGGAGATGTTAACAAAGCACTCCCAGCGATATTGACGGTATTTATATTGGCTGGATTAATGCAAATTGGTCTTGGGTTTTTAGGGCTAGGAAAATATATTAGGTATATTCCTTACCCAGTTGTTTCTGGGTTTATGACTGCCATTGGTGTTATAATTCTAGTGACTCAAATATTACCATCTTTAGGATATTACCCAAAGGATGATGTGAGCTATGTACAAGAATTTAAACCTCAAGCTGAAGAACTAATTCTTGAAAACATCCTCAAAGAAGAAGCTGGCGAAGGCATTCTGGTCCTTGAAAATTTTAAAGAAACAATATCACGAGCCGAAGGGATTTCTCAAGATCAAATTCTTAAAGAATCCCAAACATTGGCAGGGAAAGATGCTTCGGGAGTTGTTGGAGCATTTAAAGTGTTGCCAAGAGCAATAAAAAATATTAATTGGCTTGAATTAATATTAGCACTTGGTACTATTTTCATTATTTATGGATTTAAACGAATTACAAAAGCAGTTCCAAGCACCTTGGTGGCACTGGTTGTAATGACTGCAATAGCGATGGGCTTTAGCCTTAACTATCAACCTATTGAAAAAATCCCTGAAGGCTTGCCAGTTATTAGAACCGAAATTTTTACACAATTCCAGTTAAGTTCCATAACACCATATATATTTACCGCGTTAACATTGGCACTATTAGGTGCAATAGACTCACTATTAACAAGTGTTGTTGCCGATAATATGACGAAAACCAAGCACAAACCAAATAAAGAATTGGTAGGACAAGGAATTGGAAATACCATTGGAGCGCTATTTGGAGGAATTCCAGGTGCAGGTGCAACTATTAGAACGGTTGTAAACATTAATTCTGGAGGAAAAACAAAGCTTTCTGGGATGATTGCAGGCGTAATGCTATTGGTAATTCTATTAGCGATAGCACCACTAGCGTCAAAAATTCCCGCAGCAGTTTTAGCTGGAATTTTAATTACAGTTGGAATTGGCGTAATGGATTATAAAGGATTAAGAGCAATTCCAAGTTTACCAAAAGATATCAAATTTGGACCATTTAAATTAAGTTCTGAAGTATTGATAATGATAGTGGTATTATTACTATCCACGTTCTGGAATTTAGTGTATGCTGTTGGAGTTGGCCTTGTAATTGCCTCACTAATGTTTATGAAGAAAATAGGGGATTTAACTGCTGAACGTTCCGATGTAAAACCATTAAAAGAAGAGGCTTGGAAAGACGAAATAGGGTTTCCTGAAAACCTAAAGGAAGAAGTGTTTATTAAACACCTAAAAGGGCCTCTGTTTTTTGGTTCTACAAGCGATTTTCAGCAACTTAGTCTACAAATACCCAATACTGCAACTACAGTAATTATGAGGTTGGGACGTATGCAATATATGGATCAATCTGGATTATACGCAATGGAGGATATGCTTCAGGATCTAAAAAATAAAAACATCGACGTGCTTTTTGTTAATCTCTTAAAACAACCTCGTTATATGATGGAGCGCATCGATATTATTCCAGACTTTATTCCCGAGGAACACATTTTCGTTAATTTTAACGCCTGTGTGAGCTGGATAAAGCAAAATGTAGAAGATAAATATTAAAACAATTAAAATTAAAAATCATGATAAAAAATATAGCAATAACAAAAGAAGTACAAGACCAATTAACCCCTCAATCTGTTTTAAATGATTTGATGGAGGGTAATCAAAGGTTTGTTTTGGGAAGTACTCAAGACATAGATAATAAAGTTTTGGTAGAACAAACCCTTGGAGGACAATTCCCTAAAGCTGTAATCTTATCTTGTATAGACTCAAGAGTACCAGTTGAAACCGTTTTGGATCAAGCTATTGGAGATATTTTTGTAGCGAGAGTCGCTGGAAATTTTGAAAATGTAGATATTCTGGGAAGCATGGAATACTCTTGTAAAGTTGCTGGAAGTAAATTGGTTTTAGTTCTTGGCCATGAAGCTTGTGGTGCTGTGAAAGCAGCTTGTGATGGCGTGGAACTTGGAAATATTACTGCTTTGTTGGAAAACATTTTACCAGCAGTAAAACAATCGGCAGTTGAGGTTGAAGGAGAGGCAAATTCGTCTAACAGTAAATTTGTTGAGAGAACCGTTGAGAACAATGTAAAGTTGACTATGGATAGAATTAGGGAAAAAAGTCCAATTCTAAGAGAAATGGAAGATAATGGCGAAATTGCTATTGTTGGAGGTGTTTACATGTTGTCTTCAGGTAAAGTGGAATTGCTGTAACAATTAGTCGTTCTAAAATTGGTTGACAGTTTTAAATTAAATTAAAACAAAAGAGGCTGCCTTTTAGACAGCCTCTTTAAAATTATTGACACTTCTAAGCAGAAGTACAATAACCAACCTAACCAACTAAAATTTTTAAAACCTAAAGCTTAAACCAGAATATACTCCTATAAAATAAGGCTTAAAATTGCCAGAAGTATTTCTAAAAGTGTTTAATTGATATTTAAACATAGGTTCAAGATTTAAATTTAATTTATTAGATAACTTGTAGTTAAAACCAAATCCAAGGTTAGCACTATAACTTAAATTATTAATATTTGTTGCCTTACCAATTAAAGTACTATTGCCATTTAGCGTTGAATAAATTTCGTTTGAGTTTAAAAATAACGCGCTAAAGCCTCCAATAGCACTAATTCCTAATTTAGTATTTATGATTTTGTATTGAATTTCTAGAGGGATTTCTAATAGATCTAGCTCTTGACTAATAGAAGTAGTAGGGCTGTCCAATAAAAAGCGTGACATAGATGTTGTTTCCATTTGGCTAACACTTAAAAAAGAAACATCGTTAGAGGTATTGTTAAATTTAATGTTTCCGTAAGAATTATTTCCCGATCTAGCCTGAATATTGTTGAATGCAATAACCTCGTTAGTACGATACCCTAAAGTTACTTTGTGAATTCCTGTACGAATTTGAAGTTTATTGTTAACGGCATAACTTGTGGATACACCATAACTAATATTTATATTACCTGTTTTTGTATTATTAACAAATTGGTTGTGAATGGAAGAACCCTCTCCAAGAGTATTGAAATAGACAGGAGCAATATTTGGCGTAACGCTCCAACGGTTAGTAACTTCATCGCCTACATCCAAATCATCTTCTGCTTCTTTTGCTTTGTTGTTTTTAGCAATAGCATCTTCAATAGAAGTCTTTTTAATATTGCTTACTTCATTTTTTTTTGCAACTGTTGTATTAATGTCTGTTGCTTTTAATAATTCTTCACTAATATTATTTTTTTGAGACTCATCGGTTTTATTCCTTTTAGAATTGGATGCAACTGTATTAGTGAGTTCTTGTTTAGTTAACTCGTTTGTTAATTCTTTTTTGGTTGATGTAATAAGTTTACTGTCATTTAAAGTTGACTTTGAATTGTTTTTAGTGACAATAGGCTCATTTTTATTGATAATAGTATTTTTTGAACCTATTGTCACACCTTTTGATGAGTCTTTAGCTTCTTTTAAATTAGAACCTTCATTAGCTAAATTCTCTTTGTTGGTGCTGTTATTAGAATCAACAGTATTTGAACCTAAAGAGCTATCCAATTCATTGGCACCTTGCTTGTTTTGTGGTTCAGTACCAACAATGGTTTCGTTTGCCTTTGGAGTTGAGTTGTGATCTTGAAAAAAAAGTTTGTTGCCCAGAGTAAATAATAAAAGTAAACCTGCGGCAATTGCCGAAAGCTTTATCCATAAAGGGATTACTTTACGTTGTTTTTTGTTGGTAAGTAATTGCTCGGAAATATTTTCCCAAACAGAAAGGTTAGGGGTTGCCTCAAAGTTTTTTAATCCTTCTTGGTATAATCTATCAATATGCTTTTTTTCATTTTTCATAATGATTGCGAATTAAAATTCGCCATGTAATTTTCTATTTTATCTTTTAAAACTTTTCTCGCCCTTGCAAGGTTGGATTTTGTGGTTCCTGTAGTTATTTCTAACATCTCACTAATCTCTTTGTGAGAATACCCATCTAATACATAGAGGTTAAATACCAATCTGTATCTGTCAGGAAGCTCTTGTATTGATTTCAATAAAAAATCAAGATCTACAGTTTCCGTTTCTACTTCAATATGAACATCTTCAATTTGCTCTTCATTAACTATGTCAAAAACCTTTTGGGCTCTATAACGCTGTAAAGCAGTATTAATAGTGATTCGTTTTAACCAACCCTCCAAAGATCCTTTACCACTATATTGAGACATTTTTTTAAAAATTGTCACAAAAGCATCTTGCAGATTATCTTCGGCCTCTGCATAATTCCTTGAATACTTTAAACAAAGTGTAAATAATTTACTCGAAAAGAGCTTATATAAATCACTTTGAGCCTTAGTATCATTTTTTTTACATTTTTGTATGAGCTGTTCTAAACTCAACTATTACATTGTTAATTAATTTAAATTTTATTGTACTCGTATTTCATAAGTTACAAATATATCTTCACCATCTTGATCTTCTCCTTGCCAAAATTTAAAAAAATAGGTCGACCCTGTCTGCTCATTAACTTTAAAATCAAATGAGCCTTCTATATTTTCATCAACTAAAGGCTCACAATTATCACTTATCAAAACATGTGCAATAACTGCAATAGTTCTTGTGTTATCCTCTTTTAAATAATATAAATCCCTAAAACTATAACAAGTACTTGGTCTTAAATAATTATAGGTAATTTGGTATATTTGACCAAATTCAAAATAATCTGGAAAACTGGCACTTTGAATTGGCACAAATTCGGAGTAGGCATTTAGTTCATTGTCGTTATCTAAACTACAGGAAAACGTCAACATAAAAATAAAACTAAATAGGAGTGTTTTTTTCATCACATATTTTGGGTTATTTATTAACTAGATGTGAAAAGTTGAAAAAGGTTGCGTTGTACAATAAAAAATCCCGACTTAGCGGGATTTTTTATTTTTATTTATTTTTCTAAATTATGCCTTTTATTTTTTCTTCAAGTTCATCCATTAAATCCGGATTGTCTTTTAGCATATTTTTTACAGCGTCCCTACCTTGGCCAAGTTTAGCCTCTTGATAACTAAACCAAGACCCACTCTTCTTTACAATTTCATTATCTACAGCGATATCTAAAACCTCACCAACTTTGGAAATTCCTTCACCATACATAATATCAAACTCTGCCATTCTAAATGGTGGAGCGACTTTATTTTTCACAACTTTAACTCGTGTTTTGTTTCCAAGAACGCTTCCATTACTATCTTTTATTTGAGTTGAACGACGAATATCTAATCTAACTGAAGCATAAAATTTAAGAGCATTACCACCAGTGGTTGTTTCTGGGTTGCCAAACATAACACCAATTTTTTCACGTAGTTGGTTAATAAATATTACAGTACAATGTGTTTTGCTAATAGATGCAGTTAGTTTACGTAGTGCTTGAGACATCAAACGCGCATGTAGCCCCATTTTTGAATCTCCCATCTCACCTTCAATTTCACTCTTTGGGGTTAATGCAGCAACAGAATCTATCACTACAATATCAATAGCACCCGAACGAATTAAATTATCGGCAATTTCAAGTGCTTGTTCACCATTATCAGGCTGTGAAATAATCAAGTTATCGATATCTACACCTAAGT
>Ga0316209_1003199_pt1 | contig 11584 bp, 11 predicted proteins | sample 6monopyrite_MG_FD_204945 | JGI IMG/M metagenome (GOLD analysis project Ga0316209, IMG submission 204945) | Microbial mat bacterial communities from mineral coupon in-situ incubated in ocean water Damariscotta River, Maine, United States -... | ecosystem: Environmental > Aquatic > Marine >...
GGGTATGTACCTGCAAGAACCCTGGCTGTGGCCTGAATTGTGGGATGTAAACCCTCAGATCGATAACCCTCATCTTATATTTCCTGGCGACACTCTCTACCTCGTTTGGGTCGATGGTCGCCCGCGATTGCGAGTGAAGCGTGGGCGCGATGTGAAGTTGGCCCCCAATATGCGAGTTACCGGGCTGGATCTTGCCATTCCCGCTATTCCTCTGGATGAGATTGGTGCGTTTTTGCAGCGCCACCGAATTTTAGGCGCTGACGATTTGAATCAATCGGCCTATGTGGTTGCTGGCGCTCAGAAACATCTGATCAGCGCGCCGGGGGACCGCATCTTTGGCCGTGGTCCTTTCCCCGAGGGTGAGCGGGCCTACGGCGTGTTTCGCCAGGGTGATATCTATCGCGATCCCATTACTGCCGAGGTGCTCGGCCACCAGGCACGTGATATCGGCAATGCTCAATTACTAAGCCCCAATGAAGATGACGTTGTGGAGCTGGAAGTCACGCGAGTGGCTGAAGAGGTGCGGATTGCAGATCGCCTGCTTCCCAATGAGGAACGTATTTTAGATGCTACTTTTCAGCCCCGTGCACCGAGTCAGGAAATCGTTGATGGGTTTATGATCGCGGTCGATGGTGGCGTGAGCCAAATTGGTACCACCGACATTGTGGTGTTAAATCGTGGCAGTCGTGAGGGATTGGAAATCGGCAATGTATTGGCCATCTATCAAACGGGAGAGGTCGTATACGACAAAATTGCCAAAGAGCAGGTCATGTTGCCTGATACCCGCGCTGGCTTGCTGATGGTTTTTGAGATCTTCGATAAGGCGAGCTATGCGATTGTTTTAAAAGCTAATCGCCCACTCAAGGTTTTGGACAAAGTTAGAAACCCCTGAGTATTTGCCAAATTTTTTAGGCAGTGTGTTTACTTAGTTCAGTAACGAGCTAGCAGTTGAGCCGCAAGGAAGCGGTCTCACTCCTTACTTACTAGATTGATTCAATCAGACATTACGTCAAGGATGATGTATGGACGTTATAGAAGCTCAGTTGTGCTTGCAGTTGCACAATCTCCCCTCGCTTGGCGATGTTCCTCTTGCCAGGCTTTTTCTGGAACACGGTACTGCCGCTAACATCTGGGATTCTCCTGCGGATGAGTGGCGTTTGCATGGGGTGGATCCTGAAGCTGTGCAGGCGGCCACGGCTATTCAGCAGCGTGGATTGTCTAGCACCGTGGCCGCTCAGTTGGATTGGCAGCTCCATACCCTGGAAAGGATCGGAGGGCAGGTGATCTCCCTGGGAGATCCGCTCTATCCATGTCTTCTCCGTGAACTTTACGACCCGCCTCCCATTCTATATGCGTCGGGTGATGCAGCTCTCCTGCAGCAAGCCCAATTGGGTATTGTCGGCTCGCGAAAAGCCAGTCCGCATGGCGTTCGGGCAGCGAGTCACTTAAGCGCAGATATTGTCAGATCGCGAATGCATGTTTGCAGCGGGTTGGCGCTGGGTATTGATTATGCGGCTCATCGGGCCGCATTGGATGCCGGTGGTAAAACCATCGCAGTGATGGCCAGCGGTTTGGATATCATCTATCCGGCGCGCCATCGCCCTATCGCACAGGAAATTGTCGAATCCGGTTGCTTGCTCAGCGAATTTCCACCGGGTTGCAAGCCGCTGCCCTATCGATTTCCCAAGCGAAACCGAATCATCAGTGGTTTGTCGCTGGGTATACTTGTGGTGGAAGCAGCATTGCGAAGCGGCTCACTCATTACCGCGCGCACTGCCATGGAGCAGGGTCGAGAGGTGTTTGCGCTTCCCTGGTCGATTTTTCATCCCGAGGGATTGGGTTGTCTGGGGCTGATTCGTCAGGGTGTTAAGATGGTTCAGGATATCGACGATATTCTCGAGGAGCTGGGGCCGCTCTATCAATGCCAAAAAGAGTTGGCTGTAAATTGCGACGACACTGCGGCTGCATGCGCTGATCTTAATCCCACGGCGAAACAGGTCTTGGGTTTGGTCGGCAGTGAGTCGATTAGTGTTGATGAGCTTGCCCAGCACAGTGCTCTCGCCGTCTCGGCTGTGCTCTCTGCCTTGTCTGATCTGGAAGTTGAACAACTGATTGAGCGCTGCGATGGAGGTTATATTCGTCGCTGAGGTCTTTGCCCGCACGGCCGCAATTGCTAGAATCCGCAATCGTCGCGGGACACCGCCTCTCTTTTATCTTCAGGACAGGAGTTTTATTGATGAGCACGCCCTTTGTTGGAATTGTAATGGGCTCCGATTCGGACTTACCCGTTATGGAAGCAAGCTTCACCGTATTAAAGTCCCTCGGCATCCCTTTTGAAGTTCGTATTACATCTGCTCATCGCACTCCAGAGGCAACCAAGGCATTTATTGTCGATGCAGAATCCAGAGGTTGCGCAGTGTTTATTGCAGCTGCCGGCATGGCAGCGCACTTGGCCGGCGCGGTATCGGCAACGACAGTGAAGCCGGTAATTGGAGTGCCTATGAATGCGTCTCTGGATGGCCTGGACGCCTTGTTGTCGACTGTTCAGATGCCCGCAGGAATCCCCGTGGCCACGGTCGCCATTGGCAAGGCCGGAGCAAAAAATGCGGCCTATCTGGCGGCACAAATATTGGCAACCGCCAATCCGGCCCTAGGTGACGCACTGCGCGAAGAGCGCGAAGCCAACGCAGCGGCTATTTTTGCCAAAGATGAGGCGCTACAGAAATCTCTGCAGAGCTGAGTTTGTCCTCCCTGCCTGCTTTTCAAATTTCAGGCGCTGTAGCGTCTTTGCGTCGAGGTGGGGTTATCGCCTATCCCACTGAGGCGGTTTGGGGTTTGGGTTGTGATCCCGCCGATGAAGTGGCGGTAAATCGCTTGTTGGGTCTGAAGCGACGCGAGGCGGGGAAAGGATTGATACTTGTCGCCAGCAATGTCACTCAGCTTGATTGGCTGTTATCTGGTTTGAATGAGCAGCATCGTCTCCGTTTGGATGAATCCTGGCCGGGCCCCAATACCTGGCTGGTGCCACACAATGGTCGAGTGCCCCAGTGGATTCATGGCGATCACGATACGGTCGCTGTTCGCGTCAGTGCCCACGGCGTTGTCCGAGACTTGTGCAATAGCTGGGGTGGTGTGTTGGTTTCGACATCAGCCAATCGCGCTGGATGCGCTGCTGCCACTCAGCGATTTCAGGTATTGCGATATTTTGGGGGTCAATTGGATTATATCGTCCCGGGCTCAGTGGGTTCACAGAAAAAACCTTCCCTCATTCGCGATGTTGTTTCAAATCAAGTAATTCGCAGCTAGTTCGCAAAGCCCGGTATTGTTCTTGGGTTTTCGGGCGTATAATCCAGCGCGGCCCAACACTGTGAATACGCTTTATATGCAGATTGAACAAGTCAAAACCTATCTCTTGGCATTGCAAGACCAGATATGCTCGGCGCTTAGTGAAGAAGACGGTGAGCAATCTTTCAATGAGGATCTGTGGCAGCGTCCCGAAGGTGGAGATGGTCGTAGCCGCGTGCTCGCTGACGGAGCCGTCTTTGAAAAAGCCGGCGTCAATTTTTCGCATGTTTACGGTTCTAACTTGCCTCCATCGGCGAGCGCGGCGCGCCCCGAACTCGCCGGTCGAAATTTTCAGGCCATGGGCCTGTCTCTGGTCATTCACCCCCGCAACCCCTATGTGCCCACCTCTCATGCAAACGTGCGTTTTTTCGTCGCGGAAAAAGAGGGCGAAGAACCTATTTGGTGGTTCGGCGGTGGTTATGATCTAACGCCCTATTATGGCAATGTCGAAGATTGTGTTAGCTGGCATCAGGTCGCTGCCGCTGCTTGCGAGCCCTTTGGCGATGATGTGTACTCGCGCTATAAAACCTGGTGCGATGAATACTTTTACCTCGCTCATCGCGATGAACCCCGTGGCATTGGTGGTTTGTTTTACGATGACCTTAACAGTTGGGGATTTGAAACTTGTTTTGAGTTCATGCGATCTATTGGCGATTCATTTCTACTAGCGTATCTGCCCATTGTGCAGCGACGCAAAAAGCAGGCTTACGGCGACAGGGAGAAACAGTTTCAGCTCTATCGTCGCGGACGCTATGTGGAGTTTAATTTGGTATTCGATCGCGGCACTCTGTTCGGTTTGCAATCGGGCGGTAGAACAGAGGCCATTCTGATGTCGTTGCCACCGCTTGTGCGATGGGAATATGATTATCATCCTGAACCTGGAACTCCCGAATACGAGTTGACCGACTACTATCTTCGCGGCCGTGATTGGCTGGGGCAGGCGCTTTAAACAGTGACGACAACAGCTGAGAAAATCGATAAGTACGCGGTGTTTGGCAATCCGATCAAGCACAGCAAGTCTCCTGTAATACATGCGGCATTCGCGGAGCAATGCGATCAATCCATGCTGTATCGAGCCGTAAGAGTGGACGTCGATGGTTTTGATACCGCGGCGAAACAATTCTTTGAAAGTGGCGGATCAGGTCTGAATGTGACGGTACCTTTCAAGCAGGACGCCTTCGAATTTGCTGATAAGAAAAGCGTCAGGGCGGAACGGGCAGGAGCGGTGAATACGCTGATCCACAATCCAGACGGTACGATTTCCGGGGACAACACCGATGGTATCGGCCTGGTTAAAGACATGATCGCCAATCTGGGTTGGACCATTAATGGCTTGAGAGTTCTTGTTCTGGGAGCGGGCGGTGCAGTTCGTGGCGTATTGGAGCCCCTGCTGCGCGAGCACCCCAGCGAGTTATTGGTGGTTAACCGAACCGCCGCGCGTGCCGCTGACTTGGCTGCTGAGTTTTCGGATCTCGGGCCGATTGAAGGGGGCGCTTATTCACTGATCGGAGAGCGCCAGTTTGATCTGATCATTAATGGCACCAGCGCCGGGTTAAGTGGTGATATGCCCGAGCTTCCCAGCTCTATTCTGACAGAGCGCAGTTGTTGCTACGATATGGTTTACGGTGCGGAACCTACAGTATTCATGCGCTGGGCTGCTCACCACGCGGCCTGGGCTGTCGCCGATGGGCTGGGTATGTTGGTAGAGCAAGCCGCGGAGTCATTTTACCTGTGGCGCCGAGCGCGCCCGGAGAGCGGTCCTGTCATTGGTCAGATCAGGGCTTCAATTTCATCCTCTTAGTTTTTACTACGTCGGCAATTTCGCCTTGAACTAATCGGGCTCCAATTCGGCGAGGTGACGATCTTTCAGCGCTACGTAGTTGTCGGCGCTGTAAATGAAGTACTCCATTTCACCTTGTGATAGTGCGCGAACTTCCCTGGCTGGAGATCCGGCATACAAAAACCCACTGCGCAGATGTTTGCGAGGTGTCACCAGTGCGCCCGCAGCAATCACTACATTATTTTCCACGATTGCACCATCCATTACGATGGCCCCCATACCAACGAGTACCCGGTCACCGACGGTACAACCGTGCAGCGTTGCCTTGTGTCCAACAGTGACTTCCGATCCTATAGTTAGAGGCCAGCCGGCTTGGTTGTAAGGACCTGCGTGAGTGACATGGAGAACGGAGCCATCCTGAATACTGGATCTCGCGCCCACGCGAATTTTGTGCACGTCACCGCGAATGGCAACCTGAGGCCATACGGATACGTCATCGCCCAGAACGACATCTCCCAGTACAACCGCTGTTGGATCTATGAGCACACCTCGCCCCAGCGTTGGGGTCGTTCCGTTAAAACTGCGCACACTGTTCGAATTGTAGTGCTTCATTCATCGCTCTTATAAAGGTTAATGTGTTGCTACAATAGCCAGCATGAATGGCTCTGGCCAGTTTTTTGGCTTCAGCGTGCAAGCATCTTTGCCAGCGGGCGAAGATTTGTGGAGAGATATGTGAAGACCCGGCGTTTTATAGCAGGTGCGGTTTGTCCGCGCTGCTCGGCAATGGACAAGATAGTGATCGATGGAGAAACCGACCAGCGCGAATGCGTCGCCTGTGGTTTCAGTGACGCACGTCCAAAGGACCCGGCCGATGAACTGCCGACACGAGTCAGTCGCGCGTCCGCCAGGCGGGTGGAAACTGCTGCTGAGGTTGTCACTCTGCTGGACCCAGCCGCACCTGAAAGAGATAGTTAGTTTAGCGGGATCAGGAAGCCATTCGCAGACGCACTTTGTGGGGTTCCCACATCAGTTGTTCGCTGGAAACAATGGTCTCTGGTAGTTCGGCGGAGGCGGGTAGGTTTCGAACTTGCTCCCAGGCTTTTTCTTCCGCGAGTAATTGAGATGCGGCGTACTGCACAAGGTTTTCAAGCTGGCTGGCCAGGTCATCACCTATCAGATGATGCACGATCGTATTGGCTTCCGTCATATCCAGGGGTAGAAGCTGTCGCTTCAAGTGTCGCATGTGATTGTCGTTCACTTCCTCGAGTAAACGGTGGGCGAGAAACGCCTCGTCAAGCAGGCCCATTAGGCCCTGGGCGTCGGCAATAGGCTCTGGTGGGTGTAAAAAGTAGTCCTCGGCGAGCACTAAAAAAGGGGCGGCATAACTATGAAAGCCAAGTTTCTTACTCACCGCTGCGACCAGACTAAGGCTGCTGGGCACACTTTCAATATAACCGGTGATAAAAACGATCAGCGCCGATATGGGGTTATGCTCTGGCAGGATAAGAGTCTCAGAGAGTTGCGCCTGCCTGTCGACTAAATAAGCGTGTAACAATCCTGTTTGTTTTTCGCTAGCAATTGCTCTGCTTATAATTTCTCTGATGGTCGGCGTCGTCATACAGCACCCGATGTCTTAGTTGCAGAATTTTTCCTTTGATTCAGGCTAGTACATTCCCATGGTTTTGCTAAGGAAATGTTACGTCGAGTACGTTTACGCCGGGCGCAACCAGAGATCTTTCCGGCTCAATTGCCAATAACACATTTGCAGGGACAAACCTCGGGCGATATTGAACAATACGAAAGCAAGCCACAGCCCATGATTGCCCCAATGATTGGTTAAGTACCAGGCAGGTAAGTAAATACACGCAGTACTGAACAGCATTGTATACATCATGTAACGAGTTTCCGCGGTGCCGATAAAAATACCATCGAGTAAATAGCTCGGTGCGGCTAGTATTGGCAGGGCGATCAGCCACCAGTGATATTTCAGCAGCAGCTGATGTACCTCGCTTAGATCTGTCAACACCTTGAACAGGGGCAGGTGCAATATTAGAAAAGTGAGGCTGACCAGGACTGCTGTTCCCGCGCACCAAGCACCGCAATGCTTTACTGTTTTATAAAAACCTCGCAGGTCCTTGGCTCCAATTCGGTTACCTGTTAGGGCCTCCGCAGCATAGGCAAAGCCGTCCAGGCCGTAAGCACCCAACATGATCAACTGCATCAATATCGTGTTCGCGGCGAGAATATTGGGCCCAAGCTTTTCGCCCATGGCGGTGAAGAAGGCGAAGCTGAACAGCAGGCAGCTTGTTCTTACGAAGAGATGTCGACTGCTGGTCAGCAAGCTCCCATAAGCCTGCCAGCTTCGCAGCGCTTTATAGAACTGTGAGTTTGGCCGAGCAGGTAAATTGCGCCAGACCCCGAAAAACGCCAACGCACAGCCCAAGTACTCAGATATGACGGTCGCCAGTGCGGCGCCATCACTGGCCATTTGCAGGCCAACAATCAAAAGAAAATCCAGGCCTATATTGCAAAAGTTGGTGGTCACTACAATAAGCAGCGGCCACCGCGTGTTTCTGTTGCCGATAAACCAACCGATGCATGCGTAAGTGGTCAGAACCGCCGGGGCACTATAGATGCGAATGGACGCATAGCTATTTGCCAGTGCGCCAAGTGGCTCGCTAACAGACATAATGGCGAGACCTGCATCGAGCCACATCGGATGAAGCAGGATAACCAATAGGGCGATTGCAAGCGCGAGCAGCGTTGACTGTGCCAGCACCTGTAGCGCGTCCATGCGGTTTCCGGCGCCGATCGCTTTGGCAACCAGCCCTGTGGTTCCCATGCGCAGAAAGCTGAACCCCCAATACAAAAAAGAGAGAATGGCCCCGCCAATTGCGACCGCGCCTAGGTATTGTGTGGTTCCAAGATGCCCCAGGATCGCGGTATCAACCAGACCCAGAATTGGAATTGATAGATTCGACAGGATTGCCGGCCAGGCAATATCCCATATTTGGTGGTTGAGTTTGTTGGCTCTCGCCATATCTAGCACTCTAATCTCAAGCTCGCGTTTACTCGGCTATGTTCGGATTGGAGCCGTCTAATCAAACTCCCTTAAAATCAGTATCTTAGTGTTTTTTACGTTTAAGTTTCGCTATAATCCCCGCGCCTCGAACAGTCGGCTGTGCCACGCATCGAGGATTACAAATTTCAGCTGTGCAAAATCAAACAGTGTATTGCAGTAGATGCCGCCTGTCGTCTTGGGGGTTCTGCGCTATATTTGTTTAAGGCCGATTCAGGAAATTGGTTTGGTTTAGGGGTTTTCCATTGGGCAAATTCTCGGGCCTTCTGCAGCTGAGTAACAATTAAATACGACAATATGGAGACACGGGGAATGTGTTTTAAAGCGAAACGGCTTTACCAGCTGGCGCTTGGTCCTGTGCTGATGCTGATGACTTTGCTTAGTGCCGGTGCCTGGGGCAGCGACGCAGAAGTGATGACGGCCAGTACAGTCAATATGCCCGCCGGCGTAACGGCTGTAGGCCAAAGTATCTACGATCTGCATATGATCATCCTCTGGATCTGTGTTGTTATCGGCCTGTTGGTGTTTGGGGTAATGTTTTACTCCATTTATTACCATCGAAAGTCGAGAGGTGTAACACCCGCCACTTTTCACGAAAGCACACAGGTCGAAATTGCATGGACGGTTGTGCCTTTTATAATCCTTGTTGTTATGGCTGTGCCTGCCACGAAAACGCTGTTGGAAGTGTACAACTTTGATGATTCCGAATTGGACATCGTGGTGACCGGTTATCAGTGGAAATGGAAGTATGAGTACCTGGACGAAACCCAGGAAAATGTATCTTTTTTCAGTAACTTACGCACACCGCAAAGCGAAATTTACAACACCGAGGCCAAAGGGCAACACTATCTGTTAGAAGTGGACGAGCCTCTGGTAATTCCGGTGGATACGAAAGTTCGATTCCTGGTAACCGCCAACGATGTCATTCATTCCTGGTGGGTTCCTGATCTAGCGGTTAAAAAAGACGCCATTCCCGGATTTATCAACGAAACCTGGACTCTCGCTACCAAAGAGGGTGTCTATCGCGGCCAGTGTGCCGAGCTGTGTGGCAAGGACCATGGCTTCATGCCTATTGTGGTCAATGTCGTCAGTAAAGAGGCCTACGCGGACTGGCTGGCTGTGAAGCAGAAAGACGCAGCTGAGATAAAGCAACTCATGGCTCAGAATTTCTCATTGGCAGAGCAAATGGAGCGCGGCAAGTCTGTTTATGATCGCAGTTGCCTGGCCTGTCATGGCGCCAATGGTGAAGGCGGGGTAGGTACGGCGATTGCCGGCAGTGCCGTCGCTACCGGCGATGTAAGCGGCCACCTGGAGATAGGTATTAACGGTGTTCCTGGCACCGCCATGCAAGCCTTTGGCGGACAGCTAAACGACGTCGATATGGCTGCGGTCATTACTTATCAACGCAACGCATTTGGCAACAATATGGGTGACGTAGTTCAACCTATTGATGTCTTCAACCACAAAAAAGGCTAATTGGAGGAGTATACGATGGGCGATCATCACCACGGTCCCGCCAAGGGCCTGACTAGGTGGTTCTTTACCACCAACCACAAAGACATCGGAACCATGTACCTGTGGTTCTCTTTTGCTATGTTCATTTTGGGCGGCTCGTTCGCCATGATTATTCGCGCCGAGTTGTTCCAGCCTGGTATGCAGCTTATCGAGCCGGCATTTTTCAACCAGATGACCACACTGCACGGCCTTATAATGGTATTCGGGGCTATCATGCCCTCATTTGTTGGTCTGGCTAACTGGATGATCCCGATGATGATCGGGGCACCGGATATGGCTCTGCCACGAATGAATAACTGGAGTTTCTGGATTCTACCCCCCACCTTTTTGCTGTTGGCCTCAACCCTCTTTGTTGAAGGTGGAGCGCCCGCATTTGGTTGGACCTTCTACGCTCCGCTTTCCACTACCTATGCCCCGCCTTCGGTTACCTTCTTTATCTTCTCGGTGCATATTTTAGGTTTGTCTTCCATCATGGGCTCGATCAATATCATTGCCACGGTAATGAATATGCGTGCGCCCGGCATGACTTACATGAAGATGCCGCTGTTCGTGTGGACCTGGTTGATTACCGCATTTTTGCTAGTAGCGGTAATGCCGGTTCTGGCGGGCGCGGTGACGATGATGCTTATGGACATCCACTTCGGCACCAGCTTCTTCTCTGCCGCTGGCGGCGGTGACCCCGTACTGTTCCAGCATATATTCTGGTTCTTTGGTCACCCTGAGGTTTACATTATCATCCTGCCAGCTTTCGGTGTGGTTTCGCAGATTATCCCCGCGTTCTCCCGCAAGCAGCTATTTGGTTATGACTCCATGGTATACGCCACGGCGTCAATCGCGTTCCTCTCGTTTATCGTATGGGCACACCACATGTACACGGTCGGTATGCCGGTCGCGGGTGAGTTGTTCTTTATGTACGCCACGATGTTGATCGCCGTTCCCACAGGCGTGAAAGTGTTCAACTGGGTTTCTACTATGTGGCGCGGTGCCATGACCTTTGAGACGCCCATGCTGTTCAGTATAGGCTTTTTGATCCTGTTCACTATCGGTGGTTTCACGGGCTTGATGCTCTCTATCGCGCCTGCCGATTTCCAGTACCACGATAGCTACTTTGTTGTCGCTCACTTCCACTATGTCATGGTAGCGGGAGCGGTATTCAGTATGACGGCAGCTGTTTACTACTGGCTGCCCAAGTGGTGCGGAAAAATGTATAACGAGACGATGGGTAAAACCCACTTTTGGATCTCGTTTATTGGTTTTAACCTGGCTTTCTTCCCGCAGCACTTTGTCGGGCTTGCCGGAATGCCAAGACGTATTCCCGATTACGCTTTGCAATTCGCAGACTTCAATATGATGTCTAGCATCGGTGCATTTATCTATGGCGCATCGCAGATCATGTTCCTTTATAACGTGATTGCTACGATTGTGTCAGGTACGCCGACCAGCGAAGAGAAAGTGTGGGACGGAGCTGAGGGGCTGGAGTGGTCTATACCAACACCTGCGCCCTACCATACCTTCGAAACACCGCCGATGGTTCGCTAGAGAAATTGGCATGATAAAAGTGAGCAACAACCCTGTTTTCGATACCGTAGCCAAGTTGGTTGTGGTTGCAGTGTTGATGTTCGCTTTTGTGTTTGTGGTGATGGTGCCGCTTTACAATGTCTTGTGCGATGTATTGGGAATTAACGGAAAAACCAATGGTCAGGTCTATACCGCAGTTGATGTGCGCGTGGATGAAAGTCGCGAGATAACTGTGCAGTTTATTGCCAGCAATAACGAGGGCATGCCCTGGGAGTTTGGTCCCAGTGTTACCGCGATGAAGATTAATCCGGGCGCCGTGAATAACACCGTTTTTGTAGCGAGAAATC
>Ga0316209_1003201_pt1 | contig 11577 bp, 10 predicted proteins | sample 6monopyrite_MG_FD_204945 | JGI IMG/M metagenome (GOLD analysis project Ga0316209, IMG submission 204945) | Microbial mat bacterial communities from mineral coupon in-situ incubated in ocean water Damariscotta River, Maine, United States -... | ecosystem: Environmental > Aquatic > Marine >...
ATCGGGAAGGCAAGACCCGCCTTGGCGCTAATTAACTCTTGTGTGTCTGCCTTATAAATTAATTGGTCGCGGGTGAGAGGGCAAACAAGAATTTCAAGTAATTTAGGATCAGTCGTTGTCATTCCTTTATCCTGACTAGTTAATCTTTGGGCTAGCGGATACCATCATAAGAAGGTTTTTCAGGGTTTCGGCACGTTCACCGGTTGTTTTTGCCTCTAGCAGCAATTGCTTTTCCTCAATACTAAGGGGAATGATCATAGACAGTGTGTTTACTAGAACTGTATCAGGTGCGGCACTGATACCATCATAATCAGCGGCCAACCCTTTTTTGTCCAAATAGGTTTTTAACTCTTTCATTAAGGCTGTTCGGTCAAAGGGATCTGGCATTTTATCTTTTATCATATCGCCTTGAAAGGACGCCCAGGTTACCTGGGCTTGTCGGTATGGCGTTGTTACTGGGAGGGTGCTTTCTATTTTAAAACGGCAAAGGCCTGTTAGGCGAATTAAATACCGTCCGTCTTCTGTTTTTACAAAATGGGTGATGCGGCCTGCACCTCCGGCCAGATGAAGGTCGGGAGATCCGTGAAGGTCGTCAGTGGTTTTTGGTTGCACCATACCAATGATACCGTGGCTTGCACGGGCATCATCTACCATTTTCAGGTAGCGGGGCTCAAAAATATTGAGGGGCAAATTACTTTCAGGAAACAAGATAACTTTTGGTAACGGAAAGACCGGTATCACCGTTGGTAAATCATCAAAGCTGTTATCTTGTTCTATCACAGGAAACCTTTCTAGCTAAACAGAACTGACGATAGACGCCGCCGGTACTTTAGAGTGAAGGGGGAAGTCGCGCCTGCCGCTTCAAAAAGCTTGATGAGCTGGGCGCGCGCGCCGTCATCATTCCACTCTCTATCTCGCATAATAATGCCAAGCAGGGCCTCGGCTGCGCCGTCCATGTTACCTTTTGCTTGAAGAGCCAGAGATAAGTCATAGCGCGCTTGATGGTTTAAGGGGTCAGCCTCTAGTTGTTTTGTGAAAACATCAGGATCCCCAGCATTCTCAGCTTGGATAGCGAGGTCAATAGCAGCCTCAAGTTTCTCAAGGCGTTCGGTTAGTTTTGCTTCTGCTGCGGCTTTAGTGTCAACAGAATCTAAAATTTCTTTGGCTTGATCGGTTTCGCCCAACTGGAATAAAGCTTCAGCAGCGCCGACGAGCGCTCTAAGGTTTCCTTGATCAGACGACAGTATTTGCTGGTATGCAGGCATTGCAGTTTCAGCTTGACCGTTCTCTACTAGGTTTTCAGCCTGCTCAAGCAAAGTATCAATGGGGTTTTCAGGCGCATTCCCACCAGACAGGCCAATGAGTTTATCAATAAAGGCTTGAATTTGAGTGGCTGGCACAGCCCCTTGAAAGCCATCTACGGGCTGGCCCTGCCAAAAAGCAATAACCGTTGGCAGGCTTTGGACACGCAGTTGAGCGCAGATCTCTTGGTTTTGGTCAGCATTCACTTTTACAAGCGTTACTGCGCCTGCCGCCGCTTTAACCGCGCTTTCTAGTGCAGGCATTAATTGTTTGCAGGGCTCGCACCAGTCAGCCCAAAAATCAACAATAACAGGCTGGGCCTGTGATGCTTCAAGCACATCGGCGGCAAAGCCGGCCATGTTGGTCTCTTTAATAAGTGCTTGTGTGGCGATATTGTTTTCGCCGATCATGTGGTCCATTATTATTACTCTTTAAGTTAAACGGTATCTTGGCAGCTTTGAGCTCATGCCTTCTTTACCGGGCAACATAGGAGGTTCCTCTTTAATGTGCTACCCGCAAATTCGGAATAATTTATTAACGGTCCGTATGATTAAGGGGTATCCATATCCACAATTAAAGGTTCATATCCGCACGCCCGGATAAAAATAAGTAAATTTTCCGGGGTAATTGCTGTTGTTGCCGCATTGTGAAGGGGATGATAATACAGGAGGGATTGCTGCATCATTTTTTTATCGAGAACAACACTCAAGGCAGGCGCCTCTCCGCGCAAAACTTGTAAATTTATCAAGGCAAAGGGAGTTACAGAGCCAGGTGTGATACCAAGTACCCTCTGAAGGCTATCGGCACTGCTGAAAGAAAGCCTGCCCATATCAATTTTACCAGAAAGAGACTTGAGATCTACGCGCCGGTTTTCATCAACAATGATAAGGGCGCGGCGTTTTTTCTTGTCCCGAACAAAAAGGCTTTTGCAATGGCCCCCCGGCATATTGGTGTGATGTTTTTTGGCTTCTGCAACCGTGAAAACCGGAGGGTGTCTTACCGTGGTTGTTTGAATGCCACATGATTGCAGAAAGGCAAAAAGCGGCGCTTCAACAGGTAATGATTCCATAAATTCCCCCCTTTTAATGGACAATATTTTATTTCTTACAATGTTAAAAAGGTAAATAAAAACATGCAATTAGATTATTTTGGAAAAAAATCAAAAATAACAGTTGCAATGGAAAGCTCGGTGGCTATTATCCCGCCTCGCAAGCAGCAATGTTTGTTACCCTCGCGGCTGTTTAACAGTCGCATACGCGATTGAGCGGGCGTAGCTCAGGGGTAGAGCATAACCTTGCCAAGGTTAGGGTCGTGAGTTCGAATCTCATCGCCCGCTCCATTTTCTCTTTAGATATCAAAGAGATACAAAAGCCTCCCCCCTCGGGAGGTTTTTTTGTTTTCAGGTATAGTCTCTAAAAAAACGGTTGGTCTATAGCTAAAGTTCCATTCGTCTCTAAACCCTATTAAACTATATTACTGTATGAAAAACTTCAGTGTGGGAAGGTGCCCTCTGCACCAACATAAAAATTTATTTGGGGAAATAGTAATTATGCGAATGAAATTAATAGGTTACATGTCAATGATGCTTGCTGTTCCGGCGGCTGTGGCGGAAGAAAAGGCAAAAGATATCTTTGAAGCCAAGGATGTTTTTGAGCTTGAATATGCGACAAGCCCGGCTGTTTCACCGCAAGGCAGCCGTGTGGTTTATGTGAGACGTACCAGTGACATTATGAGCGATAGTGTGCGCTCAAATCTCTGGATTGCAGACGTGGACGGATCATCAAACCGCCCCCTTTTGTCGGGTAAAAAGTCATTTTCAACTCCGACATGGTCGCCAGACGGAACGCGCCTTGCTTATTTGTCAAATTTTGAAGGAAGCACCCAACTTTATGTGCGCTGGATGGATACAGGGCAAACGGGTCTTGTTACCAATTTGCAGGCGCGGCCTTCGGGCATCACATGGTCACCAGACGGTAGCATGATTGTTTTTACCATGAGCGTCCCGTCAAAAGAAAAAATACTGAATGTTAAAATGCCGAAAAAGCCAAAAGGTGCCAAATGGTCAAAACCGGTTAAATATGTCTCGAAGGCACGGTACCAAGCGGATGGCCGCGGCATTTTAGAACCTGCCTATACACACCTGTTTGTTGTCCCGTCTGATGGTGGTACGGCGCGGCAGGTATCAAGTGGTAATTATCACCACAGAGGCACGCTCAGTTTCTCGGCGGATGGTCGTGAAATTTATGTTTCTGCGAACCGGAGCGATAATTGGGAATATGAATCCCGTGAAAGCAACATTTATGCGTTTAGCTTAGATGGTAGCGTGCGCCAAATAACCAACAAGCCGGGTAATGAATATGCTCCGGTAATATCTCCTGACGGTAAAAAACTTGCGTACCTCTATTCTGACAATCAAAAGCTTGGCTACCGCAACAGCTATCTTTATGTGGCGGATACGGACGGCAGTGATGACAAAAACTTGTCGGCTGACATTGATAACTCTGTTGGTAACCCTGTGTGGGCTGATAACAGTAAAGGCCTCTATTATCAAATGACCGTACGTGGCTCGACACAAGTGGGGTACGCCACATTGTCAGCCAGACACCGTGTTGTCGCAAAGGACCTTGGGGGCACCACGCTTGGGCGGCCCTATGCATCAGGCACATACGCTACAGCAGGCGGCACCGTAGCTTTTACTAAAGGCGCTCATAACCGCCCTGCTGATCTACATATACTGGCAAGGGGCAAAACCCGGCAACTCACACACCTTAATGAAGATGCGCTGGGCCATAAAACACTCGGTGATATTCATGAAATTATATATAAATCTTCTATCGACGGTGAAGAAATCCAAGGGTGGTATATTACACCGCCTAACTATGATTCCACGAAACAATACCCGCTCATTCTTGAAATTCATGGTGGCCCTCATTTGGCATACGGCCCGCATTTTGCGGCTGAACTTCAGCGGTATGCGGCGGAAGGCTATATAGTCTTTTATGATAATCACCGGGGTAGCGCGTCTTACGGCGAGCGTTTTGCTCTGTTGTTGCAGGGTAAATACTCCAGCGAATTTGATTTTGCTGACCATATGTCCGGTGTTGATGCACTTATTGACAAAGGTATAGCCAACCCAGACCAGCTTTATATTACCGGTGGTTCCGCGGGTGGTATTGCCAGCGCTTATGCGATTGGCTTGACGGACCGCTTCCGTGCAGCGGCTGTTGCAAAGCCAGTGATCAACTGGCTTTCAAAGGTGTTAACGGCCGACAGTGGGCTTTACCAAATTCCAAATCAATTCCCCGGTGTACCATGGGAACATATGGAGCATTACTGGAAACGGTCCCCCTTGTCGCTCGTCGGCAATGTGACAACACCGACCCTCCTTATTACCGGAGAGGCAGATAAAAGAACACCTATTTCGGAAACGGAACAGTTTTATCAAGCCCTTAAATACCGTAAGGTGGATACAGTAATGGTGCGGGTACCAGACAGCCCCCATGGTATTGCGGGCCGTCCCTCGCGCTTGATAGCCAAGGTAGAAAACATCCTTGCGTGGTTTAAAAAATATGAAAAGGATGCAGAAGATAAAACAGAGGCTGTTGAGTAAACCGCTGTTGGTGCGGTGGTATATGCTGCGGCATTTTGCCCTTCACATTTACCCTTAACAATAGAGGCCATATGGGTGTAGCCTACATCCTTATGGCCTTTTCTTTTAAGGAAGTTTAATGCAAATAAAATCAATCATTGTTGGTCTCGTATCTTACCTGACTATGGCGTTTGGTGCGCAGGCAGCGGACACAACCATTACAGTGCGTGTGCTTGCGAAAGACGCAAAATTCATTGGCACCTCAATGGACGGTGCTGAAGTTATCATTCGGGATGCAGAAACAAGGGAAATACTGGCGGAAGGAATGACCGCCGGGGGTACTGGCGATACCGGGTTGATTATGAAAACCCCACGTACACGTTACGGCAGCATTACAAGTGAAGACGCCGCGCAGTTCACAGCGACGTTTGATTTGCATGCCCCCCGCCTGATTGAGGTTTCTGCCCGGGGACCCATGAACCCTAATACAAGTGCCGTAACCGCAACCAGCCAACAGTGGGTGATGCCTGGTAAGCATATTACGGAGGGTGATGCGTGGCTTTTGGAACTGCGCGGCCTTGTAGTGGAGGTGCTTGATCTTGCGCCGGAAATTGCTGCGGGTGAGCTCAAGCTACATGCCAAAGTGCGGATGTTATGTGGGTGCCCAACTGAACCTGGGGGATTGTGGGACGCGGACAAGATGGAGATTAAAGCCCTTTTAGAAAATGAGGGAACAGTCGCAGAAATACCGCTAATGTTTACCGGCGAAACCAGCCACTTTGCGGCGACAGTGCCTGTAGAAAAAGGGACCTACAAGGCTACATTTTATGCCTATCAGCCCTCAACAGGAAACACAGGTGTTTATATATCCAGCTTTATAGTGCCTTAGTGGCGGGTAGATGTTTTTCGGGCAAGCGCGGCGGTTAATGTTAACAACTCTCGTCCTGCAGGGGCACCGTGACTGGGAATTATAGTTGTTGCCAAGGGAAAGTGATGGCTAACTCGGTCAACCGCTGTGTGCCATGTTGGAAGGGAGGCTGCGGTAGTATTTCCAAGCGAGGTGGAACCGTTTGCACGAATAAGGCATCCGCCAAAAAGAATGCCGGTTCCATTAATGCCAATAACTATATTATCGGCGGTATGCCCTGCGCCGGGATAATAGATATTCAGGCCAAAGAGATCAGTGTCGGGGCGCTCTGTTGATAGGGTTGCGACACCACTGCTTAAAATAGTGAGGTTAAACTCTGCGGGAACAAGATTTTCAGTTGGGGCTATAATATTTGATTTTGGGTGGGCATATGTTGCTATATTCGCATCCCTAACGGCTTGGACGCCGCCCATTTTATCAGTATGTGCATGGGTAAACACAGCGGACGTAATAGGCGCACCCAACGTGTCCTTAGACCAAGTGAGGATAGTAGCTGTTTGTTCGTTATTCCACCCGGTATCTATGAGAGTTGCCCCCGTAGGACTTAAAATAATTAAACCATTTGACCTTACCATGCCCCAGCCTTCCACCTTGGTATAGGTGATGTGCATCCAAACGCGGTCATTGAGTTTCTTAAAATATACACCGTCACGCTCGTCTTCTGTGAGGACGGGTAAATCTATATCTATTCTTTGGGACGAAGGTTGGTTGCTTGATTGTGTGCAGGCAGCGATTAAAAGAAAAAATATATAGCATAAAAATTTCATGGAAATACGTCCGTCAGCGGTTTATGTTTTTGTACAATAACAAAGCGCCGTGGCTGGCCATTATTTTCATTCATGATACGATTGACTTTCAGCCTTTGTGTATTTTTCAGTCTTTATGAGAACTAAGGTGACTTTAAGGCAAAGGTGTCGCGCCTTTTCACATGAGATTCATATATAGTAATATACATAGGGTTTTCCGTTTAAGCAGGAGGTTTTATGAAGCGTTTTTTTGCAGTAGCCTTACTTTTTACAGTTTCCGCATGTGGCGGTTCGCTTTATGCTCCTGTAGATAATCAGCAAGGGGGCGGTTCGCTTGAACTAAGTTACGGCCCGTGTTTTGGTACATGCCCTGTTTTTTCGGTAACGCTTGATGATGCGGGCGGCCTGACATATGAGGGGCAGCGTAATGTCTCTGTCCTAGGGCGGGAACAACGGCAGCTAGGGTCGAGTGTGTTTTGGGACGCTGTTTTGTTGATTGACAGTGTACCACCCAGCGAACTTGTGGACCCGATTGAATGCCCGCGCCGCCATACAGACGCTAAAGCCGTATATGGCACTCTTAAAACCGCAACGCATGATATTGAGATACACCATTATTATGGATGTAATGGGTATGAATATAGGGCGCGGCAGGTGGCGATCATCAGGGAGTTAACCGACCTATTGCAAATTGATGACCTTGTAGGGTGGCTATCAAGCAAATAGATATTCCTGTGGTTAATGATAGGCCAAATTGAGGGGCCTTGTTGCGCTTCCCACCCTGCCTTCAATTAAGGCCCTGTCTCCTGATATCTTCTCCCGTAAAAACTTGATGAATGTTCTGACACGCTGGTTTCTGCGCATGCTGTGGTGTGTGAGCAGCCAGATTTGTAGATTCCAGTGTGGGTTGGGTGCCCGTAAACATAAAAACCCATCATTATGCGCGACAGCGTAGCAGGCCATGTGCCCTATGCCGATGCCCTCCTGCATGGCCCGTACCATACCAAATGCTGTGTTAACACGCATGGCAACACGAGGGTTAAGTCCCAAATCTTCCATCCATCCGTCTGTCCAGCCGTTACCCCACAACACCCATGGCAGGTCGTTAAGGGGGGTGCCAACAGGGTAGCGGTTTACAAGGTCAGCTGTTCCAAAAACACCAAAGGCATGATCTGCCACATGGTGACCAACATATTCTTCGGTGGGGGTGTTTGTTGCCCGCAGTACAATGTCTGCATCGCCGCGGTCCAGATCAACCATGCTTTGGTTGAGCCGGAGGTCAATTTCAATTTCTGGATGAAGTTGTGTAAATTCTTTTAGATACCCCATCAGGTTAAAAGCTGTGGAATCGACGGTTTCAAAACGGATGGACCCTGAAAGGGTTGCCGTATTTTCTGTGGTGTTTTTGACAATGAGGGCTGCGGTTGCCATGTCACCAGCCTGTGCAGCGATAGACAGCCCGGCCCTTGTTAGGGTGACGCCGCGGGGTGTTCTGTGCAGTAACGTAATTTTGAGATCGTTTTCAAGGTGGGTGATTCTACGAGAAATTGAACTATGACTGAGGCCAATTTCGGTTGAAGCCTTTGCAAATGAACCATTTCTGGCACAAGATTCTAAAAGTTTGAGGTCATCCCAATTCATGTTGTGCATATTTGCACATCTGCTGTGTTCTGTCAGGTCTTCTTTTTGCAGCGGCGGTCGCTTTAATAATGCTGAAGCTGGCAGGAAAAGGCCGCATGGACATAATAATATAACAGTGAAGGATACTATATATGAAACCGCTGATATGGGTACTGGCGTTTGTTTTCATGGTTGGTTCTGCAGTGGCGGACGCCGATAACAATAAAAAAACATATCACTTTAAACAGGGGCAAGTGATTGACTTTCTGTTTCTGGCGAGCCGGCCTAAGTCTGAAGCAGCGTTTAAAGCCTATGTGCAGGCAGCGATTTCTGAAGCGACTGCATTGGGGTATAAAAACCTATCCTCTTTTTCGATCACCCGGACGCCAACGCAGGGTAATTATTATCCCGACGTGTTAGTCTTTGGCGGGTGGCCCGGTGATTTTACCGACAGAGCAAATGCCCTGGCACAGCTTAAAAAGGCGGTGCCGGATTTAAACGCCAGAAGGCTTGATATTTGGTCGAGCTTCAACATGACAAATTACCACCTTACAGAGGATAAATCTTTCTCTGTTAGCTATGATAAAATACAAGTTCTAACGGCATACTGGCAAAAGGATGCGGCACTATTTGCTGTATTTAAACATAAATTCCTGAAAAACGTCCAACAAGCAGGTGGTGTCGTGAAGCTGGCTCTGATGGATGGCCGCTCCCCCTTTGGGTATGAGTATAACCCCGATTATACAGTGATAACAGAATGGGATAATCAAGCCGCGTTTGACACATTCCTCGCTGCGAACCTTGAGATGGACCATGCAGGAGTGCGCCATGTGAACCAGCTTTATTTAACGCCGCCCGCCCGAAAAAATTAGAGAATCCAGCCCTTTCCCCGGGGTTGGAGCTATGTATCAGAGTATTAGTCCTATAGAGCTTCAACCGTGACCGGAATGGATTTAAAATTGGGTGTTTTGCTGCGCGCATCAACGGTGGGGGCCGTTAGGATATTTGCCTCAGGGAAATAGGCCATCACGCTGCCACGCGCCAAGTCAAAAGCGTTAACCGTCACGGCTTTCATAATACCATGTGTGTTTTTAATAGTAGCTTTGCTGCCGTTTTTTATACCAAGGTTTGCCATATCGTCTGCATTCATCATAACGGTCCAACGGTCTTTTGCTGGGCGGTAACTGTCGCTACGTTCATAGATGATCGTGTTAAACTGGCCTTCGCTCCTAACAGTCGTGAGCATAAAGGGGGTGTTGTTTGCAGTTAAATCAGGCAGAGCACGTGTTTGGAAGCTGATCTTGCCGTCCGGGGTATTGAACTTTTTAGTGTGCAGAATACGCCCTTTGATATGAAACTCTTTTTTCGCAACATCAAGGTCTGCAAGCGCTTCGAGGTCCGGGACTATTGCGGCGATTGCGTTACGTACTTTGCTGTGGTTTTGAAACGCCTTAAAGGGGATTTTACTGTCAGGCATCATGCGAGCCGCCAGTTCTGAGAGGATCACACTTTCGGGTTTCACATTATCAAGCCGGTTGATACCGCCGTCCGAGAGACGCACAAAATTGAACATGCTTTCCTGTGTGGTGGGTTGCCACTCTTCGTCGCGCGCGGTCACCGGCAGCACAAGGGTTTCCTTGCTCTCGTGGCCATAAAAGTGGCTCTCATTCAGGGTTGTTGTCAGGTAGACCTTAAAGTTGACGGCACCGAGCGCTTCTTCTGCCCACGCAAGTTTTGGGGATGCGGCGTAAAGGTTGCCGCCCATAATAAGCGCCGCATCAATTTTACCTGTGTGCGCCGCGTCTAAGCACGCAGTGGTATCAAGGCCTGCTTTGCGAGGCAGCGATACTCCAAAGGTATGCTCCATTTTGGCAAAAACATCTTCAGGTAAAATGGGTTTTACACCAATGGTGCCAATGCCCTGTACATTACTGTGGCCCCTGAGTGGTAGCAACCCTTTGCCCGGTGCGCCAATCATGCCGCGCATGACCGCAAGGTTTGCGATATATTCTACATTGTCAGAGCCATGCAGGTGGTGGGTCATGCCCATGCCCCAGGCAAATACAGTAGATTTTGATTTAGCATAAAGGCTTGCCACGCGGCGAATGGCAGCCTCTGGAATCCCTGTCCGTGTGGTAATATCATGCCAGCTAAGGGCTATGATGTCTTTGCGGAAGGTATCAAACCCTTTGGTATGTTCTTTGATAAACTTTTCATCCTCGGCACCCAAATCTATAAGGGCTTTGGCGATGCCCTTAAAAAGCGCTATATCACTGCCGATTTTGGGCATTAGGTAATCTGAGGCAATTTCATCGCCGCCCGTGAGGAGCGACTTTGGGCTTTTTGGGATAGCAAATTTCACAAGGCCAGGTTCTTTGGCCGGGTTAATCATTACCACCTCGCCGCCCCGCGCGCGGCAGGCAGCAAGTTTGTGAATAAGGCGGGGATGGTTTGAAGAGGGGTTTGCCCCAATTACAAAAATAAGATCACACTTAAGGAGGTCTTCTAGCTCAACAGTGGCGGTCCCTGTGCCAATGGTAGAGTTGAGGGCAACAGACGTGGCCTGATGGCAATAGTAGGAGCAATTATTAACATTGTTCGTGCCGTACGTACGCGCCATTAACTGGAGAATAAAGCCTGCTTCATTTGAGGACCGACCGGATGAATAGAAAAAACTACGCTCCGGTTCAGTTTCGCGGAATGTAGCTGCTGCCCTTTCAAAGGCGGCCTCCCATGATATTGGTGTATATGTGTCAGCGTCTGCAGCTTTATAGAGGGGTGTATTGAGCCGTCCCATATGCTCCAGGTCATAGCCATCAAGTTCCTTGAAGTCCTTAAATGTATGCTGAAAGACTTGCTCAGGGATTGCGGCTTGTACATCAGATGACTGAGCCTGCACACTTTTGTTACAAACCGAGGGAAATTCGTCCATCTCATTGGTCATGCCGCCGTGTTGGCCCCCCATACCAAGCGCACAGGCTTTGCAGGTGTTCTTTGAATTAAGTGCTTTAGCGGCTTTTGTCACCCCCATTTGCCGGATGGTGTTGAGGGTATAGAGAACCTTTTTTGTGCCGCCGCCTATTATTTGCTTCATGCTTCGAGATCACTTGTATTGAATGATAGGTTGCCTCTTACTGTGGATACGGTAGAAACCGGTACTTGTCATCGTTTTTGACTTAATTTTAACTTAGTTTACTATGAATATATACTATTCGTAATGATGGTTTAATGGAATTCCTGTGTATATGAGTATCGTGAGAAGGTTGGTGTTTTGTGGGGTTATTGCGTTTTCGGCTATACCTAGTGTTGTCGCCAATGAACCGCTTGTGTTGCGTTATGAACCTTATCCCCCATTTGTTTGGGGGGAAGAAGGACGTGTAGAGGGTATGTTT
>Ga0316209_1003205_pt1 | contig 11572 bp, 6 predicted proteins | sample 6monopyrite_MG_FD_204945 | JGI IMG/M metagenome (GOLD analysis project Ga0316209, IMG submission 204945) | Microbial mat bacterial communities from mineral coupon in-situ incubated in ocean water Damariscotta River, Maine, United States -... | ecosystem: Environmental > Aquatic > Marine > Coastal...
ATCGTGATTTTGCATCCAGGCTAGTCTCTCAGTTTGAGTCGGACTTGCGGCAGATGGACTTTGATGACGGTACCGGGATGTTTCGGATTGTTACCGCTCTTAAAGAAGCCCTAATGAACGCCATTGAGCATGGGAACCTGGAGCTCGACTCGAAGCTTAAGGACGAGGGCGAAGGCGACCGGTTCCATCAGTTGGCCGAGGCTCGCATGAAACAGGAGCCCTATTGTAGTCGCAAAGTGACTGTGACGATGCGGTTATCGCCGGACCAACTGGCCTATGTGATTTGCGACGAGGGGCCGGGCTTTGATCCATCGACGCTACCTGCTCCGACGGATCCGGAAAGTGTGCTTCGGGCTCATGGGCGTGGCTTGCTGCTGATCCGCAGTTTCATGGACGACGTGATTTTCAACGATGAAGGTAACCAGATCACGCTCATTAAGTACCGGGAGAACCCTGCTGTGATGCCGTCGTGCAGAAAGAGCTTACGATCCGGACGAATCGGGCGGTGACCAGATCGCTTTATCCCCCGTCGCGGCCGTCATTCATATCGCGGCTAAGTCGGCCGACCGCCGCCGCGAAATCGTAAGTGAGCCGTAGTCCGCAAGGCCTCGGGCGCGTCGTGAGGGAGGCTGTGCGTCGGTGCTGCAAACGAGATCGCGGGAGTTGCAGGCGATTGTGCGCTGGTGCAGGGATTGCGCCCGGGGCCTGCGGCCTACGGCTCAGGTTGGCAAGTCTCGCGAACGGAGTCGACGCTCAGTTTTGGGGCGAGCTCGGACATTGTTCGCCATGGCTAGTGCTTTCCGTGTTCAAGCAGCGTGTCACCGTCCTGGGTTAGAGCAAGCGTTAGTCCCGCTTCTCGGCGGTCAGTCCGGACCAGACCCATCTGTCTGAGCAGCACGGCGGCTTCCGGATTCTTCATGCGTTTCAGCGGATAACCGTCGTTACAGCGCTTCAGCAGTTTCATTGATCTTTCGAGCAGTTCTTCGTCGGTCGAGATCAGATTCTGCTTCAGTCCATACCCCTTGAGCACGCTCTCCGGGCCTGTAGTTACGATCGATAGAAACCTGGGCAGTTCGTGTTCCGGGTGGAATAACATGGTCTGCGGCGTGCCGTTGTCGAGCATCTCGCAGATCGCGTCGGGGTCGTCCAGGGGTAGATAGGACCGAGTCGGGTTGACCGTCCGCCAGCAGATCATCGCGGCCAGACTAAGCATCGTCAGTCCGATTCCGAAGCCGTAGACAAATCCAGTGCCCATGCCGTAAACGAAAGCCAGTACGCAGCCACTCAAGAACGCCAGCCCACCGTAGGTCAGTCCGATAAACGTGCTGCCGACGATGAACTCCTCTTTGGCGTTCTTTTCGAGTTCTTTGTTCTTCTTTCTGACGAGCTTCGCCAGACGTTCTGCTGGAGTCATGTTGTAGCTTCGCGACCTGGACTTTGTGGTCGCCACAGATTAGCGGTAACTCAAGCCAAGTTCACCTGGGTCGAGTCCAGCACCGTGGTTGTTGTCACGATCAGCAACCCCGTTTTCATGCCGGTTTTAGGGCAGGACTCGGCCGCGTTCTTCGGGGGTGGGCAACCGGCAGGATTCCCTCTTGCCGAAGATTCGGTACCGCACCTTCGCGATCAAAGAATAGCCAGGATCCCGAATCGGTTTCGGAATGATCCATAGCAGTCCAGCTACGATCAGCCAGATTCCGCCGATTTGCTTGAGAATCTGAACAACTGCCGATGACTTTCGGAACCGCTGTCCGTCCAGTAAGTACACCATCGAGTCCAGATCGCTGCGGTCCGAAGCCGGCAGCTTCGCCGCCGCTGTCTCGCCCTGAAGCGGGGCGAACTTCAACCGACCGTGGCGATCTCGGCGCAGGAAGAAATCGATCGACGAACTGCAGAACGCACAGACGCCATCGAAGAATACGATTGGACCAGGTTCAGACATGCAAAGCCAGTTGAAGGGGCATTGGCGAGGATGATAACCGTTGACGTGGGTCGCCGTTAACCTGATGTCCTGCAGTCTTGCAGTCTTACCAATGCATGCGGTGCACGCGATGTACTGCGATTGATCGACGCCAAGTCACCGTCGGGCCGCCAGTCGCACGGATTTCGTGTTTGGCATCCATCTTGCTCTGTGGCTCGCCATTGACGAAGGTTCAACCGTATCGCTCGACTGACCAGCTATGACCGAAATCACTGCATCGACTGAAGACCCTCGTAAACGGCTGACTTCGCTGTCGTTTATCGGGTACCTGGTGACACAAGGGCTGAGCGCGGTCAACGACAGTATGTTCCGGTGGCTGATTGTGCCGATTGCGAAGTTCCGCATTTCGGAACAGCTTGCCGGCGAGAACGGTCTTCGTCTGACCGACAACATCGTCCTAACGGGTACCGACCTCGAAGCCGTAGCTCTGGGACTTGGGCTGGCCTGCTTCGTTCTGCCGTTCATCATCTTCGCGCCGTACGCCGGGTTCCTTGCTGATCGCTTCAGCAAGAGGAAGGTCACGATCGCGTGCAAGGTCGCCGAGATCGCCATCATGGCACTGGGCCTGATGGGCATTTGGGTCGGCAACATCTTTTTCATGTACGCCGTGCTGTTCGCGATGGGAACACAAAGCGCGATGATGAGCCCTGCGAAGATGGGGTTGATACCAGAGATCGTCTCGAAGAACCGCGTGAGCGCTGCCAACGGAGCGGTGGGGCTGGTAACAGTGATCGCCGTTGTGACGGGGACCATAGCGGGCACGACGCTGTATTCGATGACCGGCAACTATGGAACTGATGGGCTATGGATGTCTGCTGCGGCTCTGCTGGGCGTCGCAGTGGTGGGCTGGCTGGCGAGTCACCTGATGATGCAGGTCCCACCTGCGAATCCGCAGCGCGCGTTCCCAAAGAATCCTGCCGCCGAATCTTATCGCGACATGAAGTACCTGTGGGACAACCGGGTGCTGTTTCGCGTCTCGCTGGGCATCGCATTCTTCTGGTCGGTTGCGGCGCTCGCTCAATTGAATATTGACGCGTATGTCATTGACCAGCTGTCAATGACGCAGGCCAATGTGGGACCGTTCCTGGCGGTGCTGTCGCTTGGAGTGGGCATCGGCAGCGTGCTGGCCGGGATGTGGTCGGGCGGTCGGGTCGAGCTGGGTATCGTTCCGCTGGGAACCGCGGTCATCGCGATCAGTTCGATGGTACTTGTGGCGACCTACGATTCGCCGATGTTGACGGGTTCGATGCTGTTCCTGTTGGGGCTCGGCGGCGGTCTGTTCAACGTGCCGCTGGCGGCTTACCTGCAGGAACGCACTCCGAAAGCAAACCTGGGAGTCGTGCTGTCAGCTGGAAACCTGATGACGTTTCTTGGCATGCTTATCGTCTCGATCGCGTATCCGCTGATGCGAACAGCAATGCAGTTCGAAGCACCTGCGGTGTTCCTTTTTACTGGCATCGCGACGATCCCGATTCTGCTTTACGTCGTCTTCCTTATTCCACAGGCCAGCATCCGGTTTTTCGTATGGCTGGTCAGTAAGTTCATCTACCGGCTGCGAGTCAAAGGGATCGACAACGTGCCGGATCAGGGCGGCGCACTCATCGTCGCCAACCACGTTTCCTGGATCGATGGCGCGTTGATCATGTTGTCGAGTTCCCGGCCGATTCGGATGGTGGCGTACGCAGATTATCTGAAGCCGGTTCAATGGCTGGCGAATATCTTCGGTGTGATCCCAATCCGCGCCGGCGACGGGCCCAAAGCCTTGATGAAGTCACTTAAGGCCGCGCGGCAGGCCATAGTGGATGGCGATCTCGTCTGCATCTTTGCGGAGGGGCGCATTTCGCGAACCGGGCAATTGCTGCCGTTTGAACGCGGCATGATGAAGATCATTGACAAGACCGACGCCCCAGTGATTCCGGTTTACCTGGATGAACTGTGGGGCAGCATTTTCAGTTTCAGCGGCGGACGGTTCCTCTGGAAGAAGCCAAAACGGGTACCCTATCCGGTCTCGGTTTCGTTCGGCGAACCTTTGCATGGTGTCAGCGACGTCAACGACGTTCGTCGAACAGTCGAAGCTTTGGGAGTCACATCGATGGAAGAACGCAAACAACAACTTATCCCCGCCCGTCAGTTTATTCGACAGTGCAGGGCGGCCGGCAGTCGCGTGAAGATCGCCGACTCCAGCGGGGTCGAAATCAGCGGCAGTCGTTTGCTGACCGGGGCCTTGCTGTTCCGGAGCCTGCTGGAGCAGAAGGTGGGGGCTGACGAGAAGATGATTGGTTTGCTGTTGCCGCCATCGGCTGGCGGCGCGATCGCGAATGCTGCGGTTTCGCTGCTGGGTCGCGTCGCCGTGAACCTGAACTACACGCTTTCAGAAGACGTTGTCGACTTCTGCATTGACGAATGCAAAATCAAGCACGTCCTGACCAGCCGCAGGTTCCAGGATAAGCGCCCGTTCAACATCAAGGCGCAGTACATCTATCTGGAAGATCTGAAGGAAGAAGCTTCCGGCTTTGCCAAACTGAAGGCGGGCGCCAGTGCGAAGTTTGAACCGGTGGGAATGCTGGAGAAACGGCTGGGCCTGACGAACATCTCGCCGGATGATCTGATTACGGTCATCTTTACTTCGGGTTCGACCGGCACACCGAAGGGCGTGATGTTGTCGCACAACAACATCCTGTCGAACCTGATGGCCATCGATCAGTTGTTCAACCTGACGGCCGAGGATGTGCTGATTGGCGTGCTGCCGTTCTTCCACTCATTCGGCTTCACCATCACGATGTGGTTGCCGTTTTGTGTCGAACCGTCCGGGGTTTATCACTTCAATCCGCTGGATGGTCGAACCGTCGGAAAGCTAGCGGGTAAGTACGGAGGAACCATCATTGCCTCGACGCCGACATTCCTCCGCACCTACCTAAAACGTTGCACCCCGGAGCAATTCAGCAGGATGAACCTTGTTATCACGGGAGCTGAGAAGCTGCCGACGGACCTGGCTGATGCCTTCAAAGACAAGTTCGGCGTGGGTGTGACCGAAGGCTATGGTACGACCGAATTATCGCCGGCGGCGGCGTTCAATGTTCCCGCGACGCGGCTTGGACCCGGTGCGGATGCTGCCACAAAAGCTGGCACTGTCGGACGCGTCATGCCCGGCGCCACTGTGCGGATTGTCGATCCCGACACGGGCAAGGAACTGGGGATCAATGACGAAGGCGCGATCCAGATCAAGGGGCCGAACGTGATGGTTGGCTACCTGAATCTGCCGGACAAGACCGCTGAGGTTATCAGGGACGGCTGGTACGATACCGGTGACATGGGCATGATCGACGCCGATGGTTTCATCTCGATCACGGGCCGCATGAGCCGCTTTTCCAAGATTGGTGGCGAGATGGTTCCCCATATCCGCATCGAGGAAGAATTGGCCCGGATTGTGGACGACCCGGACGATGAGGAACCCAACATTCTGGTCGCCGTCACGTCGGTTCCGGACGCGAAGAAAGGCGAGAAGCTGATCGTCCTGCACAAGCCGTTGAAGAAATCGATCGACGATGCGCTGAAGGAACTAGGTGAATGTGGTCTGCCGAACATCTGGATGCCATCGTCTGACGGGTTCGTTGAAGTGGAAGAGATTCCGCTGCTGGGCACCGGTAAGCTGGATCTGAAAGGTGTTAAGGAGACGGCGATGGCGCGATTCGGTTGAACCGGGAAAACCGGGGCCCGACTATCCCCGTCAGCAAGAAGGAACTCGATGCTCAGAGACAGCAAGACCATTGTTCTGTGCGTTTGCCTTTCGGTACTGGCGCTGTTGGTGATTCTGCTGCCACCGGCTCCGCCCTGGCAGCCAGTCTCGCCGGAATTCGTAACGCGGGTCGCGAAGAAACGACCGATCGCCGTACTCGTCTGTGGTGACTGGACCATGACCACCAGTCGCCGACTCTGCATATGCGTATTGGAGGTGGATGAGTACCGGGACATGCTCGCAGATTTCGGTGTGTGTCAGACCTATTCCGTCGATGTCACTTCAGAAGCAGACTACGAGAAAGCCACTGCACGTGGCCTGACTGAGGCAGGAGTACCGGCGCTGCTTGTCATGACACCGAACCCGGGTGTCGCGTCCCTCGGGTCGAGAGAAATGTTTGGCGGCGGACTGAGCCGCGATCGACTTGCTGCCAAACTGCGAGCTGCCCAACGATGATCACATACGCGAACGAACCTAATCTGACCCCTGATGAATTCATCGCTGTGCTGAACCGGTCAACGCTTGCCGAGCGCCGCCCGGTCGAGGACCAATGCCAAATCACAGGCATGCTGGCGAACGCCGATATCATCGTCACCGCGCGGTACGATGGGCAGCTTATTGGGGTGGCTCGTTCGATCTCAGACTTCCATTACTGCACTTACCTTTCTGATCTGGCGGTTGACGAGGACTTCCAGCGGCAGGGTATTGGGAAGCGATTGATCGACGAGACGCACAAGTCCATCGGCTTTCGCGGAACCTTGATTCTGCTCGCAGCCCCGAAAGCGCGCGAGTACTACCCGCGGATTGGGATGGAGCCGCACGATTCGTGCTGGATTTCCAGCAGGCCACTTCGCGACGCTCAGCGCGAGACAGAGTGAGGTCACAGCGAGCGGCGGCAGTTGGACGCTATCGGTTCAACCCCGACACGGCTTCCATGACGTGCTTCAGTCGCCCAAGAGCCTTCATGTATCGCACGCTGGCGGCCTGTTCTGAGATGCCGATGATCTGAGCCGTTTCGCGGTTCGTCAGTTCTTCGAAGTGCCGCAGAGCCAGAACTTCGCGGTCGATCTCGTTCATTCCTGCCAGAGCTTGTTCGAGCTGAAGCGACAGTTCCTGGCGGATCATCGCCTGGCTGGGTGAGGTCAGGTGGCCAAGCAGGTGGAAGGACAGTGACATCGAGGTCGACGCCGCGCTCCAGCCCCGATCGATTGAGAACTCGTTCGCCGCGCTGCGTTTTTGGGCGGAAATGTGGCGCCGATGAATGTCGACCAGCGTCTGGCTGACGATCAATCGGAACCAGACAAAGATCGATCGCGACGCATCTTTCAGGAAACTGTCGACGCGCTTTACTGCGTCGATCCAGGCCTCCTGCAGGATGTCGTCGGGATCGACACGCCCACGCAACCGGGAATCCATACGGAACTGTACCGTCCGCCACAACCGATCGTGGTAGTGGCTAAACAGTGCAGCGAGCGCGTCGGTGTCACCACCAATGACACGCTTAACGAGCCCGCTTTCGTCGAAGTTCTGTTCGTCGGTCATTGTGTTCCGAGAATGGATCGCCCGAACGGGCTAAGAGACGATCCAATGATCGGAGGGTTCGGCTCGGATTTCAACCTGCTGTTTGATTGTGGCAGTCCGGGCAAGCCGCGACAGGCTGTCACAGGCGGTTCAGTTCGTCCACGGGATTCAGGAAATCACTCATCACATCCAACTCTGCGGCGAAGAACCAGTCGACTGCGGTTTGACCTGTCAGGCGGTCGCGTTTTGTATCGTCGGTCAACGTCCCGTCATTCAGGAAGGCGTCGCCGTTATGACGCTCTGACCGCGTTTCCTCACCACGGATGTTGGCGAAGCGCTGAGCCATCGGTCGACCAGGCTGGGTCCATTCGTCGAGGATCGATCTTAGTGCCGCCGTGTCGAGCGATGTGTTGCCGCCCCACAGGATGTCGCGGCCGGAACCACCCTGCAGGTTGTCGGTACCGTTGTTGCCGATCAGCAGGTCGTTACCGCTCCCGCCTCGCAGGAAGTCGCCGTTTTCGCCACCCAGCACCAGGTCGGCACCGTCACCACCGAACAGAGAATCGACGCCGTTGCCACCATCGAGCAAATCGTCTCCGCCCTGGCCGTACATTAGATCATTGCCGTGTGAACCAATCAGGGTGTCGTTGCCGGCTCGTCCGCGAAGGCGATCGGCGCCGCTGCCTCCGTAGAGTTTGTCGTCGCCGTCTTCGCCATCGATCCCGTCGTCGCCGCTTCCGCCTTTCAAAATGTCGTTACCCTTGTTGCCGCGGATGATGTCGTTACCTCGGCCACCCACAACCGTGTCCGGGCCATCACCGGCGTCCAGACGGTCCCAGCCGCCGCCGCCGTCGATGTAGGACGGAAGTGACGTGTCGCCATCTCGATCGACTCGGTCTCGGCCACGCAGAGCACAGATCACCAGTTTCGTGACATCGTCGCGATCGAAGTATGTTCGGTCACCGTTTACGGTCACACGGATTTCTTCCGCGCCCTCTTGCGTGTGAATGCGATCGGATCGATCTGTACCGATGACGTACAGGATGCCGTCGGAAACAAACACGCCATCACCTGAGCTGGCTCCACTGCAGGTTCCCGCTGGTGGATCGGGTCGTTCGTCGTCGTTGCGAATGATACCGGTGCCTCGATTGATATCGAACACGACATCGCGGCCCTCTGTTTGAAGATCGGCAAGCTGAACAAAGAACGTCTCGTTGGCTTCGAACCGCGTGTCGCCGCTGACGATCACCTCGAAGGTCGCGTCCATTTCGGAGGTGCGAATCATCAGTGGGTGATCGGTTCGGGCCGTGTAATCCGTGCCGACTGTAGCCGTTCCGTTCTCCGTTGAGGCGGTGACGTTGACCGGCTGATCGACTTCGCCGTCGATACTGATTCGAAACTCAAAGGTCGTCGTGCCGTCGTTGCCTTCATCGATTGTCACGTCATCGATGGAAATCGTCGCCGAGTCGTCATCTTCAATCGTGCCGACACCTTCCCCATCTCGGATGGTGGCGCCCTCGGGTTCACTCAGGTTCAGAAGGACGGTCTCGTCCCGCTCAACGAGTTCGTCGCCACTGATTGGAACCTGCACAATCTGTGATAGCTCGCCTTCTTCGGTGAACTGCACGGTTCCCGATGCTGCCTGGTAGTCGTCCGCTTCGGTTGCGCTGCCATCGGCAGTGGCCCATGAAACCGACGGTGTTCCATTGGTGTTACTGCGGCTCACGGTGAATTCCATGAACTGCTCGCCGTTGTCCAGTTCGATCAACCGAGCATCGCTGACGCTGATGGTTGGTTCGCCGTTCTCGTCGTCATCCTCGATGACGAGGTTGGCAGTGGCGTGCTCACCAAGTTCGCCGCCCTGCGGGAAGGCGAGTTCGACCAGAGCCTGCTCCGGTGGCTCAGCAAGGTCGTCGTTGTTTAGGATGACATCAACCTCAACCGTCGACTGACCGGCTTCAAAGTAGATCTCCTCACTCACAGCGTCGAAGTCATCCGCATCGGCTGTGCCGGGCAGAACTCTGATCGTAACCGTCAGGCCTTCACTTGCGTCGCCGGACCGCACGACGGTTAACGTCTTGATGCCATCTGCTTCGTTTGCCACGAATTCCGCGAGTTTCAGAGACACCGTCGGAACGTCAGGCTGATCGTCATCGATGATTGTCAGCCGAGATTGCTCTCGAAATCCGAGGCTGCTTCCACCGGTAGGATTCTGAAGCGACAGCGTGACAGTTTCGTTGCCTTCCGCTGCGGTATCGTCGGTGATGGCGACATCGAATGTCTGCGTGGTGACACCATCCTCGAATACCACGGTCTCAGTCACCGCTGCATAGTCTTCACCCGCAGTGGCAGAACCATTCGAACTGACGACCTGGACCGTGGCCCGTCCGCCTTTGCCACCGATGCGTTCGACAGTGACCGTCTTCGTTCCACCGGATTCTTCGGCCGTCTCGACCGAGGTCACGAACTGGAACGCTCCTGGATTCTCATCGTCGATGATTGTGACTTCGGCGGCGCTGAGTGTGTTCAGCGTTGCGCCGTTCGTGGGGTTAACAAGCTCGACCGTGAAGGACAGATTTCCCTCTGCGAGGTTGTCGTCCGTGATCGGGAGCGTCACTTCTTTCAGAAGCTCACGATCGCCAAACGTCAGTGTTTGCGTGACGGCACCGTAGTCACGGCCCGCGACAGCTCCGTTTGAATTGCGAGTCCTCACGGTCACTCGGACAATCCCGTCAGCTCCGGCGACGCGATGAACGGGCAGGGTAATCGTGCCGTTCTCCTCGCCAACTTCGAACTGCCCACTATTGAACTGGAAGGATCCTGGGTCCGGTCCACCGCGCAATTGAGCCAGCAACACGTCGTTCGCCGTATCACCAACCACCAACAGGCGACCGTTTTCGACGACAAATACTCGTTCTGCCTCGCCCGATTGGGCAACGACACTCAGCCCGTTCTCACCGAATCCGGGGTCGGGATCGCCGTTGGGATAGACGCGTCTTGCCGCGACCGAACCAGAGGTCTGCCCGACAAGGACAATTCGACCGTCGGCCTCGACAGCGGCTCCTTTGACTCTGAGATCACCTTCCCAGGGCGCCGCGCCTGAGTCACCAAATGTGTTGTCGAGCTGACCGTTTGGCCGGAATCGGATCAGTTCATTCGTAAAGCTGGTGAAGTCCTCAGTGTACGCCGTCCGATCAGTCAAAATCGAGCCATCGGGCAGCACCTGAATGAAGCCTGTAAACGAGAATCCTGAACCGGAATCGGGGAAGTTGGCAAAGCCCCCCGTGCCGAACGACTGGTCAAGCTGCCCCTGTTCGTTCAGCTTGATCAACTCGGCCTTCGAGCCTTCGGAGCCGAGAATCAGCAGCCCACCGTCGTTGGCCAGTGCGGTGGACTGGATCGAGATTCCGAATTCGTCGGTTGGGTACACGACTCCGCCGGACCCAAATTGATCGTCCAGTTCGCCGTCAGCTTTAACACGCACGATTGCGTTTGCGTAGCGGGTGTCTCTGTCGGTACGGATGGATCCGGCGAACCAGACACTGCCGTCAGGTGCGATGTCAACCTGACCGAGGTTACTCTGCCACCATGAAATTGTGTGGAACCTTGAACCGCCGTCTCCGAAGGTTTCGTCGATACTTCCATCGGCGTCGTATCGCACGATCACGAGGCTTCGTACGAGCCCTTCCCAGCTGTATCCGGCGGCCATGATCTGCCCGTTGGCGAGAACCTTGACTGCTTGTGCTTCGTTGTTTTGAAAGGAGCCGTACTTCTCCGCTCTTCCGAATGAACCAAAGGTCGCGTCGCGCGTTCCGTCCGCGTTGTATTTGACGATTTCAAAGTCCGAGACATCGCCAGATCTTGCGGCGACCAGGATCTTGCCGTCCTCAAGACGCACAGCATCGTTCACATACTCAAACTGCCCAGCGCCGAGGCTGTTCTTGACAATGCCATCGTTTCCGAAGGGCTCGAACAGCCGCCCGGCGTTGTCGTAGTTGGTTGGGTCAGTGTCCAACAACCGGACGGTAGTCGTGTCTCCTCGCCGAAGAAGACCACCCTGTGGATTGCTGAGTACCACGTCGAAGGCTTCCTCCCCTTCGATCTCTGTGTCGGAGATCAGTGGAATCTCGATTGTTTGCGTGGTCTGCCCGGGTGCGAAACTCACGGTTCCCAGCAACGGCTGATAGTCCCGGCCAGCTGTTGCTGTCCCATCGACGACGGTGAAGTCAACGCTCGCGGGCTCGTCAGGGGCCGCGCCGGTGCTAAGCCGCCGTTCAACGGTCACGACAGCTGTGCCTGCGTCTTCCTGAACCGGACTGGTAAAAATACGGAAG
>Ga0316209_1003206_pt1 | contig 11565 bp, 13 predicted proteins | sample 6monopyrite_MG_FD_204945 | JGI IMG/M metagenome (GOLD analysis project Ga0316209, IMG submission 204945) | Microbial mat bacterial communities from mineral coupon in-situ incubated in ocean water Damariscotta River, Maine, United States -... | ecosystem: Environmental > Aquatic > Marine >...
GCATCGCATCCGATACAGTAGGGTAAGTTGAAAAAATCACTATCGGACAAATCGGTCAACAACCCGTTTGTCTCGTATGGGGTTCCATCAGCGTAATAAAAATTCGGTGTGCCGACAGAACCGAAGCTAAAGAGACCATCCTGGCTCTGCAAGGAGAAAGTATCCCACGCAACAACCTGATAATCAGTCGTCGGGTTAAAGCCTGCATATACGTTTGAGTACATCGTGCCATCACCATCATATTGGTAATCACCTATGGTTATAGAAAAAAAAGAAATATTATAGTGAAAGTTCGCGATTCTAGAATCATCTACGATGCTGAACACAGGTTCATCCATAAACATACTTCCGACGACGTCCCGAGTAACCGTGCCCCCAGATTCGTCGTTATAATACATGGTTGCTGATAGATCATATTCGATCAACTTAGCATTTACACTAGCTGAAAAAGCTATAGTAGCTACTGCGAATACGTATGCTCTAACACTCATTTTACACTTCCTTTATTTTGCTTTGATTGGCTTTGATTTGTTTCATTTACTCGCCATTGTGACGAAAGACTATTATTCAGAATAAATACACTGCAAAAAGCATGCCCTTAACAAGCATGTAACCAATTATCAATGAGTTAACTAAAAATGAGTATTCCAGTGATGGTCAAAGTGTAACGAATACTTTACAGAACGAAGGATTAATATCAGGGTTCTTTACACATGCTGAATGGCTGCAAATGGGTCGTTATCAGACACTCAGAGTATAAAATCCAGGACAATCACACGACTGCCTGCTAAAGAGATGATCAAAAGATGATCAATAGTTTATACTCTGCCCACAATTTTCAAAGGAGAAAAAAATGAACACTGAAATCAACACAGCACTGAAACGACTTGGTTCAATTCTCCCGCTGGTTTCGGGACTGAAATCCTTAAATAGTGATGATACTGCTTTGTACTGTAAGTTGATCAACAGCTATGCACAGCAAGGGCGCACGCTCACTCGGCAGGAGGTCGGCGAACTCGTCGATAACGCGGAACAAGCGCTTAATAACATTGTTGGCAGCAAACTGATTGTGCTCGACGCAGAAGGTAATCCGGCCGGTGCGTATCCGTTTACTTCGGAAGCGCGTGAGCACACGGTTCATATCAACGGTGTAACGGCTCACTGCATGTGCGCGTTAGATGCACTTGGGGTCAGCCCGATGTTCAATAAGCCAACTGTGATTGATTCACAGTGCCGCGTAACGGGAGAAAAAGTCCACATCGAGCAGAACGGTACAGAAGTAAGTGGTGGCACACTGAACGTATGGTTTGGTATTAACTGGGGCGCGGCAGCATCGGATACCGTCTGCGCTGAATCGCTCTGCATGGAAATGATATTCCTCGCCAACGAATCAGTAGCACGTGAATGGAAGACTGAATCACCCGAAATACACGAGATCTTCGACCTGGCATCAGCAGTCGAATTTTCCGCTGGCTTTTTTGTGCCACTCGTGGAAAATTGCTAACTGAACGAAGTTGACGTTGACTGGCTGCTGCCCGCCAATAACCATCATTGCCAACATTAAATTTTGACTGCATAACAACCTATATAGTAGGGTTATGCGCAACTGTATAACTCTGTTAGCCGAGCTTCCAGCTATCTACCTAAGTCGAGATTTTTATAATAATTCGTCAGCTCAAATCTAAACTTATACAATTTATTCTGTGCTCTTTTTCACCTGCTTGCCGTATTTCTTACTGCCTGCCTGATCATGCAGGCTGCTGCTCAACAGAATCACTTCTATTTCTTCGATAATCTCTTCCTGTCGCAGGGCGTTACTCTGGCGTAATAATTTCGCAGCTTCATCATCCATATGTTTGACCGCGCCCTCAAGCTGCTGAAGGCGGCGCATGTTTTCTGCCATCAACGCCTGGCTGGCCATTTCGTGCAAACTTGAAAATAAATATTGCTCCATCAGTTCGCCCAGAAAATCCTCCGGCGGCAGATTCAATAGTGGGGCATGAGAATATTGTGGACGGACATGCCGATACTCTTCAAACGGGGGTAATACTTTTTTAACCACAACCTGTTCATCTTCGGACACGTGATAGAGCACATTTAACGAGAGCGGTTTATCCGGTAGCTGATTTATGGCATCAATGATTTTATTAAGCATATTCTCGACTTCTTCGGCCACATTAATACCATCGATAAACGCACTCACCCGTTGATCATGTTGCAGTTGTAGACAAAGCTTGTTTCCGGTTACCAGCAGACGTGGTTGTCTGACATTGTTATCGCGCACATGGCTCTCAAGTGCTTGCAGCAGGCTGCTATTGAAATCACCACAGAATCCCCGTTCCGACCCGAATAACAGGTAGACCTGCTGGGGCTGACTTATCTGCGGCAATACATGGGGGAAATGTGCGATAAAATCGCGTGCCACATTTTCAATATGGGTAACGGCTGCGCGCTGGGAATCAAGAAAACGGTTGAGCTTGCGGGTCTCCATATAGGCCAGGGTTTTCATCGAATTCAAAATGCCGCGGATCTCACCCAGTGAGTGACGATGCTGTTCCAGTTCCCGGCGGTGTGTCATGGCACCGCCTCGCTATGAAGCCAGCCACTGACAGCAGCAGCCCAGTCTTCACGGGTATTATCCAGTTTCAGCCCCGATTGTGCGACCCGTTTTTTCAGCAGCGACAAAAATGCAGAGATGTCTTCGACCTTCATCTCATCGAAAAGACCGTCGTTGAAGGCCACCAGCCAGCTCATCTGAAATTCGATATCCAGCGGAGAAAGCCGATCCTGTTTAAGTATTTCACGCAAAACACGGCCGCGGCGAATCGCCCGTTCCATCGATGCTTCCATACGTGCACCGAAACGCGTGAACACTTCCAGTTCCAGAAACTGCAGATAGTCCAGCTTGATGCTGCCCGCCTCTTTCTTGATGCGCGAATGCTGAGCCTTGCCGCCAATGCGGGAAACGGATCGGGCAATATCAATGGCCGGTCGAAAGCCGCCGGTAAACAGGTTTCTCTCCAGGTAGATCTGGCCATCGGTAATGGAAACTAGATTAGTAGGAATATAAGCGGCAATTTCACCCAGACTGGTTTCGACAATGGGCAAAGCCGTCATGCTGCCGCCGCCATGCGCAGCATTGAAACAGGTCGCTCGTTCCAGCAGGCGCGCATGGACTGAAAAAATATCACCCGGATAAGCTTCGCGCCCGGGTGGCCGGCGCAGTAACAACGAAAGTTCACGATAGTTTTTCGCATGCGTACTTAAATCATCATACACCACCAGGGTATCCCTTCCCTGCCGCATCCAGTATTCGGCAATAGCACAACCCGCGAACGGCGCCAGATGCTGTAAACCGGCCAGCGCGCTGGCTTCGGCAACAACAACGGTAGTGTAATCCAGGGCATGGTTATCGCGCAGAATATCAATCGTGTTCACCACCGTAGAACGCTTCTGCCCAATCAACACATACACACAGGTCACATCCTTGCCACGCTGGTTAAGAATGGCATCCAGTGCGATCGAACTACGCCCCAGTCCCTCGTCACCGATCAGTAACTGGCGTTGGCCTTTACCGACAGGAATCAAGGTATCGATAACCTTGATGCCGGTGTACAGCGGTGAATGAACAAAATCACGTGCCACCACAGGCGGTGAAGGCGTTTCAAGTGGGTGCCAGGTCGCCGGATCCAGCACTTCGCCATCATCGAGAACGACACCCTGAGGATCGATAACTCGCCCGATTAAATTATTGCCGACAGGTACGCTTAATGTGCGTGAGGTCAGGTAGACGGCAGTACCTGACGTCAAACGCCGGCCTTCATGCAGTAGCACCGTTCCCAGCATGTCTTCATTGATGTCAAAGACCATGGCCCGGCTGCCATCTTCAAACAGCAGAACATCATCCATGGCGGCGGAAGGCAGGCCGTCAACCCAGGCGATGCCATCGCCGACCGAAACCACATAACCCTGTTCAGTAATGTGCAAGCTACGTCGATAGTTATCCAGCCAGGTCGACTGTCTGTCCAGCAGACCAGCGCTATGGGTATCATCCAGCATCATGCGTGCTTTCGGCAAAGCCCTTCAGTTCATCAGCCAGATTGGCATGTAACACCCAGGCATCGATAATAATGCGTAAGCCGGCCAGCAAATCCTTATCTTCTTCATAACGACAGGGGATACCGAGGTTTAGCTGTTCAGACAAGACCTGTTCAATTTTGCTGCGTGACGCCTCGGCCAGCGGATAGGCACTGCTTATCACAACTGCATCGGCTTTCTCAGCCGCGGCGCTCAATTCGTCGCGCCGTGGCGAAGCAAGGCCGGCGATCTCTTTGATAAAGACATCAACAAGACGCTGTTCCAGTTCCGGTGATGATAAATCAGACAGAAGTGATGATACAAAACGCGCGCCCTGCTGCAACGCGGTTTCTTCCATGCGCCGTTTTTCGTTCGCCCGCTGGTGCGCCATGGAAACTCGGCCTTTTTCCTTTTCGGCTTCGAGTTCGACCTGTAATGCCTGCAGGCGTTGTACGCGCTCTGCTTCGAGCTGGTTATCCAGTGTCTGTTGCGCGGCCTGTTTCTCCTTGTCCCATTCGGATAACCGGTTTTCATATTGTTCACGCAAAACGTCGGCATCCTGGTGCTGGGCTTTTGCGCCTGTGAGATCTTTTTCTATCGCTGCGCGCCGACGTACGATGACGTCCATCACCGGTTTGTACAGGAAATGTTTCAGGATCCAGATCAAAACCAGGAAATTGATGATCTCCAGGGTAAAGGTAGACCAGTTCAGTTCCACATCAGCGCTCCTCTTCTCGTTCCTGCTGCTCAGTATAAAGCGACAGCGTGGTCGCGGTATGGTCGATCAATGCTGTCATTTCAGTATGTATTCCAGCAATGGATTACGGAACAGTACGATAAGCACCACCACCAGCACATAAATGGCCAGTGATTCAATCATCGCCAGGCCAATAAATAATGTGCGCATAATCGAACGCTCCAGTTCAGGTTGCCGGGCCATGGCCTCCAGCGCACTGCTGATAGCACGCCCCATCGCGATGGCGGGTCCCAGTACACCCAGTGCGATGCCAATAAGCGCCGCGACGGTTGATCCCAATATAAACCAGCTCATGTCCGACATGATTTACTCCTCTTTAGCTTGTTTTAGTTGTTGTGACTGTATGCCGCCCGCGATATAGATCAGCGCCAGCATACCGAAAATATAGGCCTGCACCAGCGCCTCGACGATGTGCAGCATGAGAATAGGAATGGGCGCAAGAAAACCGGCTACCAGCAAAACCAGCAGCGCCGCTATTTCAAGGCTCATGATATTGCCAAACAGGCGCACCGCCAGTGCCACGGTACGGCTGATCTCACTGATGATATGAAACGGCAGAAGGATGGGATTGGGTTTGAGATAATGGCGTAAATAAGTACCCAGACCCAGTTCACGTATACCAAACCAGTGCACGGAAAGAAACACCAGGATAGCCAGCGCCGACGTCGCAGACAGGTCACGGGTTGGCGAATGCAGGCCCGGAATCAGACCGACCAGATTGGCGAGCACGAGAAACAGCCATAAACTGCCAATCAATGGCAGCAGTTTATGTGCGTGTTCCGGTGCGACGGCGGCCACCGCCTCTTCGATCGTACTGACAACACCTTCGACGGCGGTCTGCAACATACCCGGTTCCATTTCAAGTTTGCGGGTACAAAAGCGGGCAATAATTGCGATCAAAGCGATAAGAAACCAGGTGGTCACAACCGTACTTGTGATCTGCAGCTGTCCAAGTTCGAACACAACAGCGGCTGTAATCCCCTCATCTGACATCAGCTACTCCTTAATGAAAAGATAAACATTGATGGCGCCAATGAACACGCCAATAATAATAAAACTCACCGTCCATTGAACACAATATCCCTGCACCTTGCCATCCAGCCACAGGCCGAAATAGGCGCCAAACACAACCGGCAATACAAATAATAAACCCAGTGTGCCGATAAAAATAGTTTGCGAGAACAGGGTCGGCCGATCTTTCTCTGCCTGCTGCATTCGCCGGGCCTGTGATTCAACTTTCTTGCGTAGTTGATCATACTGATTCATCTGCCGGCCCCGCGCCGGCCTATTTCCCACATGCGTTTCAGCAGCTCACCCAGCATCTGGTGCAGACTGGTCTTCATCCGTTTCAAGGCCTGTTCTTCCTTAAGCAACTGTTCCTGTAAAGCGGTACTGATACGCACATAGTCTTCATCGATAATATATCGCCGGGTACTGATGTATAACGCGTTATCAACGAAATAAAGTACCGCACCGGGGAGCGCAAGATACTGCCAGGGGCCTTCGCCGATACGAAAACGCGCCAGTCCGAATACCAGCGTGGTCATCATGCGGCTATGACCTGCGAGCAGGCCAAAACTACCGGAGGCATCTTCGCCAACAAAAGAACTTACGCCATCGAACCGTTGTCCCCGGCTGGCATCGTTGATGATGAGTTCGAAGTCGCTCATGATGACGTACCGACCGCCAGTTCACTCTCTGTGTTACTGCCTGCATCACCTATGGCGCCGCGCAGGTAACACTGCTTTTCTGTCAGCGCATCATAGCGGCCGAGCAAAAACGCTTCACAGTCATCCAGTGTCTGTTTCAGGGGTACCGAGGCACCCGGCATACCGGTATGCGCGGCAATCACATGAAAAGGCTGGGTAAGATAACGTTGCAACTTGCGGGCACGCAACACGATGCGTCGATCAGTCTCCGACAGCTCTTCGATACCCAGCATGGCAATGATATCTTCCAGCTCATGGTAACGTGCCAGGTGTTCACGCACCCCTTCGGCAATATGATAATGCCGATCACCCAGGGTCTGGCGGTCCATGAGTTTGCTGCCGGAGTGCAGCGGGTCGACCGCAGGATAGATACCCTTGCCCGCCTGCGTGCGGGACAGAATCACCGTCGTATCCAGATGGCTAAGAATGGCGCTCACGGCAGGGTCGGTCATATCATCCGCGGGTACATAAACCGCCTGCACCGAAGTAATGGTCCCGCCACGGGTAGAAAGAATGCGATCCTGCAGCTCTGCCACTTCGGTGATCAAGGTAGGCTGATAGCCGACCGTGGCGGGCATACGCCCCAGAAGGCTGGAGATCTCGCTGCCGGCCTGCACAAAACGAAAGACATTATCCATCACAAACAACACTTCCTTCTGCATGCTGTCGCGCAAATACTCTGCATAGGTCAACGCTGACAGACCAATGCGAAAACGTACGCCGGGCGATTCATCCATCTGTCCGAACATCATCAGCGTCTGTTCCATGACCCCGGCTTTTTTCATCTCATGCCAGAGTTCATGTGCCTCACGAATACGTTCACCAACACCGGCAAAAACCGACACGCCTTTGTGCAAGGTGGCAATCGCATTCATGAACTCCATGATTAAAACTGTCTTGCCGACGCCTGCACCACCGAACAAACCGGTCTTGCCGCCCTTGATAAAAGGACACAACAGATCAATCACCTTGATGCCGGTTTCCAGCACACTGCCCACACCGAGGGTTTCTTTCAGTGGCGGTGGCCGACTGTGAATATTACGAAAGGTTTTCAGCGGCAGACGTTCCCCGCCATCGAGCGGTTCACCAAAGATATTCAACACACGTCCCAGGCAATCTGGCGTAACCGGAACATGCAGCGGTGCACCGGTATCATAAACCGGCATACCCCGGCGCAGTCCCGCCGTGCTGTGCAAAGTGATGGCGCGTACATAGTTCTGATCGAGATGCTGATGCACCTCGAAGATGTAGCTTTCATGATCAAATGAGGCGCGTAGCGCCTGGCGCATAGGCGGCAGCTTGTGACAGCGAATAATCACCACCGGTCCATGAACTTCAGCAATCACGCCGACAGGACTATCGTTATTCAGATCCACCGACGCCTCAGTCACGATATTACCCTCGTTGTGTACATTTACAGAAAAACCAGGTATACGCAGAAATTATTAACACCCTTTATAAGACAAGTCAAGCCGGCGCCTTGTCCAATATGAAAAGAGTCCGAAATAGTCCAAATTGCTCTCTGACCCGAATGGCACTTACTTAAGACTCAAAGAGTAAAGCTACGTCATTGCGAGCGGTAGCGCGGCAATCTCCTAACTGCAACACCGCTGCCTGAGATTGCCGCGCTACCGCTCGCAATGACAACAAAACAACTTATTTCTCTTAAGTAAGTGCCATTCCTCCCTGACCCTGTTTTCTCACTTACTCGTCGCTTTGAGAGTTACTGAATGCAAATGGAGGCGCACACACAAAACCCGGTTTTCTTCGTCACCGCCCCACAAATCAAACGTTGCACTCAAAAATCCAAACTTGCCTTATGAGTAATTTAGGTATATATTTTACTCTATGTACCGTTTTGAATACGACGACAAAAAAAGCAGATCAAACCTAAAGAAGCATGGCATTGACTTTGCAATGGCACAAGAACTTTGGCTTGATCCTGACCTTGTTCAAGTACAAGCTAAGTCTGAGAATGAGCCCCACTTTTTAATAATCGCCCGTATTTCTAATAAACACTGGTCAGCAGTTATAACGCATCGTAGTAGCACTATCAGAATAATTTCAGTCAGGCACTCACGTAAATCAGAGGTAGAACTTTATGAAAGCTAAAGACTTCGATAAAAAATTTGATGACAACAAAACAGATATAATTGACGATCTTGATTTGTCCACTGTTAAACGTCCAAACCAAAGTCAAAAACGAGTAAATGTTGACTTCCCTTCTTGGGTGATTGATTCACTAGATAGAGAAGCAAGTCGTGTTGGTGTGACACGTCAATCTATAATTAAGCTTTGGTTGGTGGAGCGACTTGAAGAAAAAGCTGCTAACAAGTGACTGTGCTTCAAAGTCAAGAGTATTACGCTAGTTTTTCATCCCAAACGGTGCCATTTTTTACCATCGTATTTAAGATAGTAATCATGCGTCTCATACAAGCAATGAGCGCGACTTTTTTAGGTTTCCCGGCTTGTATTAGTCACGTATAAATACGTTTAAATTTCACGTTGGATTGGAGAAACCGGATCAAAAAACCGGGGCAGAAAGCAATTGTTTCTAATATTAGAATTAATTACTCTCTGGCCCGGTCTTCTCAAGAGCGGGTAAAAATTTTACTTTCTATTATAAAGTTCAAAATTAATTGCATCGACCATACATGTCATCAAAAGATGATAGCCATCGATTGCATTTTCTGTCATGGCAAAGTCAGGCGCTTCGGTTAACTCTCTTAGGGTGCATAATCCATTACGTATGTTGCACAATGTATCATCCTTGAGCATGCCAATTAAGGGGTTATGGTTCGGCGGAAAGGATTTTATAAAATATTTCTTACGGTACTTTTTGTGCTCGTCTTGTCCTTTTAACATGGTTTCTCCTTGCGGCAAGTTTCAATTGCGATCTAATTAGCGTCAATGCTACTAGTTAGGGTGGTCAGGAGGTTGAAACCAGCCACAAGTGCTGTCTCGGTTATTTCCTGCAAGCAGGTATTATATTCACCGAGCCTCCCGACCATAAGGCCGGATTTCGGGCACAAAAAAACTGCTAATATTCCGGGTGCAGTTTTGCCCGCTTGTGGGAGGTTTCAAACTCCATAGCGCTAAGATTACATTAACTTGCTTTATTGTCAAACTTTGGCATTATGCCTAACACATATGGGCCGTAACACTGTCAACAGGCACTAGTGTTGACCAATAAAAGCGCCGTTTCGTTTCACTGCACTCTGCTTTTATAGTTAAAGGGATCAGGGCTCTTTTAATCACAAAATAATTTGAGTTTATTATGTGTAATATTGATGATGACAAAAGAAGAGCACACGAAATGCACAAGCAAGAAGCATTTCAAGGTATGCGTGCCTACCATATGTCAGAGATCCATCACAAACAAGACGCTATAAGTGTTATTAAATCTACGCTCACCCTAGTTATAACAATTAATGGCGCAATTATCGCGACATTGCTAGCTCAGAAAATTCACCCACTTGTCGCAATTTCTGGTTCGTTGTTGGTTATGCTGGCTACGATTAAATTTATGTCTGACCTTGTAGATATAACAAATGAAAAAATTACTAAAGATCATAATCGTTATGAAGATTATAGAAACGATTATATTTATGAAATGATTGAACTCGGCTTAGAAAATAAACAGTCACATTGGCATCGAGAAGAAAACAGGTCATCAAGTGGGTTTAGTAAAACACAAGAAATAATTAATGTGTTCCGTTGCATGGTTATAAATGTTTCTATTCTTGGTGTTATATTTACCGGAATACTTTCAGTATAAAATTAAAGTAGTCAGAACTCTTTTAACCCAAGACGTAACTACAATATAAACTGAAATCGTTATGAAAATACGTAAAGTCATCTTACTAATAGCAACACACATCAGCATAGGTGCCCTGGGATTTGCTGCTGGAATCTACGCACTACCCATTCTTACTGCCCCACCCGCTCCCAGCGAAACTGAGATAAAGGCAATGTCTGCTCAAGCCATGTACTCAGCTCAATTCAAGAAAGAATTAAAAGACAGCGATGCTTTCCATTGGGGAGAAGGCACGGTTTCCATTGGCCCCAAATCCATTACGTTTATGGGTACGCTTGCACCTGGACCAGATTACAAGCTCTATCTTTCACCTGAATTTATTGAGACCGAAGCTGACTTCATTCGTCTGAAAAACACGATGACTCGTATCGGGGACGTTAAGACATTCGAGAACTTTGTTGTGGACGTCCCTTCCGGAATTGATCCGTCAAACTTTAATAGTGTTATTGTCTGGTGCGAGTCATTCGAGCAATTCATAACATCAGCCATGTATCGCTAAAAAAATCTAATCCGGCGGACTGTGAAAATAGATCAAATAAAACGTGATGGCTCAGCATTCCAACAGCCGGTTAATGAACAGGAATTACGGTTGCAGCTGAAGCATGAGCTGTCTGGCGAAAAGATTATTGAAGTAACGGAACTGAAAGCCGGTCTTTTTAATAATACTTACCACGTTAACACATCACACAATGCCTATATTTTGAAAGTGGCGCCTGAGCGGGGTGCCAATGTCTTTTACAATGAACGTTATCTAATGCAGCGGGAACGGTCGGTCTCTCAACGGCTTCAATCAGTCAGTCCGTTGATTCCTGAGTATCTGTCATTTTTCACAGTAGGCGATCGGGATGCCTTTTTGCAGCCATTGATTGAAGGCAGGCTTTGGCACGATGTTATCTCCTCGCTTTCTGACACAGAAAACATATTACTGTGGCAGCAACTGGGTGCGTTTGCCAGCAAATTACACAACTGCTGCGGGGAACAGTTTGGCTACCCTGCTCCTTTCAAAGGTTTTACTCGCTGGTCTCAGTTTATTGCTGATAATGTTGAAGGCATGGTTGAGGATTGCCGCCGACACGATGTTTTATGTGAAGAAGTAGAGATGTATCTGCGTTACTTACCACATTTTTTTCAAACACTGGATCAGGTTAAAACGGCTAAATTACTACACGGTGATCTCTGGCCCAGAAATGTCATTATCGATGGAG
>Ga0316209_1003207_pt1 | contig 11560 bp, 7 predicted proteins | sample 6monopyrite_MG_FD_204945 | JGI IMG/M metagenome (GOLD analysis project Ga0316209, IMG submission 204945) | Microbial mat bacterial communities from mineral coupon in-situ incubated in ocean water Damariscotta River, Maine, United States -... | ecosystem: Environmental > Aquatic > Marine > Coastal...
CAAAAATCAACATGATAAGCAGCAATGCAACAAAGGGGACTTTTCCTTGCAAATTTAATTCTTTGAAGGAGTTGTATTTGAAGTTACTGACCATTAAAAGGCCCGCAACACCTGTGACTACAGCGACAATGACCCCATAATCTTGACCATTAATGTCGTATTCAACGCCTACCCATATTAAACCTGCGACTAACGCAGCGGCAGCTGGGCTGGCAAGTCCTTGGAAATAACGGTTATCAGCTATGCCTATTTGAGTATTAAACCGCGCAAGTCTTAAAGCGGCACCTGCCACATAAATAAAAGCCGCGAGCCAACCAATTTTACCTAATCCTGTTAATCCCCAATTATAAGCAACTAATGCCGGAGCCACTCCAAAAGACACCATGTCAGCCATAGAATCATATTCAGCACCAAACTCACTCTGGGTATTGGTCATTCTTGCTACGCGGCCATCTAATCCATCAAACACCATAGCAACAAATATAGCCACTGCTGCGGCTTCAAAACGACCATTCATAGAAGATACGATGGCGAAAAAACCAGAAAATAATCCGGCTGTTGTTAAAAGATTGGGTAAAAGGTAAATACCCCTACGTTTTTGTTCTGTCATTTAAGCACCTCTATAATTTGTCATAACGATATCACAGACAAACAGATTCATAACCTATTAGCTGAAATTAGCCAGCAGAATTAACCAAGAAAACATTCTTTTCAAACCAAACGCTCTCAAAAATATACCTAAAACATAAAAAGTATACCTTTAGCAAAAAACATTCATTATAAGATGACGCATTAATAAGACGCCACATACATTATGTGTCGGTTTTTTTTACAAAATAAATGAGAACTCAAAAACACAAACAACAAAAACACTAAAAAACACTAAAAAACAATAAGTTATGTTAATGGCATGCGTTATGCTTAGTGAAATTCAGTTCTAATCGATGTATTCACGCACCTATGTGAAGACTAGAGAATAAAAATTGGGAAATTGTATAATGTTTATAAGCAATAAATTTATCAAATCGGTTTTGTTTGCCTTTGTAGCTTCAACTTCTATAAGTTACGCAGAAACAACAACTTGGAATTTCAACGCTGGTTCAGCAGGTTACGATGTTGACAATTCAGGAAACGTTTTCGGTAATCAACTGTCTATTGACAGTGATAACGACGGAACTGCTGAGTTAACAATCCAAGCTTGGGCAAACACTGGATGTGGTTGGGGTTGCGGTAATGATAATGATCTTGGACAGGGATATGCGACAACAAATAGTTACGGACTACTAAATTACAACCTAGATACACCAAGTGGTAGCTTAACTGGTGAACAACATGTTATTGACAATGGAGATGGTGATACAGATATGATGCTGTTCTCCTTTTTGGAAAGTACAGCTTTAACTAGCATTGATATTGGTTGGTTTGGCGGTGACTCAGACGTCTCAATTGTAGCCTTTAGCTCTTTGCCAACATTGTTGGGAAATACTTGGTCAGATATTGCCACACAATCTATATTCTCAGCTAGCTTTAGTAATCTCGGTACTGGACCCTATGCGTTAGCAAATGAAGTTTCCGGAATAGTAGTTGAGGCGCAATATTGGTTAATTGGCGCATATTCTTCTATATTTGGCGACTCGGGTGCTAATGATAACAATACAGATGCATTTAAAATTGCATCTATTACTACACAAACTTCAATCACCCCACCGCCTGATAATACAGTAGTAACAGAGCCATCAACCATAGCTATGTTTGCTTCATTTGGGTTATTCTTGATGTGGCGTCGTAAGAAAGCTGCTTAGATTTCACTATAGATAAAATGCCCACTTACTAAAGTGGGCTTTTTTTTGCCTATTGTATAAGGTTATTAATTGACAGGAAAATTGAATTTAAATAACGTAATATTAATCACTTAATTCAAACCTCAGCACTTGTAAGAGTATTCAAATTAGATGAAATCACTATTGGGCCCTATTGTATTATTTAAACGATTTTTGTGTATTTTCCTATGCTTAATGTCATTTATGGCACAGTCTGAAACGGCGGAAGACTATGAAAAGGCGCTGATATCATTTAACCAAGAGAAATTCAGGGAATCTTACATACATTTAAAAAATGCATTACAAAAAACGCCTGAGCATTTACCTTCAAAGCTGTTAATAGGTAGAATTTTTCTAATTGATGGATATCCAGATTCTGCGATAACCGAATTTGAAGAAATAGTACAAGCTGGGGCTGATCTTAATTTAGTGGTTATTCCTTTAGCTAACGCCTATTTAATGAGTGGGCAGTTTGAAAAAATTATTGAATTAGGCATTCCAAGTAATGCTAATCAGGCAACTCAACTCGACATTTATCTATTAAAAGCAAACGCATATATACAGAAAAATGATTATCTTTTGGCCGAAGAACAGTTTCAAAGTGCAAAAGAAAAATTTGGTGGTGACATAAGAGTAATGAATGGGCTTGCGCAGATGGCCCTGTTAAATAAAGATCTAACTAAAGCGAGAAATATAATTAGTCAAGCTTTAGCTAACAATCCGTTAAATGCCCAGAGTAGTCAGATTAGTGGACTAATATATCAAGCTGACAAACAACCTGATAAAGCATTAATTGAGTTTGAAAATGCCTACCAGAACGCACCTGCAGATCCTGCAATTATGCGAGCATTGGCCAATAGTTATGCACAGGCTGGGAATATCCCCCTTGCAAGTAAAATCGTTAGTAAAATAGAAACTCAGAGCCCCGGCAGTTTGCAAACTAAATTACTGAAAGCGCGCCTTTTAGCCATGTCAGAGAAAAATATTGAGGCGGACGTTTTGTTGACTGAATTAAGTCAGACGTTAAGTCTCGCTGACAAGACTGATAATCAGTATATCTCTAAGATTAGCATAGTGGCAGGGATCATTGCCCATCTTAACCAAAATTACGAAGTGTCTGTCCGTGAACTAAGCCGATACTTAGACATTGAAGAACCATCAGCCGAGATAGTGGCGATGTTGGCCGAGGGATACATTAGGACTAACGATATAAAGGCTGCGACACAGTTACTGGAGCGACACGAAAAGCTAATTTTAGATAATATTCAGATAGCTTCATTATCTTGCGATCTTTACTTGTCCAGAAATAAAGTTTTTAAGTGTGATTCACTAGTGCAACAACTAAAACAGCTCCATGGTGATGATGCTCAAGACGTATTATTGCTAGAAGCAAAAATTCTTAACCGGCGTAAACACCCACAGGACGCATTGAATATTCTGCAAACCAAACTAGCCGATAACAAAAATACCGATACTATATTATTTAGAGCTAGTCTCCTTGCAAGCTTAGGGAGATACAATGAGTCACTAATAGATGCCCAAAACCTACTTACAACCACTCCAGACAGATTAGATTATCAACTGCTGAATATTGATTTATTTATTCGTTTGGAAGACTTTGAGAAAGCTAATGTATTGTTAAAAAAGGTCTTACAACAAGCTCCTGATAATATAGCAGGGCTTATTCACCAGAGTCGTATCCGGTTTGCTTCTGGCGATTTGCAAGGTGCAGACGCAAGTATTCAAAAAGTACTCAAACTGGACAAAGCAAATTTTTCAGCTTTGTTACTTAGTGGTCAAATACTAATCAAACAAAATCGACAAAATGATGCGACAGATCAACTATTAGCAGCAAAAACAGTTAATGCAACTAGCACTTCTCCCCGCGAACTATTAGTCAGCATATATAAGCAACAAGATAGCTTAGAATTAGCAATTAGTGAGTTAAATCAGTTACTCAAACTTCGCCCCTTAGAATCTGAATACATTCATGAAAAAGCAAAAATTTTTATTGCTAAGAGGCAGCAAGATAAGGCCAAGAGTGAACTCGATTTATTATATTTTCAATGGATAGAACAACCAGAAAAACTGGTTCAACTCAGTCGCTTACAATTGGCAAACAACGATATTAAGGGAGCTGAAACTAGCTTAAAGACTGCTCAGAAGCTAGCTCCCAATTATTTAATGGTTCAACTTGAATATATCAATTTATTGTTAGCTAAAAAGACATTCTCACAAGCAGATACCCACATTAGGAAAATGCAAAAGGCTTTTCCTAATAATGCTAATGTGCATTTAGTAAAGGGACATTTGTTTAAAGAAACTGGGGATTTAGAAAATGCTTATCTACATTATAAAAAAACCTATTCTCTTTCTCCTAACTATACGGCAGTCTTCATCGAACTTTATAAGCTGGCTAACCAAAATGTGCATCGAACAGATATCATAACGATCTTTAACAAGCAGATTGAATCCCAACCAGAAGCGCATTTTATCCGGCACTTATATGCTGATTTATTGTACATGGAAGGCGAAATGTCCGAGGCAAGCAAACATTACGAAAAGTTAATTCTAATAGATGATTTACCCAATAAAGCGAATATCTATAATAACTTAGCAAATATCGTCAGCAATATTGATATTGTAAATGCAATGTCTTACGCACAAGAAGCAGTCAATTTAAACCCGAATTCATCATCTGTACTGGACACTCAAGGGTGGATATATACAAAGAACAATAACCCGCAACAAGGCCTCAATATCCTAAGACAGGCATTTACCCTAAACTCAGATAACCCTACTATTCGTTACCACTTAGCCTATACCTTGAATAAGCTTGGCAGAACCCTTGAAGCTAAATCAGAACTTGAGTTTGCGTTACAATCCGACCAAAAATTTCAAGAGAGAACGCAAGCACAAGCTCTATTGTTGGAGCTATAGCATTAACATAAGTATCACTCAACAATTACGTAGTTAGCTAAATTAGGTGGTTCTCTAGAGTGGCAATTGCGTTATAAATAACGTTAAGAGATTGATATTTAACCTGCTCAGTAAAGGGACTTTCTACAACTTAATACTTCTTTCAATAGTTGTATCTAATGTCTACTTTTTTGTATTACTTAGTATTGCCTTAGGATTTAGGTTGCGAAAATAAATTGCAGCAAAAATCAGTCATCACACTGTATAAATATTATAAATCCCTCCCTTGGCATTGTAAGTTCAACGACAGGGGGGGGGAGAATAATTATGGCCGATTGCAATCCTAGACTTTTATTTAATAGTCAACTCATCGTCAACCAAGTCAATCTTAATCGTGCCATCATTTGCCAAATCCCCAGACAATATTTTCTGCGCTAATGGATTTTCAATTTCTGTTTGGATAACCCGTTTTAAGGGTCTTGCACCGTAAACAGGATCAAAGCCTGCATCTGCAATTTTACCCAAGGCAGCAGGACTTAATTCCAATTTATAACCTTTGTCTGCCAATCGTACTTTCAAAAACCTTAGCTGTATCTTGGCTATAGCTGTGATCTGCTCTTTACCCAGAGGGTGGAAAACTACAATATCATCTACTCGATTAAGAAATTCTGGTCTGAAATGTTCACCAACAGCGGTCATGACTAAATTTTTCATTTGTTGATAATTACTTTCACCGCTAACCTCTTGGATAATATCTGAGCCAAGGTTAGAGGTCATAATGATCACTGTATTCTTAAAATCTACAGTGCGACCTTGACCATCCGTTAACCTACCATCATCTAAAACCTGTAATAAAATATTAAACACGTCAGGATGGGCTTTTTCCACCTCATCAAGCAAAATGACCGAATAGGGTTTACGTCTAACAGCCTCAGTTAAATACCCTCCTTCTTCATAACCCACATATCCAGGAGGTGCACCTACCATTCTTGCTACTGAATGTTTTTCCATAAATTCAGACATATCGATACGTATCATGGCATCTTCAGTATCAAACAAGAAATTAGCTAAGGTTTTGCAAAGCTCTGTTTTACCGACACCTGTTGGACCCAAAAACAAAAAAGAACCGATAGGCCGGTTAGGATCAGATAGCCCAGCTCGAGAGCGGCGAATAGCATTGGCTACTGCAGTAACAGCTTCACCCTGCCCGACTACACGTTTATGCAAAGCCCCTTCCATTGAGAGTAGTTTAGCTTTTTCGCCTTCAAGCATCTTAGACACGGGGATCCCAGTCCAACGAGACAACACATCAGCAATTTCGTTTTCCGTCACCTTATTTTTCAACAAAGTAGTTTCTTGAGTTTCAGACTCGATGGCTAGCTCTAGTTTAGCTTCAAGCTCAGGAATTCTGCCATATTGTAATTCTGACATACGGCTTAAATCAGAGGCTCGTCTAGCAATTTCTAAATCTAATTTAGCTTGTTCGAGTTCAGAACGTATCGTTTGTGTGCCCTGCATAGCTTGTTTTTCTGCCACCCAGATAGTTTCAAACTCTGAAAATTTATGTTCTGCTTGTTCTCGCTCTAATTCGATGATCTCTAAGCGTTTGTGACTTGCCTCGTCCTTCTCCTTTGCGAGCGCTTGCTCTTCGAGCTTGAGCTGAATGATCCGCCGCTCGAGCTTATCCATATCTTCAGGTTTGGAGTCCATTTGCAAACGAATACTCGAAGCCGCTTCGTCAATAAGATCAATCGCTTTATCAGGTAGTTGCCTGTCACTAATATATCTGTGGGACAAAGATGCAGCGGCTACAATAGCGGGATCGGTAATTTCAACCGAGTGGTGTAACTCGTAACGTTCTTTTAGTCCGCGCAAGATAGCAATAGTATCTTCAACACTAGGTTCATCTACTATGATCTTTTGAAATCGTCTTTCAAGTGCGGCGTCCTTTTCAATAAACTGGCGATACTCGTTTAAGGTTGTCGCACCGACACAATGTAGCTCACCTCTTGCGAGTGCGGGCTTAAGCATATTGCCTGCGTCCATTGCTCCTTCGCCCTTCCCTGCCCCGACCATAGTATGTAGTTCGTCTATAAAAAGAATGATCCTGCCTTCTTCTTTACTTAATTCATTTAGCACTGCTTTTAAACGCTCTTCAAACTCCCCACGAAATTTTGCACCCGCTATCAGAGAGCCCATATCAAGGGACAACACCCGTTTGTTCTTTAATCCTTCTGGCACTTCACCGTTGATAATCCGCTGAGCTAACCCTTCAGCAATAGCCGTTTTACCTACGCCTGGCTCACCAATTAGTACCGGGTTATTTTTAGTTCGACGCTGTAATACTTGAATAGTACGGCGTATTTCATCATCCCTACCGATAACAGGATCTAACTTTCCCTGTTCTGCTCGCTCAGTTAAGTCAGTTGTGAACTTGTCCAGTGCTTGACGAACATCTTCAGCATTAGGATCCGTGACTTTTTGCCCTCCGCGCATTTTCTCGATAGCTTTCTCAATATTTTCTTGGTTCGCACCGGATAACTTAAGTAGCTCTCCTAAACTGCCTTTATCTTGCAAAGCGGCCAAAACAAACACTTCTGAAGTGATGTAATCGTCTTTGCGCTTTTGCGCTATTTTGTCGCATAAATTAAGCAATACAACGGTACTTTTTCCTAGTTGTACATCTCCACCAGTGCCTTCAACTCGAGGTAGCTTATCTACAGCGTTTGACAAGGCAGAACGCAAACTATTAACGTTGATATTGGCTTGGTCAAATAACGGGCGTACTGAGCCGCCTTGCTGATTAAGCAAGGCTGTCATTAAATGTACCGGTTCTATGTATTGGTGGTCACGCCCCAATGCCAAAGATTGAGCTTCAGACAGAGCCGTTTGAAATTTACTGGTAAAATTCTCTAAGCGCATTAAATTACTCCACTAAGGTTTTTATAGTTTGGTTATGGGTACAATTTACATACTAATCAAGTCAATTACAGAAAGTCATTGCCCATAGTGTGGATAAAATCCCAACCAAATTAAACTCGATATATATACCCATACCACCTCAAGATGCGCATTTCAGACATCGTGATGTGCTATGGGAACAATCCATTAGTATCTGATAATTAATAAAATGTTCTGATGAAGATCAAGTTTAGGTAACAAATATCAATCAAGGTAAATAGCGCTGATAATCCTGCCCGTTGTGGCTATGTTATTTGCCTTTGAGGAGGCTAAATGTGTGGCTCTGCGGTGTGAAAAAAACAAGTTTGCCTGTTCATAAGTACAATATTGGCCACCAAAAACCTGTGTTATTCCTAAAGCACACATTTTTTGCTTAGCAATGACATACAGATCCGCAAAATATTTACAATCTGTCGTTTGGCTATTGCGACTAAATGCTTGTGGGTAATCGCTAAACCTGTCTTTTATTTCTTTTCCTACTTCAAAGTGTCTTTGGCTAATGGCCGGCCCCATCCAAGCCATTAACGACTTTGATTTAACCGGCATTTTCGAAACGGTATTTTCTATGACACCGTCTGCTAATCCGCGCCAACCAGCATGAACTGCCGCCACACAGCTACCTTGCTGATCGCAAAATAAAACGGGCAAACAGTCTGCAGTCATAACTGCACAAACTTGATTTTTTCTAATGGAAAAACAGGCATCTGCTTGAAGTGCTGTAATGGCAACATTGCCAGTCATATCTAAGTCTAAACAGATATTGCTGTGGGTTTGGTTTAGCCAGATAAAGTTCTGATAATTAGGTAATAGATGACGATTTTTATTAACTAAATTTTGATCGTCACCAACATGTTGTGCAAGGTTTAAGGAATCGAAAGGCGGTTGGCTAAAACCGCCACTTCTGCAACTGGTAAAGGCCCTAACATTGTTAGGCGCTGGCCAATCAGGTTGAATGTAATTCTGCTGTGGCAAACTTACACTTCTCCGCTGCCATGCTCAGACTTGTCTTCTCTCAATACTTCTAGCAGTTCAGTAAAATCTTGTGGTAAAGGAGCCTGCCAACTTAACCATTCTCCTGTCACAGGGTGAGTTAATTCAAGCTGGATTGCATGCAGAGCTTGACGGCGGAACATTCTTAACATATTCACCATATTTTCGTTACAGGCTTTTGGTGGTCTTGGACGCCCGCCATAAGCCTGATCCCCAACTAAAGGATAACGCAAATGTGACATATGTACGCGGATCTGGTGGGTACGCCCAGATTCCAGTTTTAATCTGATGTAGGTGTGCGCACGAAACTTTTCTTTAACTCGATAATGGGTCATGGCAGGTTTGCCTGACTCACGCACAGCCATACTAGTGCGCTTGGTAGGATGACGACCAATAGGTTCATCAACAGTACCACCTGCGACCATAGTGCCTACAACAACGGCTTCATATTCGCGGCTAATTTCCCGCGCTTGCAGTTGTTCTACTAAATGGGTTTGAGCAGGAATTGTTTTCGCAACTACCATTAAGCCAGTGGTATCTTTGTCGAGTCTATGCACAATACCGGCCCGTGGTACGTTAGCAATTTCCGGTGCATGATTGAGTAAAGCATTCAATACCGTACCGTCGCTGTTACCGGCCCCAGGATGCACCACTAAATTCATGGGTTTGTTAATAACCAAGATATGTTCATCTTCAAATATGATATTTAAATCAATATCTTGGCCCTTATGTTGAACTTGCATTTCAATTTGAGCAGCAATCTCAATAAGCTCTTCACCTAGCAGCTTTTCCCTAGGTTTGTTGAGTATTTGCCCATCTACTTTGACGTAATCAGCCAAAATCCATTCTTTTATGCGTGATCTTGAATAATCAGGGAACATTTCGGCCAAAGCTTGATCCAATCGTTTGCCAAATAAGTTTTCAGGCACATTTGCCTGTAATTGAATTTTTTCATGTGCGGTAGACATGCATTAAACATCCTGAAAGTGTTTCGTAACGATTTATATGTGCATAGCCCAATTTGCTAGGGTAGAATGCGCTGCAATTATCGATTTGGTAAAACACTATTCTAACGGATTTTTATCCCTAATGAATCATGCATGATCAATCGAAATAGAAATGAGAGTAAATAAGAGCATTATGATCAGTAAAATCAACCTTAGAAATATTATATTAAGCAGTGTTTTAGTTGTTGTGGCTGGATGTTCATCGGCCCCAGAGGACGAAGATGTCGATTTAGTGCTACGCAATAGAAGTGCCCAAAGTCTATATGAAGACGCTAAAGAAAAAATGCAACTTGGAAACTTCAACGCTGCAACAGAAACCTTAAGCGCCTTGGATTCTCGTTATCCGTTTGGGCCTTTGTCAAATCAAGTCCAATTAGACCTTATTTACGGTTATTATAAAACGGGCAAAACAGATGAGGCTTTGGCCACTATTGACCGATTCACTCGACTCAACCCTAACCATTCAGATGTTGATTACGCTATCTATATGCGTGGTCTAACGAATATGGAAATGGATAGCAACCTGTTCCAAGAGCTAGTGGGTATTGACAGGTCTGACCGAGATCCTAGTAACTCTCGTCAAGCATTTAATGATTTTAGGCGCTTGATTGAGAAATACCCAAATAGTAAATACGCTGCAGATGCGCAAAAGCGTATGTTGCATATTAAAAGTCGTTTAGCGAAATACGAAATAAGCATTGCCCGTTATTATATGCGTCGCGATGCATATGTCGCTGCTGCTAATCGTGGAAGGTTTGTGATTGAGCATTACCCTGATACTAGACATGTGCAAGAGGCGCTTGAAATTATGGTCGAATGTTATGACCAACTTAAGTTAGATGACTTAAAAAACAATGCTATGAAAACCCTTAAACTGAATTATCCAAATAGCAGTTTTATTAGTTGATAATATAACGTCATAAAAAAACGCGCTGAAAGCGCGTTTTTTTTATGGATTAGAATAACTTTATTTGAAAAATAAATGGCTAAAAGGATTTAACAATCGAGCAATTCCCGCAGTAAAATGTAGAGGTTGATCAACTATAGTAAACACTAAACAGCCTTCATCAGCCTCAGAGTGAGGTAAATGTTTATGGCGATTATTCATAATAGTAAAATCACCACAGTCGTACTCTGCAATACCATCACTGTATTGACCATCGATCACTAAGGTCATCTCTGTACCTTTGTGTGTGTGCTCTGGCACTCGACCACCTTTCTCCATATAGATAAAATTCGCTTTACCAATATCGCCTAAATCCACAGGCGCCTGCCACAATTTACCAACCAACCGTGACCAATTCCCGGTATTTTTAACATAGCGTCTCAATACTCTGGGTAATTCAAAATACTTTCCATCAAGTTCAATCGAAGTACCATTGACCTCGGTTGCACTAGTCTTGGAAACAGGTAAATCTGTAATGTCTGACATCATAGCAAGGTATTGGCTATCTAGAGGCACAGTCGCTGCGGCCTGAGCAAACACCTCAGTTGCCAATTCAGACTGTATATCAATACAATCATGCTGACACTGTGGACACATATCGACGTGGGCAGAAATCATTAATGCCATTGCAGGCGCACAGCCACCCGCCGAAAATGCTTGTAAATCAGAATATTGAGGGTGAAAGCTAATCATCGTCTTTTAACATCTCTTTTAAACGTTGCAGTGCAAGTCTAGTCCTAGATTTTACTGTCCCTAGTGGAATATCGAGTTGTATAGCCACTTCTTGTTGAGATTTACCGTCTATGTAAATCGCCTCTATCACTGATTTTTGTTTATCCGGCAAGGAGTCAAACAAAATGCCAATCTCATCCATAGTGACTTGATGATCTAAGGACACCTCATTTGCGTCTGGCGTT
>Ga0316209_1003209_pt1 | contig 11556 bp, 8 predicted proteins | sample 6monopyrite_MG_FD_204945 | JGI IMG/M metagenome (GOLD analysis project Ga0316209, IMG submission 204945) | Microbial mat bacterial communities from mineral coupon in-situ incubated in ocean water Damariscotta River, Maine, United States -... | ecosystem: Environmental > Aquatic > Marine > Coastal...
TCTGATCGAGAACTTCTCGCTCAGCCGAGTCGTCAAAGCATCAGCCGCGTTCGATCCGGAAAAACTGATGAGCTACCAGGCTCACTGGATGAACGAACTTTCGGCCGCAGATCGAACCGAACGTTGTGCCCCCTTCCTGCAGAAGGCTGGACTGTTGCCAGCGGAACCGTGCGACGATGACCTCGCCAAAGTCAGCAACGTCGTCGAGTCACTCGGCGACCGAATCAAAGTCGCCAGCGACATCCTGGCGTACGGCTACTTCTTCAAGGACGACATCGAGTACGACGCAAAGGCTTTCAAAAAGCGAGTTAAGAAAGGCAACGTCCCCGAGCTGCTGGCCGAGTTCCGTCCGATACTCGCCGAACTGTCCGAATGGACGCTCGAAACAATCGAAGCGGCCCTGCAGCAGTTTGCCGAGTCCAAAGAAATCGGCACCGGCCTGTTGATCAACGCGCTGCGCATCACATCAACCGGTTCACCAGCCGGCCCCGGCGTCTACGACTGCCTGGTCATCGTCGGCAAATCTGCCGTTCTGACGCGCATCGACGACGCGATCGCAAAGGCCACTGCAGAAGAATAAGCACGACCTGACGGCTCGATGTGTCGCCACGCGAACTGTCAAACGTGCGAATCATGCCTGGTCCTGCTCTTCAGAACCGTCGCCGTCAGTCAAATCGTCGTCATCCGATTCGTCTGGGTCGGAGTTGCCATCGAACACTCCGGGTTGAGACGCGTCGCGATCGACATCCTGCAGGTAAGCGAGCAATCGGTCGCGTTCGTTGGTCAGATGCCGGACTCGCAGCAGCGACTTGACTCGCGTGGTCAGTTCCAGGCGATTCACCGGCTTGGTCAGAAAGTCATCGCAGCCGGCGTTGACGGCTTTTTCGATGTCGCCCATTTCGTTCAAAGCGGTCACCATCAGGATCGGGATACTGGTAGTCGCCGGGTCGTTCTTGAGCTGCTCACAAACTTCGTAGCCGCTCATCCGGGGCATCATGATGTCCAGCAGGATGATGTCCGGCTGAAACTCGGCGACCTTGTCAATCGTTTCCTGACCGTCAAAGGCCATCGCGATATCGTAATCCTCGCCCGCCAGGTAGGCTTCGAGGAGTTCGCAGTTCTGCTCGTTATCGTCAGCGATCAGAATTTTCGACGGCTGAGAATTATCAGAATCAGGCATCCGGTTGGCACCCAGAGAGTGTGAAAGTTTGCAGAAAATCGACAGGCCGACAGCAGGCCTCGCCGGATCGTAACGCGGGAGTATATCGAACAGAATTCTGAACGGGGAACCGCGTAACGGTCGATTTATCTGACGACCGTCAGACTCGTGCTAAGATGCGAATCACAAGTTCGCCTCGTTTTCCCGAAATCGTCAACACGGCGACGCGATGGATGACGGGAAGACCGAGTTTCGTGAGGCATACCGCGTTCGGCGAAATCGGACGATTGTCGTTTGCCGGCCAAAGCGGGTCTTGCACTTCGGCGTCGATTTCGAGGCGAAGAGGAATCTGGTTAGACTTGAATCGTCAAACCGCTGCTCACGGAAATTTCTGCCAGAGGTGCTTTCATGCCAGCCTACTGTGTCATCGTTCGCTCGCTGGCGATCCCTTTCGTTCTAACTTCGATCGTCGCTGCGGCGGCGGACCTGGAGCGCGTCTCGCCTGAAAAGTCGCAGTTTCGGCGACCGGCGGCGATTGCACGACTGGACGATTCGACGGTCGTCGTCGCGAATCGTTGTGGCACGCTTTCGATAATCGATCTTAAAAAGTTTGCGGTCGTTTCCGAGTACCGGATCGGCGGGCGACTGACCGACGTCGCAACGGCTAGTGGTTTGTTGCTGATCACCGATTCCGGAAACTCGCGACTTTGCCTGGTGCGAATTTCGCAAACGGGCGCGGCGATGGTTTCAGAGCTGCCCGTGCCGACTCACCCGTTGACCGTGCAGGTGGCTCCCGACGGACGGTCGTGCACAGTCGCTTCCAAATGGGCACGCCAGTTGACGTTCGTGTCGCTCGACAAGCCAGCCATCACGGCGACGATTGACCTCGGCTTTTCGCCCGGCGAGCAACTTTACGTCCCGACCAAATCGCAACTGCTTGTTGCCGATGCGTTCAACGATCGGATTGCCATAGTCGACACGGCAAAGCGTGAAGTCTCGCACGTGCACAAGTTTGGCGCGCACAATATTCGCGGACTTGCCATCAGCAGCGACGGTGAATCCCTGCTGGTTTCTCACCAGATACTCAACGACGCAGCCCTTCCTCGTCGTAGTGACATTATCTGGGGAGTGATGGTCAACAATCTGCTGCGGTCCGCCAAACTGGACGACGTCCTGAACGGCAAGTCGGGAGCGATGTACGGAGGACTGACCGTCAACGTGGGTTACGCCGGGCAGGGAGCCGGTGATCCGGACACGATGTTTGTCGACGAAGTCGGGCGAGCGGTCATGGCTCTCGCCGGTGTCGACGAAGTTTTAATCGGCGAGCCGGCCTCAAGAGCCTTCCAGCGAATCGGAGTCGGTCGTCGCCCGATCGATCTGCTTCCACTTTCTGAGGGCCGGTTTGTGGTGGTCAACGAACTGTCTGACTCGCTGACGCTGATCGACATGAACAGAGACGCGGTCGTTGCCCCCAACTCTCAAACGAAAGCAGATGCGGTAGCGAAGCCTGAAAAGACTTCGCCACCGTACGACGACAAGTACGAAAATGCCGATGACTACGACAAAAAGTACGGAGACAAGTCAGCCTACGAGCGGACCACCAGCACGTACGGCAGCAGTTACCAGGACGTTGATATCTACACGTCGCATCTCTCGCTCGGCCCGACGCCCAAACCAGGACCAGCAGAACGCGGTGAGCAGCTTTTCTTCTCGGCTCGACTTTCTCACGCGAGCTGGTTCAGCTGCCACAGTTGCCATGTCGAAGGCCACACCAACGGCGGAACGTCTGACACTTTCGGAGACGATACGGAAGGTGCTCCCAAGCGAGTCCTCTCTTTACTCGGAGTCGGCGAAACCGGGCCATGGGGCTGGAACGGGAAGAAGTCCACACTTCCGAAACAGATTCACCAGTCGGCGGCGTCCACGATGCGCGGGCGAGGCGTCTCCGACAAATCAGCAGCCGACCTCGCCGCATTTCTGAAGACTCTGTCACCACCGCCGCCCTACCAGCCAGCAGTCACGCCAGCGGACAGCGCGCTCATCATCGAGGGGCGTCAGTTGTTCGAATCACTAAGCTGCGTCGACTGTCATTCGGGAATCACGCTGACCTCGGCAGACGTGTACGACGTCGGCCTGGAAGATCAACGAGGCCTGCGTTACTTCAACCCGCCCACGTTGCGCGGAGTCGGTTATCGCGAAAAGCTGTTCCACGATAAGACGGCCCAAAACCTTGAAGAAGTCTTCACGAAACACGAGCACCAGCTCGAACGGCAACTCACGACGACAGAATTGTCAGCACTTCTGCGATACCTCCGCAGCCTGTAGAAACAATGTTTGTTGAGGGTTAGTCTTGCCGAGTGGCCTGGCTGAGTCTCGCTCTCGACCCCTGTCTTATGCAAAGAGGCCGTGAGTATGTCGTAGGGTGTGACCAGCGGAGCGAATCAAACGGCTGGTGTGCCTGCGCTGGCAGTCGTTGAAGTTTGTTACCACCTGGATTGCCCGCAGATCTCCGCGCCGGCACACCGCGAAAGACAATCAGCCCGCTGGTCACACCCTACGAAGAAGAATGTCACAACCTCGAACTGCTGGAAACTGAAATCGATCGTTTCTCATGAACAGAAAATACACGGCGGAAGCGATCGGGACGTTCTGTCTGATCTTTGCGGGAACGGGCGCGATCGTCGTTAACGGTGTCAGCGATGGGGCCATCACGCACGTCGGCATCGCGCTGACGTTTGGCCTGGTCGTGATGGCGATGATTTATGCCATCGGCGACGTGTCGGGAGCACACATCAACCCGGCCGTCACGATCGCCTTCTGGGTCGCCGGGCGGTTCGAAGGCAAGCAGGTCATCCCTTACATACTCAGTCAGTGTGTCGGAGCGTTCGCCGCCAGCGGACTCTTGCGTGTGATGTTTCCTGATCACCGGAATCTGGGAGCAACGCTACCGGCGGGCTCCTGGTGGCAGTCCTTCATCTTCGAAGTCGTGCTGACGTTCATGCTGATGTACGTGATTTTAAACGTCTCGACCGGCGCGAAAGAAAAGGGAATCATGGCCGGAGCCGCGATCGGCAGCGTCGTCGCCTTCGAAGCGATGTTTGCCGGACCCATCTGCGGAGCCTCCATGAACCCCATCCGCTCCCTGTCACCCGCCATCGTGAGCGGCGAACTCAGTCATCTCTGGGTTTACCTGACAGCCCCCGTCCTTGGAGCCCTGCTCGCCATCCCCGGCTGCCGCTGCACTCAGGATCCCGGCTGCTGCTCGAACGACTCCAGCCAATGTGGACCACCCTCTGATGCGGCATGATTTACGTGCTGCAACCGCCGCCGCCGCAGCCTTCTTTACCGCAGCCGCCGCCCTCTGGTTCGGGGGGATCGATGAATGGGTAGAGTTCGATTCGCTCCAGGCTGTGGAGTTTGGCGATGTCGGTGACGAGTGGACCGGCGTCGGGGTTGGAGTCGCCCAGGAAGTAGAGCACGGCGGACTCGCCGTCGAACAGGACTTCGCCGTCGACGATGGCCAGGTCGATGTCGGACTCGGCCAGGATCGCGCTGCATTCTTCGATCAGGAGCGGCGTCAGTTCTTTTGATCGAGGCGCATGATCTTTGGCTTCGTCGGGCGTTGCCACTCGGACGACCTCTCCACCCGGTTTGTCGTTGTTGTTCTGCGCGGCGAGGTCTTCCGGAATGGACAGCACTTCGCCGAGTTCCTGACCTCGGTGAGTCTGCAGGATGACTCGGTCACGATGCTGGCATTCGACCTTGTCGACGTTTCCGAAGACTCCGACCCAGCCGAGCGATCCATAGCGGACAAGGTAACGATGGATTCCGTCGTTACTGTTTGCCGAGGCGGCGCTCTTTTGCGGAAAAGTTTCACGGTCGATTTCGATCGAGCCAGCGGTGACTCGGACAGCCAGCGAGGCCACTGGCGAAGACGGATTCGTCAGCCCTTCGCCGGTCTTCAGGTCGAACTTCCAGTCGTGCCACGGGCACGTCACCGCAGAGCCATCGATTGCTCCGTTGCCAAGCGACGCTCCCTTGTGGGGACACTTGCCTTCGATGGCGAACAGATTGCCCTCTGAGCGAAACACGGCAACTTCGACGTCGTCCACAAAGAATGTGGCCCCGGCATCGGCAGCGACGGCTGATTCTTCGGCGATGAAAACCCAGTCTGGCATCTGATTTCGTTCGTTGACGCGAGGAGCGAAGTGAGTTCTGAGTCGTACTGTAGTCAGACTGGGATTTTATCGCAGAGGTCGCCGAGGAGAAAAACGCAGAGGGACAGGAGAGAGAGAAGAGAAATGTTTGACTTCGCAGGTCAGGCTCAGCCTGATGGAGTCTTTCAGCTTGAGATAGGACGTCGTTTAGCAACCACGAAAGACACTAAATACACGAAAATAGTTCTTGCGAGTGCGATTTCGAATGCAATGCAAGTTCGAGCGTCGCCACTCGATTTTCTTTCGTTTGTTTCGAGTTTTTCGTGGTTGGAAATCCTTCGTAGTGACTTCGTCAGGCAGAGCCTGGCCTACGGGGAGCAGAGAAATGTTAAAATATTCCAATTAAAGAGACTTTGCCGACTGTGCCGATAAATGAAGGAACCGAGGGTCTGCGTGCGCGAGTTCCGGGAGGCGTCATTGCGGCTGCCAAAGCGGTTCCGACGCCGCTTTCTCCAAGGTTTTCCTCTGTGGCAACGTCCTCTGTGGCAACGTCAGCATGTTTCGAGTTTTCTTACTGACAATCAGCGTTTTGCTGCCTCTGGCGGGCTCCGGCTGCGCCATTGTCGAGATCGGCATGCGGAATCCGGTCGTCGGTCTGGAGACGGTGGCCGTTGCTCCGTTTTTCAATCTCAGCCAGGAACGGACTGTCGACGGGCGCGAATTTGCTCTCGATTATTACGCCGAGCTGCAGAAGATACCCGGCTTTGAGGTTCTGCCGGTCGGCGTGACCGAGCGGGCGATGGTCGAAAATGGCATCACGCTGACTGGGCCCAATGATGCCGTGCGGTTGGCTCAGATTCTGGACGTCGACGCCGTCGTCGTCGGAGCGGTCACCGACTACGACCCGTACAACCCTCGGATCGGCTTGAAGGTTGCCTGGTACTCGCCGCGGCAGTGGCTGTTCGTGCCGACTGAAGATTCGGCTTCGACCGGTGGGCGTGCAAAACGTGTCGGACGACCGAAGTACAGCACGGCTCGAGCGCAGTCTCCAGATGATTCAGATGAATGGGTCTCCGCTGATTCTGGACCGGCGGCTTTTCGAACGATGCCTTCCGCCTACGAAGACGAGCCGGTTTTCATTGAAGAGGGTGATTGGGAAGCTGCCGGCTCCTGGAAGAACGCTGCCCAGGTCCTGTTGGCCGATGCGGGAAATTCTCGACATCAATCTCTTGCCAGGGAGCAATCGTTGCTTCCTGCGGGGGCTTCGTTGCTTCCTGCGGGGGCTTCGTTGCTTGTCCCGGTCGGCGACGACTTTTTCCCTTCTTTGCCGCAGCCAGAACCCGTGAGAGAGCTGAAGCCCGCTCCGCCGGCAGAAGACGAGTGGTCGCTGAATGAAGACTGGCAGCGGCCGGTTATTTCGGTGAGTTATCAGAATGTCCCTCAGCCAGACTCACCACCACCCGCTCCTCCCGCGACGGACTCCGTCGTTGCTGAAACCTTCGATGCGGCACCTGATGTCGCGGACTCAGGAGTGGCTGACTTCGTGCCGCCAGTCACAAAAGTTATCCCCGCTCAAGGCAATGATTCCGAGCCGCCTGTCACGTTTCAGCCGTCGCCTTCCGCTCAGCCAATTGCGCCGACGGAGCCAGCGTTTCCCGGTCCACAAGCACCAGCAGCCACGAATGAACCGGCTCCGTTGCCGGGCGTCGAGCCACCAATTCAACAGCCGGTGACCGCACCGCCTGCCGACGACAATCCTTTCAACCGGCATCTGCTGGGACCGCCACAGCCCGTCGAACCTCGAAATGATGTTGAGTTGTCTCGGCCACGATTTCCTGACTCGACTCAGAGTGGCCCGCCGAGAATCGCCGCAGCCGAGCCAGAATTTCCAGGACAGAGCAGCGATCCTGGCCCGATGGCAACGATGCCGCCCGTTGAACAAGCCAGCCCGACGCCACCTCAGTCGAAAATCCCAGGTCCCGTCATGCGGACTCCGCTGTTTCCGATACCGCAGCCGGAAACGAATCAGTGGTCACAGCGGGATGCTCAAGCGGCTCGCCCAGGGCTGCCGTATGACGAGCCGGTTGCCGTCGCTCCGAGCCAGTTCGAAGCGACCGAGCCGTTGATGGCGTATGTCCGGCTGTTCGACGCGACAGAGCAGCGGCTGATTGATCGACTGTCAGACTATCTCGAACTGACCGGTCAGCTTCGCAGCGGGGATCTTGAGGCTCACATGAAGCGGAGCGAGTTTTTCCGCAAATTCACGGCGCATGTAATGATTTCGGAGATGCTGCAGCTTCACGGAGGCGAAGCTCAGCGACGACTCGTTCTGAAACCCCGAAAATACCGGTGACGGAAAAAACGATCCGCCCAACCACGGCAGCTGATCGAACCAGACTCAAGCATCATGATCGGAATCGTCGAAGGAAGACTTCACGGAAGCGGTGCTTCAGGCAGTTCGGGCAATGCTCGGACGGTAACAACTGACGCCACCGCAGACGTGACCAAACGCAGTTACGGAGCAGTCATTCCAGTGCCGTCGCCGACGGCCGTGACGGACGCAGCAGGGAAGCCAGCGACGACGCACCGAGGAGAAATCATGCAGCGAAGCATGAATGTACTTGCACTGGTGAAGGATTCTGAACGCTACGTCTTCCTCTACGATGAGGACAGTGCGGCATCGCTTCTGCAAACGTTGGGGAAGTATGCGGCTGACAAGGACCTCAGCTTTACCTGGTACGACGCGGCAGTTTTGAGCCAGAAGGTTCGTAAACTCCGTCAGGAAGCCGAATCCGAAGAACGCAGCAACCGACTCCCCGAAACAGCCTGGTAAGACAGGCCGGCGAGTTCGCCCACGCTGGATTTGACCAGCGATATCGAAAAACTCAAACGCCAGCCGGTGGTTCCCGATAAGAACTCCTGCTGGCGTTTTTTCGTCGGCTCACTGGCTGCCTGTTAACGTGAATCCTTTCGTGTAATTCGTGTTTTTCGTGGTTGTCCTTCTGCATGAATTCTTCAACCACGAAATGAACGAAAGACACGAAAGGAGTTGTTGGTCCGGATCGATGATGTTTTTGAATTGATTTTCCAACGAGCTGTCAGGCAAACGATTGAGATCTCATGGAACAGGCAATCGACGGATTTCTACGGCACTTGAAGATCGAGAAGAACTCGTCGCCGCTGACGGTGAAGTCGTACGCGGAAGACGTTGCCAGCCTGCTGGCGTACTTTCAGGATCGAGTCGGTTACGTTCCCGAAGCGAAGCAGGTCAGCGTTGGAATGCTGCGAGGCTACGTCGCGTACCTTCATGAATGCGACTATGCAAAGACGACGGTCGCCCGGCGGCTGGCGTGCTTACGAAGCCTGTTTCGGTTCTGCCTGCGCGAAGGGATGACAACGTCCAACCCGGCGCAGGCACTGCGAACACCGCGGACCGGTCGCAAGCTGCCGAACCTGTTGACGATCGATCAGCTCGCCACCCTTCTGGAAGCTCCGCCCGCCAACGAACCGTCGGGCCTGCGTGACCGAGCGATTCTGGAGACAACGTACTCGGCCGGACTTCGAGTTGCGGAGGTAGTCAGCCTGGACGTCGCCAGCTGGGATCGAGACGCGGACGTTCTGCGAGTCATCGGGAAGGGTCGCAAAGAACGCATCAGCCCACTGGGTCAGTACGCGGTGAAGGCGCTCGACAACTGGATGGAAGTTCGACAGCCGAACCCTCAGAACAAGGACGGCAATCCGCTGTTCCTGAATAAGTTCGGCAACCGACTCACGACGCGCAGCATCGGTCGCATGCTCGATAAATATCTCATGCTGACCGGCCTCGACCGCGCGTCGACACCGCACTCGCTGCGCCACAGTTTCGCCACGCACCTGCTCGACGGCGGCGCGGACCTGCGCAGCGTCCAGGAACTGCTCGGCCACAAGAGTCTGACCACAACCCAAATCTACACGCACGTCAGCACGCGCCGCATGCAGGAAACCTACGAGCAAGCCCACCCGCACTCCGCAAAGAACCACCACGGGAACAAGTAGCCGGTGGGCGAGTCGATGATTAGCATCGTCATCACGCAAGCGTGAATCGCGTACAGCAACCTGACTATGATGCAGACGGGTGCTGATTAGTCGTTATCGCGGTCTGGAGTCTACGATGGCCACATCGTCCGATGTCGGATCAAAAAGGCGAACGAAGTCGAGAAAACATCGTCTTGCGTTTCGTCTTACGTCCATCGTCATCGCCACTGTAATATCGTGGTGTGCCGGCGAACTCATTGTGTTGCTGAGCGGCGTCAACAACAGCTTTCGGTCAACATCCAAAGCAGAGATAATTCCTCGGACCGGCGGGCCTTACGAATTGCTACCACATGGGCATGTGCCGTACGCCTCGATTCGATACACCTACCCAACCAATCCACGCGGATATTTTGACCAAAGTTACGGAATCGTTCATACGTTCAATTCAGAAGGATGGCGAGACTCGGAACACCAGACAGAAAAGCTGATCGACGATGTTCGGATTCTCGGGCTGGGAGACAGCTACACTTTTGGGCAGGGAGTTAAGCGTGAACATCTCTTCTTGACTCATCTTGAATCACTGCTTGGAGAGAAACTGGATGGGCGACATGTTGAGACCATCAATACTGGGCAACCCGGCTACAACACGGCGATGGAGAAGCAACTGCTGAATCGACGCGGGCTGGATTACGATCCTGATGTCGTGCTTCTGTCATTTGTACCGAACGATGTAGAACCGGACATCTACGCTGATCGTCCCAAAGTGGAATTCTTTGAAGAGTTCACGACGTCATACGCTGACCAGGATTGGATGTCGGAACATTCCGAGCTTTGGATGCTGATCCGACGGAATGTCCAGCGATACTCGGCGGGCAACTCCTATCTTCAGAAATCGATCGACAGCTATCTGAGTGAGCCAGAAAAATGGAACCGTTGCCGCGATGCTCTGACGGGAATTCGAGATCTCTGCCAGCAAAATGACTGCAAACTTGCCGTCGCCATTTTTCCGTTCTTTGTGAACCTGAACGGTGACTACCCATTTCAGCCGATTCACGACCACGTCCGAAGTTTCTGTGACGAAGCAGGAATTCCAGTTGTGGATCTTCGTGACAGCTTTCGCGAATTCGAAGGCCCTGAACTTTGGGTTCACCCGACAGATCAGCACCCCAACGAGCAGGCTCATAAGATCGCTGCTGAGGCGATTTCGCAGTTTCTTGTCGAAAACGATCTGGTGCCGTGAGCAGGTGGCGCCTGGAGATTCTGGCAGGACAACGTCTTGTGCAAGTGAATCCACAGAATTTTATTTTTCGAAGAATTTCGTGTCGCAAATCTTCGAGAACGTCGAGTTGCTCCCGCGCGAGCCGGTCGCGGAGTCTGATTCGCGACCGTAGACGAGTTGTCCCTGACGGACTTTAAGGAACTTTGACGTATGAAAAACGCCCTTCTTTTTCTGATTACTTGCTTGATGGTTGTATGTTCTTCCGCCACTGCTCAGGAACCGAAAACGTGGGCCGGCAAGTGGAACAATCGCAAGTATGGAACCAGCGGGCCGCTGAAGTGCGTCGGTGGCGAGTCCAGAGCTGGTCAATGGAACGCCATCTTTACGGGAACGTTCAAGGGCGATCCGTTTGAATTTCGGGCCGCATTTCAGGGAAAGGCCGGTCGGCAAAGTACGGATCTGAGCGGTCAGTCGACCATTCGTGGCGCGAAGTATCAGTGGACGGGGAAAATTCAGGGACGGCAACTCACCGGTAGCTACAAGGCGGCGAACGGCAACTACGGTGAATTTCAATTGAATGAAACCGGCGGAACGGGTCGTTCGCCCTCGCCGAAATCTGCACCGACGGCTGCAGGACGATCGACGTCCCCATACGAAATCAAAGAGGGAGACAAGTTGCTGTTTATCGGTAACAGTTTCATGGCGAACGAAGGTGGCGTGCACAATTACCTGGCGGCGGCGTTGCAGAAGAACCATGTCAAAATCAGCGTGGACAAACAGATCAATTACGGAAAGCCTCTTCGCGAAATGATGAAACCGGAGGTTCGGTCGGCTATCGAAGCTGGCGATGCTTCCGCCGTCGTCATCACAAGCGGCCAGCCCAACATCATGAAGCAGTTTGACGGTGGTATTCGGAAAGCCGGCATGAAGACGGTCGTGTTTATGACCTGGGAAACTCGGCATCCCGGCAACCGTGCGTCGACCAGTCAGTACACCGAAGCGACCAG
>Ga0316209_1003213_pt1 | contig 11541 bp, 9 predicted proteins | sample 6monopyrite_MG_FD_204945 | JGI IMG/M metagenome (GOLD analysis project Ga0316209, IMG submission 204945) | Microbial mat bacterial communities from mineral coupon in-situ incubated in ocean water Damariscotta River, Maine, United States -... | ecosystem: Environmental > Aquatic > Marine > Coastal...
AATACATTTTTGTGTTCCACAGTTTTGGAACCAAGTAGTAAAGAATACCGAAGGTCATGAAACCGTTCCAACCCAATCCACCAATATGAACGTGACCAACTGTCCAGTCTGTAAAGTGGCTGATGGCATTCACACTTTTTAGAGACATGAGCGGCCCCTCAAAAGTTGCCATTCCGTAGCAGGTAACTGCCACAACCATGAATTTCAATACGGCACTTTCGCGAACCCTGTCCCAAGCACCTCTCAGCGTAAGAAGTCCGTTAAGCATACCGCCCCAACTTGGCGCGATCAGCATGAATGAGAATACAACACCGATGTTCTGCGCCCACTCGGGAAGCGCGGTGTACAGTAAGTGGTGCGGGCCTGCCCAGATGTAGATGAAAATCAGCGCCCAGAAGTGAACAATTGAAAGTCTGTACGAATAAACCGGACGATTAGCAGCCTTCGGAATGAAGTAGTACATCAGCCCCAAATAAGGGGTGGTGAGGAAGAATGCAACCGCATTGTGTCCGTACCACCATTGCACCAAAGCATCCTGCACACCAGCGTACCAGCTATAACTCTTGAACAATGAAACCGGAAGCTCAAAGCTGTTCACAATATGAAGCATGGCAACCGTTACAAACGTGGCAATGTAGAACCAGATAGCTACGTACAAGTGACGCTCTCTCCGCTTGAGAATGGTCATGAACATGTTCAATCCGAACACAACCCAGATAAGTGCAATAGCAATGTCAATTGGCCATTCCAGCTCGGCATATTCTTTACCAGAAGTTATTCCCAACGGAAGCGTTACCACAGCCGAAAGGATGATCAGCTGCCAACCCCAGAAGTTGATGTTACTGAGGACATCACTCCACATTCTCGTTTTCAGCAAACGCTGAAGTGAATAGTAAACGCCCATGAAAATCCCGTTTCCTACAAACGCGAAGATTACCGCATTTGTATGCAGCGGTCTAATTCTACCGAAGGTGAGCCACGAGGTCAGAAAGTTGAACCAAGGGTCCACCATTTGAAGTGCTGCCGTAAGGCCTACCAGCATACCGATAATACCGAACGCCATGGTGGCGAAGGCAAATTTTCGGACAATGGTATTGTCGTAACGGAATGTTACCTTTTCCATTCTTAATCTTTATTGGTTTCTGTTGTTTGTTTATCGTCAAAAAGAATGCGCATCGCAGGCGTCTTATCGTCATCGTATTGCCCCGATCTGACCGCCCATAAAAAGGCAGCTAAAAACCCAAGGGCTGCTATGATGCTTATAGCAATTAGTAAAAAGATGACCTCCATGATGGTTCAGCAAAGAAATTGCAGGTTTCAAATGTAGTAATTGAGTGGTGTCACAGTCAAAACTGATAATAATCAGGAATGGTGAAAAGCACGAAATCAGAAAAATGATTCCCTCGCAGCTTACCAGTAGGATTTTGGCACAGCAAAGGTAAGTCTGTCAAACAACCGTTCTCCGAAGTATCTGCGATTGAGCTTATAGCAGAACTCATTCAGGTATGACTGAAGGTATTTTCCTTTGATTTTGTGATAGATTCCCAAAAAATTCCTCTTTGCATTGCTGATGGCGATATGCACCCATTTCAGATTGGTACGGGTTGTGACCTTGTCGGAGATGATGCTCAGATGAGCCTCCACATGATCGGCAATATTGACATAGGAGGCACTCTTGTCCGACATGACGATGCATTTCTCATCAAAGTTCTCTGTGACCACTTCATCCACATGTTCAGCGGCATGGCCCTTCATCTTAAAGAAACGGCAATGCTTGCCTGTAATGCCTGTGCCGAGGTCTTCCAGAGGCGTTGACTCTGCCATTACTGCCACATTCTTCTGTCGCTGGCTTCCTTTTCCCCTCTTGAGCTTCACGTGCTTGGAGGTGGCCTTTTCAAAGAAGCCCTCATCAAATTCGACCATTCCCTCCAGTCTGTACATGTCGTCCCGTTTGCCCATGGCATCCCTTATCCTGTGCATCAGTCCCCAGACGCAATCGTAAGTATGCTCCCCCAACTGCTGGTACAGTTCCATTGCCGACAGTCCTTTCTTGGTACAGCTCATGAACGCCATGGCCACATACCATGTCATAAAAGGCAGTTTAGAGTATTCCATTATCGTTCCGCTGCGCAAGGTGGTGCGGAAGTTACAGCAACGGCACTGCCACTGCCATTATCCCTTGAGCCAATAATGCTCCGTGTGACCGCATTTTTTGCATTTCACCCCTTCATGCTCACGCTGAGCCCGGAAATGTTCACGGCAGCTCTGTTCATCAGGGAATTCCTCATAAAATCTCAATAGTATCATAGCTCTTAATTTTGGTGCTAATCAACTGCCCCAGACCGTAACCTATTTACGTACTGGTAAGCTGCGAGGGAATCATAAAACAAAACTAAAGAAAACCGAGAAAATGCTTGGTTTTTAAGATAGTACCTGTCCGCCTTACTTAGGCAGATTCAGCATCTAAATCATCCGAGAACAGACCTTTCGTTCCTCAGGGAAACAAACGGATAAACAGAAGCTAACTAATTGCTTCCCTGAGGAACGAAGGGTCTCTTTCTGATTCAATTACTCAGGCCAACCAGTAACGGCCAAATCAATCTGCCGCTTTTCGAGTGAAACGTTTACCACTTTCACCATAACGGCATCGCCCAATGTGTACGAATTACCTGTGGTGGAACCAATAACCGACATCGAGTCTTCGTCATAATCGTAGAAATCATCAGGTAGGTTTTGCAAGCGAATCATTCCCTCGCATTTGTTCTCCTTTATCTCTACAAATATTCCCCATTCGGTAACGCCCGAAACAAGTCCTTCGAACTCTTCTCCAATATGGTCCTGCAAGTATTTGGCTTGCATGTATTTGGTAGAAGCGCGCTCGGCTTGTGTAGCATTTTTCTCCCTTTCGGAACTATGAATACAGAGGTCTTCGTAGTCTTTCTTGTATGCAGATTTCCCCCCATCCAAGTAACGTTGCAATAGTCTGTGAACCATCACATCAGGATACCTTCTAATAGGCGAGGTAAAGTGCGTGTAGTAACCAAACCCAAGTCCGAAGTGGCCGATATTATCTGTGCTATACTCCGCTTTTGCCATGCAACGGATTGCCATGGTACTCAGCATGTTTTCTTCTCCTTTTCCTTTGATGTCGGCAAGAAGTTTATTCAGCGAAGCAGTAAGAATTCTACGCGGACCGAGTTCTACTTTATAACCCAACTGACCCGCAATGGTCACCAACATTTCTAGACGCTCTTGAACAGGGTCATCGTGTGTTCGGTACACAAACGTTTTGGCCTCCTGACCTTTTTGCGGTTTGCCGATAAACGTTGCCACCTGCTTGTTTGCTAGCAGCATGAATTCCTCTACCAGCTTGTTACTGTCTTTGTATTCTTTCAGGTAAACCTCAATTGGGTTTCCTTCATCATCCAGTCTGAATTTGACTTCTTCCTTCTCAAAAGCAATAGCACCATTCTCAAAGCGCTTGGCGCGAAGGTTTTTGGCAAGCTCGTGCATGGTCAGCACTTCATCCTTGAGAGGGCCTTCGCCTCCTTCAATAATCTTTTGTGCATCATCATACGTAAACCGCTGGTCTGAATTGATAACGCAACGGCCAAACCATTCGTTGATGACTTTGGCGTTTTCGTCCATCTCAAACACTGCAGAAAAGACAAGTTTCTCCTCGTTTGGTCTCAAAGAACAAACCTTATTCGAAAGCTTTTCGGGAAGCATAGGAATAACCCTATCTACCAGATAAACCGAAGTTGCACGGCTTACGGCTTCTTCATCCAAAACGGTTCCAGGACGCACATAATGCGATACATCTGCAATGTGAACGCCTATCTCCCAATTGCCATTCTTAAGTTTTTGAATGGATAGGGCATCGTCAAAATCCTTCGCGTCATCGGGGTCAATGGTGAAAGTGGTAATCTTTCGGAAGTCGCGTCTTTTCTTGATCTCCGCTTTCGAGATTATTTCGTCAATCTTCTCGGCATCCTGCTCTACATTTTCAGGGAAATAAAGGGGGAATTCAAACTCGGCCAAAATGGAGTGCATTTCGGTTTCCATTTCGCCTGGGCGACCCAGTACGGTAATCACATGAGCAATAGGATTCTTGGCTCGTTCTGGCCATTCGGTCATCTTCACAATCACCTTATCGCCATCCTTGGCGCGTAGCATTTCTCCCAATGGGATGAAAAAATCTACCGGCATTTTCTGATTGTCTGGGACTACAAACGCCACTTTACTGGTGGTATTTATGCTGAGTGTACCAACGAATGTTTCTTTGGCACGTTCTACTACTTCCACAATCTCACCTTCTACACGGTTTCCTTTGTGGTTGGAGTAGGCATGTACTTTCACAATATCGCCAGGCAGTGCTTGTCGCACCTTACGAGGCGAAATGTAGATGTCACGTTCGTAACCTTCCACGGTAACATACGCTGCTCCCGTGCTGGTCATATCTACCTTACCAATCAGTTTTGGTGCAGGCATATGCTTAAGGCGGTATTTGCCTCTTTCGACCTCACGCAGGAGGCCGTCATTCTTCATTCTATTTAAATTCTGTGCTAGCTGATTGCGTTCCTGTGTATCGGTAACGCCAAGTCGCTTGGCTATTTGTTTGTAATTGAGTGCCCGGTCGGGACTTTTACGCATGGTTTCCAAGATTGGCTCTTGGAACATTGATGGAGAAGGGCCGCGTTTTTTGCTCTTTCCTTTTTTCTTCTTTTTCAAATACGTGTAATCATTAATAGGCCGCAAGGTACGGAATTGAGGAGTAAGGTATTAGGAGCTAGGTTTTAGCGGTTGAGATTTAGTGTTTTGGTAATGTCGCTGTACCAGCATGACTGGGATCTACAACCATTGAGAAAGGATAACGGATATGTTAGCCTTAAAAGGAAAATCACACCAGCTAATCCTAAAACCTGACCCCTTAATGCCCTTAGTAAGCCCTCACGTTCTTGCCTTCCATGTAATTGATGAAGGCGCGGTTTACCACACGGTTTCCGCCCGGTGTTGGGTAGTTTCCGGTGAAGTACCAATCTCCCAAATGGTTTGGGCAGGCAGAGTGTAACCCTTCAATAGATTGGAAGATAATCTTCACTTCTGCATTGATTTCTTTCGGAGAAATAATTTCAGCTGATTTGTCTGAAATCTGTTCAGCTGTAAAAGGCTTGTAGATTTCTTTTACCACGTTTACATTCTTCTCAATTGGCAAGTCCATCTGCGCTAGTGCTTTCTGGTAAACATCGTCCAAAATGTTTGTTTGCATGGTGTCTTTTAGTAATGCCACGGCCGCTCTAAAGGCCATAAAATCGCCCAACTTGGCCATGTCAATTCCGTAGCAATCTGGGTAACGGATTTGTGGTGCGCTAGAAACAATCACAATCTTCTTCGGTCCCAATCGGTCTACAATTCTTAGAATTGATTGCTTCAAAGTCGTGCCTCTAACGATAGAATCATCTATCAGCACTACGTTGTCTTCGCCACGTTTTACAGTGCCGTAAGTAATGTCGTACACGTGAGAAACAAGCTCGTCCCGATTCACATCATCGGTAATAAATGTTCTAAGCTTGGCGTCTTTAATAGTGAGCTTCTCCACTCGTGCACGCATGTTCAGAATATCCCGAACCTCATCCGCACCAATAGAGCGTTTACCGTCTAAAATCTTGCGAATCTTAACCGTATTGATGTAATCTTCAACTCCTTTTACCATTCCGTAGAATGATGTTTCTGCTGTATTTGGTATGAAGGAGAAAACCGTGTTTTTGGTGTCGTAATCAATCTCTTTCAAAACGGGTTCAACCACCAATCGTCCAAGTTCTTTTCGTTCTTGGTAAATGTCTTTATCGCTACCGCGAGAGAAATAAATACGCTCAAAAGAACAAGACTTTTGCTCTAATGGCTCACGGAACTGCTCCTGAGAAACCGTTCCGTCTTTTCTAATAATGAGCGCGTGACCGGGCTTAATCTCGTTCACATCTTCCCACTTTATATTGAAAGCTGTTTGAATGGCTGGGCGTTCGCTTGCCACCACAATCACTTCATCATCTTGGTACCAATGAGCTGGACGAATTCCTGCTGGGTCACGCATTACAAATGCATCTCCATGGCCAATCATTCCGGCAATGGCGTAGCCACCATCCCATTTCTTAGCAGATTCGGTAAGAATTTTTGGGATGTCAATGTTCTCAGCAATCAACGGGGTAGACTCTACTTTGGAATAGCCTTTTTCTTTGTAATCATAATAAAGGCGGTCGTTCTCTTCATCCAAAAAATGACCGATTTTTTCCAGAACTGTAACCGTATCTGCTTTCTCTTTTGGATGCTGTCCGAGCTCCACCAATTGCTCAAAAAGTTCATCAACATTGGTCATGTTGAAGTTTCCTGCAAGCACCAAATTTCTGGTCATCCAGTTGTTCTGCCGAAGGAATGGGTGACAATGTTCTATGCTGTTTCCTCCAAATGTTCCGTAGCGTAAATGACCTAGAAAAAGCTCTCCCGTGTACGGTAAGTTTTGCTTCAACCATTCTGGATCTTGAACATGATCGGGGTGCTTTTCAAATTCCGCTTCGAACCGCCCGTTAATGTGCGCGAAGAGGTCTTTAATAGGTGTAGATGTATTGGAGCGATGTCGGCTGATGTAGCGTTTTCCAGGAGCCATATCAAACTTGATGTTGGCCAATCCAGCACCATCTTGCCCACGGTTGTGCTGTTTCTCCATCAGGAGATACATTTTGTTCAGCGCATAAAAACTTGAGCCGTATTTTTCCTTGTAATAGCTGAGGGGTTTCAGCAAGCGGATCATTGCAATTCCGCACTCGTGCTTTATAGCATCACTCATGGTGGTTTCCTAAGATGTAAAAGTAATGAAATGAACTAGGCGATGTTCGGTTTCGATAACCGGAACCGATTGGTAAGTAGCCTTAACAGAGGTAAAGCTTATTTGGGATTAGGGATGACCCACTCCCATTGCTCCACCACAGTCTTCCATCTTCAATTCTTTCTTCTTTATTAGAACCTTTTCAACAATGTCTGTGAAGTGTTTGAACGACAAATCGTCTAGCACAGTTGTTAGCTTGATGAAATGGATTGTCTTTCCGTCTCTGATGATGCCCTTTTCCATGGCTGTGCTAAATCCGTTGGTTTTGCCCCATGCCAAGAATTCTTCCAACACAGGCAGCAAACCATCCCTGAACAAGAAATGGAGGGAATCAGCAGCCGTCAGCCCTTTGCTAATATCAATATGCTCCTCGTGGAAAGTCCTAAGTCCAGAGGGCGTGAACAGCTCACAGGTATCTTGCGCTGATAATCCATTAAGGCAAAACAGCATGCTTCCAGCTAGCAACATGATTTTATTCAATCTGGAAGTTGTAGAGTTATTCATCACACATAGGAGATTTGCGATACACGAAGCTACCTATTGTTCGTAATAGCTTGTAAGCAACTTATTGAACCTCATTTCATGCTCAGGAATACCGTTCTTGAAGTAGAACTGAATACATCCAGGATATTGAATTTATGTTTATCCGCCTGTTTCCCCAAGATTGAGATTGCCCGTATCTGTACGGTCAGGAGGGAATTTTTCATCCCAGATTCGTGTTTAAATTTGCCATATACGATTTGCAATTTTCAATATACAATTTGTCAATGCCTAAATAGAGTTGACCGTTTTTCATTGGTCGGTTAAACTTAGTTTTAATTTATTCGGTTGTTTTTTCCTTGAACATCCTTTTTCTTTTTTTCATTCAGTTGCAGTTCAAATGCTATCGGGCTCATCTTGTTCAGTTCTACAAAGTGGCAGCAATGCCTTGCATTTCGATTTGGCAACAGGCCTCTATCTTTATAGAATAAATGTGAATGGAATAACGCAATGGACAGGAAAGGTATCCATAAGCTCGCATTGACATTATTGGTCTTGGTTCTGAGCCTGCATGGTCAGACCCAGAACCTTGTGCCCAATCCTTCTTTTGAAGATAACAGTGGGTGTCCATTGAATGGCAATTTTGATGAAAAGGTGGATTTTTGGTTTAATGCGCGGCCCACCTGTGACTACTATCATGAGTGTGGAACCAACGAGGATGGCATTCCAATAAATGAGGGGGGGGATATGCAAGAACAGGTCTGGCTTACGCAGGATTTAAGGTCTGGTATATAAACTCTAGGCTAGTAGGTAGAGAGGTTGTTGGTGTTGCGCTATTGGAACCTCTCGATGAAGGAGTTCCCTACAGAGTGGAGTTCCATCTCAGTTTGTTAGACAGTATATGGTATGCCAGTAAGAATGTCGGAGCTTATTTTTCTGCTCAACAACCAAACAGTAACATTGACAGTATCGAGAGTTATCAACCACAGGTACGATATGAGGGTGATTTTATAATCGAGAAAGAGGGATGGACACGTGTGTCGGGGAGTTTTGACAGCTATGAGGACACCGAGGTTCTGTTCGTACCCAGTGGTGGGGCCAGCTCTTCTGACGACACCACCGCGCCTGAACCATAGCAGTAATGACCACTAATGTGACCTGAGGTGGGGATTACGTCAAAAAAAGTGACGGCCCGGGCCGAAGTTTCCGATATGAGAACCAGAATTTCAGATATTACATGCATAAAATGGCAGCACCCAAGGGAAATACGATCGAACAGTTGCATATCGGCAAGTTGATCGAATAGGAAAGAAGGCGGCAGCGCATAACCTTTGCCGTATTGGCCAGAAGGCTCAAGCGAAATTCAACCGGACTCACCAGGATGCTCAACAACACATCCATCCAAACCTACCTTGTGTGGGAACTGAGCGTGGTGCTGGGCCATAATTTCTTTACCGGCCTTGCCGGGCAGCTGGACGCGGCCACCGAAGGGAAACTGGAAAAACAGACCTCAGAACTGGACGAGCTGAAACAGGAGCATGCCCGCCTAAAGGAGGAACGCGACTATCTGCGCAAGGCGGTGAACCTGTTGGGCAAGTGAGGGCCGGGGCGAGGGACGTTTTCGCCCCCTGTCCCCTGTCCTCCGTTCCAAAAGCACGGAGCTGTTAACAGCACAAGGCATGTTTGCCCTCAGAATACCGATTTCTGTGCGTAAGGTGAGTTACCAAGCATGGCCGCAACGCCCTGAATGAATGTTTTGAGCACAATGAATTGGCTGATCTCACGGCCGAGTTGCCTGAGACCATCGATCATATCGCGGTAAGCAGGTCATTTATTGGCGACAGGTCTTTCAAACTCACCGAATGGAACATCGACAAATCCCTTTCGGATCACAAAGGCGTTGGTGTGGGGTTAATGTAAAAAGTTCTGCTTGGCACCTCATCTATTAAGAATGCTTCTAAATAAAACACAAGACATACCTATATATGCGGAGGTATTACATTTGCGCGGAATTGTGTGACCCACGCAGGTTTCATCTATAAAATAAGACCTAATGTCTAGTTCAATTGCTAAGAAGTTTGCAATGGCCCTCTCGGGGTTTTTTCTTGTGTCGTTTCTAGTTTTACATGTTAGTATTAATCTGGTTTCGGTAATAAGTGCAGAAGCCTTTAATGTGGCATCCCATTTTATGGGAACAAATCCAATTATTCAATTCCTTATGCAGCCGGTACTCGCTTTCGGTGTGGTTTTTCACTTGGCTATGGGAATGCGATTGGAGATGAAGAACAGAAGCGCAAGGCCGATAAAATATGCCATGAACAAGGGCGGAGAGAACTCAACATGGATGAGTCGGAACATGATTATAACTGGAATGATGATTCTGCTTTTCCTCGGATTGCACTTCTACGATTTCTGGATTCCAGAATTGAACGTAAAGTATATTCAAGGCGATATGTCTGGACTTCTTCCAAACGGTGATTTCCGTTACTGGGAAGAGCTTCATCACAAGTTTGCCGACCCAATTTGGGTAGGGCTTTACGTTATTTCATTTGTCTTTCTAGCGTTGCACTTGATGCACGGATTCCAATCGGCTTTTCAGTCCGTTGGATTCAACCACAGAAAGTACACTCCTCTTATTAAGAAGCTTTCAAACATTTACGCCATCGTGGTGCCGCTCGGGTTTATTGTTGTTGCGGTTTTCCATTTCATGACACAATCATAAAATAGTAGCCATGTCATTAGATGCCAAGATACCTGCTGGTCCTATTAAGGATAAATGGACCAACCATAAAAATGCAATTAACGTTGTAAACCCTGCTAACAAACGCCACATCGATGTTATCGTTGTTGGAACTGGATTGGCTGGAGGTTCTGCCGCTGCATCGCTTGCAGAAATGGGCTACAACGTAAAAGCGTTCTGTTATCAAGATAGCCCAAGACGAGCGCACTCTATTGCGGCTCAAGGTGGAATTAACGCGGCAAAGAATTACCAGAATGATGGCGATTCAACCTACCGTTTGTTCTACGATACCGTTAAAGGCGGTGACTACCGTTCAAGAGAGGCAAACGTTCATAGATTGGCGGAAGTATCCGGAAACATTATCGACCAGTGTGTTGCGCAAGGCGTTCCATTTGCACGTGATTACGGAGGTCTTTTAGACAACCGTTCTTTTGGTGGAGTATTGGTTTCAAGAACCTTCTACGCTAAGGGTCAAACAGGACAGCAATTATTATTGGGAGCATACTCAGCAATGAACCGCCAGATTGCCAAAGGCAAGATTGAAATGAACAACCGACACGAGATGTTGGATGTTGTTTTGGTTGATGGGAAAGCAAGAGGAATTATTACCAGAAACTTGATTAATGGCGAGATTCAAAGACATTCTGCTCATGCAGTAATTATTGCAACAGGCGGATACGGAAATGTATTCTTCCTCAGTACTAATGCAATGGGGTCGAACGTTACCGCAGGATGGAAAATCCATAAGAAAGGCGCGTATTTCGCGAACCCATGCTACACGCAGATTCATCCAACATGTATTCCACGTTCTGGAGATCATCAGTCTAAACTGACGTTGATGTCCGAGTCGTTGAGAAACGATGGCCGAATCTGGGTTCCGAAAAATATTGAAGACGTAAAAGCTATCCGTGAAGGAAAGTTGAAGCCAGTAGAAATTAGCGAAGAAAATCGTGATTACTACTTGGAAAGACGCTACCCAGCTTTCGGAAACCTTGTTCCACGTGATGTGGCTTCTCGCGCAGCTAAAGAAAGATGTGATGCTGGTTACGGTGTAAATGCAACAGGCGAAGCTGTTTATCTTGATTTCAGCGCAGCATTTGAGCGTTATGGAACTACGGAAGCACTTACAAGTGGTCTTCATAATCCAACTAAGGAGCAAATACGAGCACTAGGAGAGAAAGTGGTTGAGTCCAAGTACGGAAACCTCTTCCAGATGTACGAGAAGATCGTAGATCAGAACCCGTATAAAACGCCAATGATGATTTACCCAGCAGTTCACTACACAATGGGTGGCGTTTGGGTTGATTATAATCTGATGACGACCATTCCAGGTTGCTACTGCGCTGGAGAAGCGAACTTCTCTGATCACGGAGCAAACAGATTGGGAGCATCAGCTTTGATGCAAGGTTTGGCAGATGGGTATTTCGTGCTGCCTTACACC
>Ga0316209_1003215_pt1 | contig 11536 bp, 10 predicted proteins | sample 6monopyrite_MG_FD_204945 | JGI IMG/M metagenome (GOLD analysis project Ga0316209, IMG submission 204945) | Microbial mat bacterial communities from mineral coupon in-situ incubated in ocean water Damariscotta River, Maine, United States -... | ecosystem: Environmental > Aquatic > Marine >...
AATTCTTGCCAACCAATTTCTTTGACTCTGCCAGGATAAACGTTTGCACCTAATGCGCTAGCGATAAGCTGCGCACCTAAACAAATACCAAGAGTCGGTTTATCTGCAGCGATACGACGTTTTAGTAAATCTATCTCAACCTCAAGAAAAGGAAACATAGCACCATCATTCACACTGACAGGGCCACCTAGAACAATCAACAGCTCATCTGACAGCACATTTATTTGGGATAGGTCGTCGTAACCCGCTTCAATATAATTAATATTAATATTTTTAGCCTGAAACAAGGCGGTAAAACTGGCAAGGTCTTCAAAAGCCAAATGACGTATTACGTTGACTATTTTATTGTTTCCCATATCTTCAACCATTGGCGTAAAATGCACCTGAAGTTTAACCCACAAAATGAATCATGCCCGCTACTTTACACACAAGCCATATTAAATCTCTACCTTTACTGCACAACGGAAAGGTCCGCGATATCTATGATATTGATGAGCAGTATATGCTGATCGTGACAACCGACCGAATCTCAGCTTTTGATGTCATTATGCCTACACCAGTCGCCGGCAAAGGCATTATTCTGAATCAGGTTACTCAGTTCTGGATGGATAAACTGTCTCATATCATCCCAAACCAGATGTGCTCGATCAAACTGGAAGACGTCCTGCCTGATGCCAATGAGCGTGCTGAAGTGGCAGGCCATGCACTTATCGTTAAAAAACTTAAAGCACTGCCAGTTGAAGCCATTGTACGCGGCTATATTATCGGCTCAGGCTGGAAAGATTATCAGCAAACAGGTGCTATCTGCGGCATACAACTCCCTGAAAACCTTAGGATTGCTGACAAACTGCCTGAAGCCATATTTACGCCTTCAACTAAGGCAGCTGTGGGCGCGCATGACGAAAACATAGACTATACTAAATCAAAGGAATTGCTAGGCGAAGATATCGCCCGGCAAGTACGCGATGTCAGTTTACAGCTATATAAAGAAGCCGCGGATTTCGCACTGGAACGCGGCATCATCATTGCCGACACCAAGTTCGAATTTGGACTTGATAAAGACGGTCAGCTCACCCTGATTGACGAAGTTTTAACACCAGACTCATCACGTTTCTGGCCTAAAGACGAATACCAACCCGGTAGCAACCCGGTCAGTTTCGATAAACAATTCGTTCGCGATTATCTCGAAACACTAGACTGGAACAAAACGGCCCCAGGCCCTGAACTACCGGATTCAATTGTGACAAAAACAGCCGAAAAATATGAATACGCAAAAAAGTTACTTATGGAGTAATCATGCAAGGTGTTTTTATCACAGGAACCAGTACAGGGGTAGGCAAAACCTTTGTAGGCGTTGAAATAGCAAAACAACTGACCACAAAAAACATAACCGTTATTCCTCGCAAACCGATCGAATCCGGCTGCGTGAAACAAGGCAAGGAACTCATCCCGCAAGACGCTACTGCCTTAAAAGAAGCCGCTAACTACCAGGGGCTTTTATCAGAAGTTTGCCCTTACCGTTTTGAACCGCCCATATCACCGGTACGTGCAGCCCATCTTGCAAATAAAGTATTAACCACAGAACAATTAGTTAATATCTGCCTTCAGGGCAGTGAAGACGGCTTTTTATTAGTTGAAGGGGCTGGCGGGTTTTATTCACCACTGGCCGAGAATGGTCTCAATGCCGACCTTGCTGTTGCTTTGCAATTGCCGGTCTTACTGGTTGCCGATGACAAACTCGGCGCACTCAGTCAGGTATTATTAAATACTGAAGCCATTCAGATGCGCGGTTTACAACTTGCCGGCGTCGTTTTAAATGCGGTGGATAATGATCAGAATGATCATATGGATAACTCAGCCGATTTACGTGATCGCCTGGATTGCCCTGTATTTACCAACCCTTATAACAAAGACGGGAACAACCCGATGCCTGATGCATTAATTGAGTCGTTAATTAATTCCTCAGGCCCAACCGGCAAACCAGTTAGAGCCGTAGGTTAAAATCATTACCCCTGCCACCCTTCACTCAGGATGACAGGGATAAAACATTAACTTAACCCTATTAATTCAACCTTAAAAACCAAAGTTGCATTAGGTGGAATGACACCACCCGCACCACGTTCACCATAACCCATCTCAGGCGGAATCGTCAGTTTACGCGCGCCGCCAATTTTCATACCAGCCACACCCTGATCCCAACCCGCAATGACCTGTCCTGCACCCAGTTTAAAATTGAATGTCTGATCACGGTCGAGACTTGAATCAAACTTTGTGCCATCAACTAACCAGCCCGTGTAATGCACTTCTACAGTTTGACCAGCAACCGCTTCTTCACCATCACCAACAATTTGATCTTCTATTTCTAATTCAGCCATATTTTAAAACCTCAATAATTAATTTTTAAAACTCACACTATTTACCACTAAGCAAACACGCACCGCCATCCCTGGCTCCCTGCGTCATACCGTCCATCCATGGACATAACCGCACCGCCATCCCTGGCTCCCTGCGTCATACCGTCCATCCATGGACATAAAAAAAGGGAGCTATGCTCCCCTTTTTTATTTAACAAAATGCCCAAGCTTATTTGTAATAATCGATCATACCTTCAAGAGAGACAGGTGTAATCTTAGATGCATTACCAGCACAACCAAATGACTCGTAACGTGCTTTACAAATTTCCTTCATCGCTGCTGTAGATTCTTTAAGGAATTTACGTGGATCAAAGTTAGATGTATTTTCAGCTAAATGCTTACGGACAGAACCAGTTGATGCCATACGTAAATCAGTATCGATATTTACTTTTGCCACACCATTTTTAATACCTTCCTGAATTTCTTCAACAGGTACACCGTATGTCTGGCCCATGTCACCACCATAGCTATTAATGATTTTCAGCCATTCCTGTGGAACCGATGAAGAACCGTGCATAACAAGGTGGGTGTTAGGAAGTTTGGCGTGAATTTCTTTAATACGATCAATACGTAATATTTCGCCAGTAGGCTCTTGTGTAAATTTGTAAGCACCGTGTGAAGTACCGATAGCAATCGCTAACGCATCAACGTTTGTTTGCTCAACAAAGTCAGCCGCTTCATCAACAGAAGTTAACAGCATATCCATATCCAGCTTACCTTCAGCACCGTGACCGTCTTCTTCACCCATTTCACCGGTTTCAAGTGAACCAAGACAACCCAGCTCGCCTTCAACAGAAACACCACCAGCATGAGCCATTTTTACAACTTCTTGTGTTACCGCAACGTTGTACTCAAAACTTGAAGGCGTTTTCATATCAGCTTCTAAAGAACCGTCCATCATCACAGAACTGAAACCAGACTGAATTGAACGCAAACATACTGCGGGTTCAGAACCGTGATCCTGATGCATTACTACAGGAATGTGTGGATACATTTCGATAGCAGCAGAAATTAAGTGGCGCAAGAAAGGTTCGCCGGCATAAGAACGCGCACCAGCAGAACCTTGCATGATAACAGGGCTATTACATTCATCAGCAGCTTGCATGATGGCATGAACCTGTTCCATATTGTTTACATTAAATGCTGGCATGCCGTAACTATTTTCAGCAGCATGATCCAGTAATTGTCTCAGTGAAATTAAAGCCATTAGAGCTCTCCTATATAAATTAATTATTCTAAAACTAAATAAATATTAATATTTAAATTCTTTGTTCAGTATCAGGTGAATTTTATTGAATACTCACAATTTTCATTATGTTACTACCACCTTCATTACCTAACATATCGCCGCGAGTGAGCACTATTCGGTCACCATTCACAACGATGTTTTTGCTTTTAAGCAAATCAACCACACCCAACGTTACATCCATTGGTGCTAACTTACTAAAGTCTGCACGCACTGGGTAAACCCCGCGATACAGTGTCACTTTTGATAATGTACGCAATCTCGGCGTTAAAGCATAAACCGGAATACCCGAACTTATACGCGACATCCACAAAACAGTTGCACCAGACTCTGTCAGCGAAGCAATTGCATTCACCTTAAGGTGGTTTGCGGTATACATTGTAGCCATTGCAATTGCTTCATCAACCCTACCGAATACAAGGTCAACACGGTGATCCGAAACCATCGCCAAACGTTGTTTCTCAGCATGTTCGCAGATACGCCCCATGGCAGCGACCGTTTTAGCAGGATATCGACCCACGGCTGTTTCACCTGATAGCATAACCGCATCAGTACCATCCAGTACCGAGTTAGCAACATCAAAAACTTCAGCTCGCGTCGGAATCGGACTTTCAATCATCGACTCCATCATCTGAGTCGCTGTAATAACCACCTTGTTCATATCGCGCGATTTTTTGATCAGGCTTTTTTGTAGAGCAGGCAATTCAGCATCACCCATCTCAACACCTAAATCACCACGAGCCACCATAATGACATCCGAGGCAGCAATAATTTCATCAATATTTTCTATTGCTTCTGCACGCTCTACTTTTGTAACGATTCCTGCATCGCTACCTTCAGCTTCTACTAACTTTCGGCACTCCATTACATCTTGAGCAGTACAGGCAAAAGACAAAGCCACATAATCCACATCCATAGCAACAGCAGCTTTTAAATCTTTTTTATCTTTATCTGTTAAAGCGGGCGCAGATAAACCACCGCCTTTCAGATTAATGCCTTTATTATTCGACAACTCGCAGGTATAAACAACTTCACACCGTATCTCATCACCGACAACTTCAACAACGTTCAGTTCTACGCGACCGTCGTCAAGCAGCAGGACATCACCTGTCTTAACATCTTTCGGTAAATTCTTATAAGTCAGGCCCACCCGTTCAGCGGTACCTTCATCCTTACCCAAAGCAGCATCTAAAATAAATGTCTCGCCACGTATTAACTGCACATGGCTGTCTTTAAATTTATGTGTTCGTATCTTGGGTCCTTGCAAATCAGCAAGTATGCCAACAATACGTCCAACCTTCTCACTGCACTCACGAATTAAATCAGTACGATGACCCTGCTCTTCATGTGTGCCGTGTGAAAAATTCAAGCGAAATACATCGACGCCTGCGCGAATCATCTCAGTAATTATTTCAGACGAACTCGAGCCCGGTCCTAACGTGGCGACAATTTTGGTTCTTCGCATTGAGTTTTCTTTACTCCCTCATTTATTCATTATTTTACAATGATTTTTCAGATTGCCTTCGAGCTGTTTCAGGTTAAGACAGAAAATGTGAGTTTACAAATGTAAATAACCATTTTCTAACGCAGACTTGAGACAGCTCGAAGGTGAGCTGATAAATTATTATTTATTCGCAGCTTCTTCCAACATAGCAACAGCAGGCAAGGTCTTACCCTCAAGATACTCAAGGAAAGCGCCACCAGCGGTTGAGATGTACGATACTTTGTCGTAAATACCATATTTCTGAATCGCTGCAATTGTATCGCCACCACCAGCAAGACTAAAACCGGGTGAATTTGCAATCGCCATAGAAACCGTTTTTGTACCTTCGCCAAACTGATCAAACTCAAACACGCCGACAGGGCCATTCCAGATAATGGTGCCAGCCTTGTTAATGATATCTGCTAGTACTGCCGCAGAATCCGGGCCAATATCAAAAATCATATCATCATCAGTACAATCACCCGCAGCTTTTAAAGTCGCCTCTGCGTCTTCAGCAAATTCTTTTGCACAAACCACATCTGTAGCTATTGGAATACTCGCGCCGCGTGCACTCATTTTTTCAATCAAACCTTTAGCTGTATCCACTAAATCTTCTTCGTACAAAGATTTACCAACGTTATGACCAACAGCTGCCAGGAATGTGTTTGCAATACCACCGCCAACGACCATTTGATCAACTTTTTCAGACAAGGCTTCAAGCACAGTTAATTTAGTAGAGACTTTAGATCCACCAACAATCGCAACCATAGGGCGAGCAGGTTCGGCTAATGCTTTTGCTAAGCAATCTAATTCATTAGACAGCAAAATGCCTGCACAGGCAGTTGGCGCAAATTTACCAGCACCATGTGTAGACGCCTGAGCACGATGCGCCGTACCAAATGCATCCATTACAAATACATCACAAAGTGAAGCATATTGCTTTGATAAAGTTTCGTCGTCTTTTTTCTCGCCCGCATTAAAACGAACGTTTTCTAATAACACACACTCACCGGCAGCAACGGTTGGTGCGTTATCTAAATAATCTTTAACCAGGCGAATTTTAGAACCTAATTTTTCAGTCATTACATCAGCGATAGGTGCCATTGAGTTTTCATCATCAACCTTACCCTCTTCAGGACGACCGCGATGAGACATAACCATCACTGAAGCACCAGCTTTCATGCAGTGCTCTACAGTAGGCATCGACGCAGTAATACGCGCATCAGAAGTTACCTTGCCGTCTTTTACAGGCACGTTAAGGTCAGCACGAATCAATACGCGCTTACCTGCTAAATCTAAATCAGTCAGTTTGATGAAAGCCATCACTAAAACTCCAAAAATTTTATTACTTTATTTATTTAAATACGGTTTGTTAAATTGTTCCCAGTATCGAACCGTGCTTACTGCTGTTTATCTAAATTCAGAAAACGCCGTAAATACATCCATGTAGGCTTTACCGTGGCGTCCTTGCCACGGATATTTCTGAATTTAGATAAACAGCAGCAATCACTCTTGTGAACTTAACAAACAGTACTGCTTTTCTTTATTACTTATTAAAACACCAGCCCAGTTAATAACCGGGCTGAGTTTTTCAATATCCACACCGTATAAACATAAACGAGAGATTTTGTTCGCGAGCAAGGCGCGGATTAAATTTAAAAGCGGAGCGTACAATAGTACGTGAGCATTTTAAATTTGGGCCGCAACGCCGCTCCCGGACAAAAGATCCGTTTATTACTTAGAGACGTGCTCTACGAATCTAAGCATGTTACATGTATAACCGTACTCGTTGTCGTACCATGAAACTAATTTCACGAAAGTACCGTCTAGCGCAATACCTGCTTCTGCATCAAAGATTGAAGAAAAACTACAACCACGGAAATCAGTAGAAACAACTTTCTCATCTGTGTAACCAAGCGTCTTGCTCATATCACCAGAAGTTGCTGCTGCTTTAAGCTCTGCACAAATTTCTTCGTATGTAGCTTCTTTATCTAACTCAACTGTTAAGTCAACAACAGAAACGTCAGAAGTTGGTACACGGAAAGCCATACCAGTTAGTTTGCCGTTTAATTCTGGAAGAACAACGCCAACTGCTTTAGCCGCACCAGTTGAAGATGGGATTATGTTTTCTAAAATACCGCGACCACCACGCCAGTCTTTCTGTGAAGGGCCATCTACAGTTTTCTGTGTAGCAGTTGCAGCATGAACAGTAGTCATAAGACCACGCTTGATGCCCCACTTGTCATTGATAACTTTTGCAACAGGTGCAAGACAGTTAGTAGTACAAGAAGCAGCAGAAACGATTGCCTGACCGGCGTACTCATTGTGGTTAACACCGTATACGAACATTGGCGTGCCATCTTTAGAAGGTGCAGATTGAACAACTTTCTTAGCACCTGCATCGATGTGTGCCTGACAGCTTTCTTCAGTAAGGAAGAAACCTGTACATTCGATAATTAGATCAGCACCGATGTCACTCCACTTAAGGTCTGCAGGGTTACGCTCAGCAGTTAAACGGATAGTTTTACCGTTTACAATCAGGTTAGAACCTTCAACAGAAATTTCACCGTCAAAGTTACCATGAACTGAATCGTACTTAAGCATGTATGCCAGGTAATCAGCATCCAGTAAATCGTTAATACCTACAACTTCAATATCTGAGAAGTCTTTTGCAATAGCACGAAACGCCATGCGACCAATACGGCCAAAACCGTTAATACCGACTTTAATAGTCATCTTTATATCTCCAAAATTATTAAAAAATAATATCTAAAACTTTTTCGCGAACCGAGCTAGTAACTCGACCCACGAATAATTAATTACGCTACGCTATCAATCGTCTTAACAACGTTATCAACAGTGAAACCAAAGTGCTCAAACAACTGCGGTGCAGGTGCTGACTCACCAAAGGTAGTCATACCGATAACCGCACCGTCAGTACCAACATACTTCCACCAGCCGTCCATGATCGCTGCTTCAACTGCTACACGAGCAGTAACCGCTTTTGGCAATACTGATTCTTTGTATGCATCATCCTGCGCTTCAAAAATTTCAACACATGGCATAGAAACAACACGAACGTTTTTGCTAGATGCCTCAGCCGCCTGCATAGCAAGATCAACTTCAGAACCGGTAGCGATAACGATTGCATCAGGTGTACCGTCTGTATCTTTCAGGATGTAACCACCTTTTTCGATGTTTGCTATCTGCGCAGCATCGCGTTTCTGGAACGCAAGATTCTGACGAGAGAAGATCAATATAGATGGTGCATCTTTTGATTCGATCGCACATTTCCATGAAACTGCTGTCTCAACAGTGTCACAAGGACGCCATACAGACATGTTAGGAATCATACGCAATGTAGGAATCTGCTCGACAGCCTGGTGAGTCGGACCATCTTCACCCAGACCGATAGAGTCATGTGTATAAACAAAGATGCTGCGAATCTTCATCAATGCAGCCATACGCAGTGCGTTACGTGCGTACTCAGAGAACATTAAGAATGTCGCACCGTAAGGCATCAAACCACCGTGCAGTGTTACACCATTCATGATCGCGCTCATACCAAACTCACGTACACCGTAAGAGATGTAGTTACCGGCAAAGTTCATCTCAGCTGAACCGTGGTCGTCATTGATACGAACACTCTTGTCGTTAAATGTATTGTTAGATGGCGTTAAGTCAGCAGAACCGCCCAGGAACTCAGGCAGTAATGGTGCAAAACCATTTAGTGCACCTTTAGAAGCAACACGTGTTGCTGGTGACTCTTCTTTCGCATTGATGTCAGCGATAATTTTGTCAGCGCCAACATTAAAGTTTGCTGGCAGGTCACCCGCCATACGACGTGTAAACTCAGCCGCTTCAGCTGGGAAAGCTGCAGCATAAGCCGCAAATTTTTCATCCCATGCAGATTCAGCAGCTTTACCCGCATCTTTCGCATCCCAGCCTGCGTAAACATCATCAGGGATAACAAATGCTTCGTGCTTCCAGTTCAGGTGTTCACGTGCAGCAGCAATCTCATCAGAGCCCAGTGCTTCACCGTGTACGTTATGACCACCACCTTTGTTAGGTGCACCCTTACCGATTACTGTGTTACAGCAGATCAGTGAAGGTTTGTCAGAAGCAATTGCTTCTGCAGTTGCCTTTTTAATCGCATCTGCGTCATGACCATCGATAGAAATTACATGCCAGCCATAAGCTTCAAAACGTTTTGGTGTGTCATCAACAAACCAGCCATCTACATTACCGTCGATAGAGATATTGTTGTCATCATAGAAACAGATCAGTTTGCTCAGACCGAAAGAACCCGCTAGAGAACATGCCTCGTGAGAGATACCTTCCATCAAACAGCCATCACCTAAGAAAACATAAGTGTTGTGATCAACAATCTCATGGCCGTCTTTATTAAACTGCGCAGCCATTACTTTTTCTGCCAACGCCATACCAACAGCATTGCTAATACCCTGACCTAGAGGACCAGTAGTCGTTTCGATACCCGGGGTATAACCGTACTCAGGATGACCAGGCGTCTTAGAGTGTAACTGACGGAATTTTTTCAGATCATCAATAGCCAGATCGTAACCTGTTAGATGCAATACTGAATAAGGCATCATTGATGCGTGGCCGTTAGACATTACAAAACGATCGCGATCAGCCCAGTCAGGGTTGCTCGGATTGTGCTTCATAAAGTCATTCCATAGGACTTCAGCGATATCCGCCATGCCCATAGGTGCGCCAGGGTGACCTGAATTAGGGATTTGAACCGCGTCCATTGTCAGGAAGCGAATCGCGTTTGCTAGTTCATTACGTGAAGGCATTGTGCTCTCCGATTAAGTTTTGTAACTGAAAAAGTCGTCTCGCACACCCATTGGAAAACACCAATTTAGCGCCTGCGAAACAACAAAAATTCTTTTGGAATCAACAAGTAAGGGACACATGGAAGCATGTAAAACACTGTACCCGACACCATCGAAAGGCGCGTATTTTCCCTTAATTCAACACAATGAGCAAGTTGAGCTCACGATAGTTGCAGCGAACAATTCAGATCTACAGTTAATTTTCGAGAGCAAAATAATAATAAAAAATCAGGGGGGATCAGTAGAGAAACGACCAATCATTAAATATTTCAATAGCTTATATACGAAAAACAGGACGACAATTTGGCAAACCCAGTCAAATTATCACTCAAATACACATACCACAATATTTTGTAAAATTATTTTTATACCAGCATCAAAATATTCACAACAAAAATCAAAATAATATAGAGAAAACGCTAACAACAGCTACTATATCAAGCAAGCCACTAATAATTGGACGCAGGCCAGAAAAATGCTTACAAGGACTACAACTTTATTCTTCACTGTTTTTTTATTCTTCTCGACCGCAAGTTACGCAGCTGAATACTCGCTTGCAATCCAGCCTATTCTCCCACAAAAAGAACTTAAGGAAAATTTTCAACCACTGGCTGACTATTTATCGAAGATAACCGGTCACACCATTAATATATCGACACAGCGCAACTTTCTTTTCTACTGGACAAAAATGCGCAAGCAAAAACCCGGATTTGACCTGGTATTAGATGCCGCGCACTTCACTGACTACCGCGCCAAAACACAGGGTTATACTGTACTGGCTAAACTACCGGACACAGTTAGCTTTTCGATTGTTACCAGTGAAGACAGCTTCATTCTCGATACCGAAGAACTCATCGGCTTGCGCATAGCAACCATGCCTTCACCCAGTCTTGGCTCATTACGACTCGAAGAACTGTTTACCAATCCAATGCGCATCCCTCATTACGTTTGGGAAACGAATACAACTGTTGCCATTGAAAAATTAACAGAGGGTAAGATTGACGCCGCCATCATTCCAACACTATTAGCCTCCACATACGACAATTTAAATATAGTGATGACCACTGAGCCTGTGCCACATATGGCTTTGTCTGCCTCACCCAATATCCCTGCTGACGTAGTGGACACGATTCGCACAGCACTGGTTAATGCACACTTGCATCCAGACGGGAAAATCATGATCGCCGACTTAAAGATTAATAATTTTGAAGCCGCTGACAATTCAACTTACGATGGTTACACCTTCTTACTACAGGAAGTATTTGGTTACGACGGACCCACTGCTCCAGTAGTTGAGCAGTTAGATGAGCAGTAATTTCTTCCAAAATTAGCCAATTATTTCAAGCCGCTTTCCACTTTATTGAACACCCCATGCTGGGAATTTGATCAGACGGCCCTTTACCACTTTGCGCTACCTGCTTCATCGCATCAAATAAATCACGCTTTACATCTTCAGCTGCAGCCTGTTTACGGCTCTCATCCAGACGACCACGATATTGCAGCTGCATATCACCGTTATAACCAAAAAAATCAGGCG
>Ga0316209_1003217_pt1 | contig 11532 bp, 11 predicted proteins | sample 6monopyrite_MG_FD_204945 | JGI IMG/M metagenome (GOLD analysis project Ga0316209, IMG submission 204945) | Microbial mat bacterial communities from mineral coupon in-situ incubated in ocean water Damariscotta River, Maine, United States -... | ecosystem: Environmental > Aquatic > Marine >...
ACTAAAAAACGACTTTAGAAACTGAACACACCAAACCATCCGGATTCTACGGATCAAATTTTCACAAAAGCACGGTCTCTAGCCAGCCACCTCTTGCACCAATAATACTTATATTTGAAAAATACTATATTATTATTTTAACTATACTGAGAGAAACATAAACTTTAATATCCAATCAGTGTCGTAAAAAAGCATTCACATACCGAGGATATCAAATGACCGTTCGCCAGGGTTTTATCGTTTTATCGCTTGCTTCTTGCGCAATACTTTTCTTGCTAGGCCTCAGCTGGCCACCATTTTACTGGGGATTTATTTTCATCGGTCCAATCATTCTATTAGGTCTGTACAATATGATACAGACCAAACGTACCATATTGCGAATCTATCCCGTCATCGGAAATTTCCGCTATCTGTTTGAATCGATTCGACCTGAGATACAACAGTATTTTGTCGAATCCGATATCAATGGCCGACCAATCAATCGTGAATTTCGTTCTCTTATTTACCAACGTGCTAAAAATACACGTGATACTCGACCATTTGGTACTCAATTTGATGTTTACCGCAGCGGTTATGAATGGATGGATCACTCGTTAGTTCCTACACACATAAAAGATAAACATCCGCGTATTCTTTTCGGTGGTAAAGATTGCGCCAAACCTTATCTGGCTTCACCGTTAAACATTTCTGCTATGAGTTACGGCGCACTAAGCAAGAACGCCATCATGGCTTTAAACAAAGGCGCTAAACTGGGCAATTTTGCACACAACACTGGTGAAGGCGGCCTAAGCCCCTATCATCTTAAATATGGTGGCGACATCATCTGGCAAATCGGCACCGGTTATTTTGGTTGCCGGGGCAGCGATGGTAATTTTGATAAAGATTTGTTTGCAGAGAAAGCACAACTTGATGTGGTGAAGATGATTGAGATAAAATTATCACAGGGTGCCAAACCAGGACATGGTGGCATCCTGCCGAAAGCCAAACTTACAAAAGAAATTGCTGAAATACGTCACGTACCTATGGGACAGGACGTAGTATCCCCTTCAGCGCATAGGACTTTTGACTCCCCCAAAGGTCTGCTTGAATTTGTTCAACACCTCAGAGAATTATCAGGTGGTAAACCCGTTGGCTTTAAACTTTGCATTGGTATACACAGTGAGTTTCTGGCCATCTGCAAAGCTATGTTAGAAACAGGTATCACCCCTGATTTCATCACTGTCGATGGTGGTGAAGGTGGTACAGGTGCGGCACCGATCGAACTGACTAATTCAGTAGGTACTCCATTGCGTGACGCCATCATATTCGTTAATAGTGCACTACTAGGAACAGGATTGCGTGATCAGGTTCGCATCATTGCATCAGCAAAAATTTTCTCCGCCTTTCACATTGCGCGTATTACTGCACTCGGTGCCGATACCGTCAACTCAGCACGAGGCATGATGCTTGCCCTCGGATGCATCCAGTCAAGAAGCTGTAATACAGATGAATGCCCGACTGGCATCGCAACCCAGAACCCAGCACGTTACAAATCTCTGGATATTGAAGATAAATCAAAGCGTATTGCTAATTTTCACAAATCAACAGTCAAACATTTTGTCGAGCTACTTGAAGCCAGCGGGCTTAACGAAATAAATGATCTCAAACCCTGTCATATCAATCGCCGGGTGAATGGTACTCAAGTAGCAAACTACGATGAACTTTATCCTTGCCTGGATCCAGCAAGCCTGCTATCAGAAAGCACGGTACCCGAATGCTGGAAAAAAGACTGGCAAAAAGCATCTTCAGAAAGTTGGAGATAAGCCCAAAATGCCAGGGCACCTCTGATTAATTATCATAAATTAGAGGTGTCCTGGGACATTACTCGCCTGCGAATCATTATCATGGTATTTAATAACAAACAGGCAAGTGCGATAACAGCTGGAAACAACACCGTGGTAATCGAATAATTTTCCAGCGCCATAATGACAATAATGTTACGGGCAGCGAACAGTGAAAAAAACAGCAAAGACTCTGAGAATGGAAATATATAAGCTTTCCTGACCGTTGGTCCAAACCCTAAAACATCTACCGCGGTAAGAACAATCACGGCAAACAATGGCTCAGACGTTAAATACCAAAGCGGTAAAGACGATAATGCAGTAATAAAAAACAACCAGTCAATACTGGTAATCGTAATATCAGCTCGCTTTACATACGCTAAAACAGCAATAAATATTGTGATAATGCCTGATACGCCAATTGGCCACGCACCGACTCCACCATCATCTTCAAGCTGAGCCAGAAAAACAACAAAAGTCGTCGTACCCCAGATAATCCAGGAAAAAACATGCGGTTTAATTTCATCATTCAGAATTGAACGGATGTAGGGGAAAAACGCTACTATTGTAAGCATGATAGCAACGACACTTAATAACTCTTTATAAGGCATATCTATTTGATAGTCCGCTTGCGGTCATTGTCTGGTGTCGTCGGCAATAAAACTTATTCACCACAGAGACACAGAGGGCGCAGAGAAAAGACTAAGTATGTTGGTGCGAATTTTTCGCACGATGAACATATACTCTGAAGTTTGCTTGCAAATGAGTTCGCACCTACCTAAGACTTAACACCACATATCGTTTTCTCTGCGCCCTCTGTGTCTCTGTGGTCAATCGCTTAAGAGTCGAATGTACTCATTCGCGATTCAGACTGAACAACATTCTAATCAAGATTACGCGCAAGTATATTTCTTACCTGTTCAGCAAGTGCCGCACCTGTAACGTCACCATCTTCATCGGTTTCTATACTCTGGTTGGCATCTTTTACATCAATCTGAACTCGCTCACCTGCTTCGGTAAACTCTAAACGGTATTGACGACTTTTATTCGTTGCCAGATTTTTTTCATCAGTAGACAATAACTGCATTATCCAGCTCGACTCGGTCAGCCCATCTTTTTCAGCCTCCATCTCTTCATTCGATAATTTGCCAACGACGAAATAAATACTGCTGCTATCTTTTTCTTCACGAATATTCTGTACGCGCATTCTATCCAACGCTCGCATCGCACGTCGCCAGACAAATTCCATACTGCCAGCCATCGTTAGCGCAGTCGTATTCGTGCTATCAATTTTAACTAACGACGTATAAGGCCGATAATTTTCCAGTAATGCAGATGACTGCTTACCGTTTAAACCGGCGTAAACTGCCATACGCGCAATCATTTCACGTTCAGCTTCTGCATCTGCTGGCTGTGTTACCCAGTCGTAATGGTCGGCTTCTTCGCCATAAATGACACGTTCGATTCTTGTATGACTAAGATATAAACGCGTTTTTGCGTCATTATTAAACCGTTCGGCACGAACTCGAAATTTGTCTTTTATATCCGGTTCAAATCGCTGGAATATTGACCTGAAAAAGCTGTTATCACTGTCTAGACGAACGATCCACTCCGTTTCCATAAAACCCAACATAGGGCGACTTTCAACTAATTTGATGCCTTCTGATTCCCAGAATTTAAGTAATTCCGCCCAGACTTTTTCCACCTTGTTATCAACTTCTAACCAGCTATTGCCCGCAAAACTCACTACACGAACGCCATCAAAACGGGGAGTTATCACTGTTTCCAGTTTGTTTTTATCAATAAAAAATTGCTTCGCCTGTTCGGTTGGTTGCGGCACTCTCAGTTGATTGCCGGTATCAGGCTCTGTCAAATCGGGGGGCACTTCGAGGTTTTTATAATATTCAGCACCCTGATAAACCGGACGCTCATCGCTGCCAGTACAGGCAATTAATAACCACGGCATTAGCACCAGCGCGGCCCACTTTAAATTCTCATATCGCTTCATGTAAAACTTCATTAATTGAATACTCTTATTAATCCGATAAACTGGCAAGCTGATCTAACAGCCTATATTGAGGCTTGCTGCATCGCTTCACGTAACGGCTGATGATACTCTTGCTCAAATGCCGTCAATGGTAGACGTATGCCAGGGGGAATAAGTTTCATTTCAGATAGCGCCCACTTCACCGGGATGGGGCTAGATTGTAAAAACAACCGCGAATGTAGTCCGGTTAGTGGCTGATTAATAGACTCTGCCAGCTCTCGGTCACCAGCTAATGCTGCTTCACACATGGCTGCCATGGCTTTGGGTACGACATTATTCGTCACTGAGATGACACCGTGACCACCTCGCAGCATAAACTCCATACCGGTCTCGTCATCACCGCTGAACAGATCAAAATCTTTATCACCTAATAAAGCCTGTGTTTCTGCAAGACGATCCAGGTCACCTGTCGCATCTTTTAAACCCACAATATTATCGACTTCAGACAAACGATTAACGGTCTCCGGCAGCATATCGACAGCTGTGCGCCCGGGCACATTGTACAGGATTTGCGGGATATCAACGGATTCAGCAATTTTCTTATGAAATTGGTATAAACCTTCTTGTGGAGGTTTGTTGTAATACGGCGTCACCAACAAGCAGGCATCGGCCCCACCCTGTTGCGCGCACTGAGTCAACTCTATTGCTTCCCAGGTGGAGTTAGCGCCGGTTCCCGCTATAACCGGGATACGGCCGTTAACCAGTTCCACGGTACGCGCCATAACCTCACAGTGTTCGTCCATATTCAAGGTCGCAGACTCACCCGTCGTTCCCACCGAAATGATTGCTGAGGTGTCGTTTTCTATATGAAATTCCACCAAATTAGCCAAACTTTGAAAGTCGACACTGCCATCAACCTGCATTGGTGTGACCAATGCAACCATACTACCTCGAAACATGCGCGTCCCCGATAAATTAAGGCGCACAGTTAATCAATGTTTTGCACTTTTTTCAATGATTTATATTGCTAATAGTGAATAATTTACTAGCATTGATAGGCTGAATCGTGGTTTTAATTTGTACTATATTCAAAGTATTCAAGAATCCATTGCTATAATCAGTCTATGGACACTGTAACAGCCACGGCGGCGTAATCAGACACCTAAAATTGCTGGATACCTAATTGAACACATCATCACAAGCTGAACGTCGTAGTTATAACCGCATCCCCTTTACGGCGGAGATATTAATGCAGTGCGGCCATGAGGAATGGAGCTGTAATCTGCTGGATATCTCACTCAAAGGCATGTTAGTCGAACCGCCTGAAAACATTGATATCGACATTAGCCACCCCTGTGGTATGGCATTATTCCTGGGCGAAGACGTCTCTATTCATGCACGTGTCAATATCATGAGAAGCACCAATGGTAACTGGGGGCTAAAATGGTTGCAGATTGATGTCAGCAGCCTGCAACACCTACGTCGTTTGATTGAATTAAATACCAACAATCCAACCATGCTGATGCGTGAACTCTCCGAGCTCGGATAGACCACTTTTTCACCCCACATTGAAATAGTCCGACCAATAGTGCTTTTTGTTTAAGCATTTTTTGTTTACACTGTGCAACTCAAAAACAGCTCAAATAGATTCAATAAATACCATGACAACAAAACTTGTTATCTCCGCACTGGGCGTCGATCGCCCGGGTATCGTTAATGACCTCAGCAATATTATTTACACACATGAGCTGAACATAGAAGACAGCCGCATGACCGTGCTCGGTGGTGAATTCGCAGTCCTTTTACTGGTCAGTGGCGATCAAACAGCCATCGAAAAATTCCAGAAAATATCCGGCGAGGTCGAGCAATCATTAAAAATGCGATTGCTGATCAAAGCGACAACTGATGCCGCTCCTGCAGGCGACGCCATTCCCTATTCTGTCGAAGTCGCTGCACTGGACAACCCCGGCATCGTCAATAACATTGCCAATTTCTTCTCCAGTCGAAATATCAATATCGTAAATCTGGCGACAGAAAGATATGCTGCTCCCCATACCGGCTCACCCATGTTTGCTTTACACATGACCATCGGTATTTCAGCTGAGACCAACATCGCAAGACTTCGCGAAGAATTTAATGATATCTGCGAAGAACTCAATCTGGATGCGGAACTAACCAGCCTTTAATTTCTTCCGGAGATACGATGCCAACGGTCGGTAAAAAAGTTAAAAATTTCACACGCCCTGCGACTGGCGATAAAGATATCAGCCTGAAAGATCTGGGTGGTAAAAAAGTAGTGTTATATTTTTACCCCAAAGACAGTACACCTGGCTGCACCACCGAAGGTCAGGACTTTCGTGATGCCAAAGCTAAATTTACTCGACTGAATACAGTTATACTCGGCGTCTCTCGTGACAGCATAAAAAAACATGAGAACTTCAAAAATAAACAGCAATTCAATTTTGATCTGTTATCCGATGAAGATGAATCATTGTGCAATCAGTTCGGCGTCATCCAGCTAAAGAAAAACTATGGCAAAGAATACATGGGTATCGTGCGTAGCACTTTTCTAATTGATGAAAACGGCATACTCATAGAAGAATGGCTGAACATTCGAGTCAAAGGCCACGTCGATAATGTTTTAGCAGCCTGCAAAACACACAGATGACAACGCGAGATGGATTACTAAATAATACTGGAACCATAATATGGCTTGTATTATTTTTTATCGTATTGATCTGGTCCGCTATCAATCCTAAAGACTACTTCACATGGGCTCTTGAAGTTGCACCCGCCATTATCGGACTCATTGTTTTAACATTCACACGTAAAAACTTTTCACTGACAACATTATGCTATTTACTCATTCTTTTACACAGTTGGGTTTTAATGGTCGGCGGACACTACACCTATGCAGATGTGCCGCTGTTTGACACACTAAAAAACTTATTAGACCAATCGCGAAATAATTACGATAAAGTAGGCCACTTTATGCAGGGACTTGTTCCCGCTATCATCTGCCGGGAAATCCTGATACGCAAACAAATCATAAATGGAAAAACCTTAACCCATTTTTTCACCGTTTGTTTCAGTCTGGCATTCAGCGCATTTTATGAACTCATCGAATGGTGGGTGGCACTACTTAGTGACGAAGCAGCCGAAGCATTCCTGGGCACTCAGGGTTATGTCTGGGACACACAGTCAGATATGGCGTGGGCACTATTTGGCGCACTTTTTGCGTTACTGTTGCTCAGCCCGTATCACGACAAACAGATAAACCGCATTAAACAAAACCAATAAACGATGGAAGCCACCATGAGCGAACAGACATTCATTAAAGGTAAAGATGCTGCGCTGGAAGAATCTATTGCCAGAATGAAACAAAAGCTAACAGCGTTAAACATTGATGTTGAAGAAGCTTCATGGCTAAACCCTGTACCCAATGTTTTTTCTGTTCACATACGCGATGCCGACTGCGAATTAATGTTTACCAATGGTAAAGGAAGCACTGAAAAATCCTGCCTGGCTAGCGCTATCGGTGAGTACTTCGAAAGACTTAGTTGCAACTATTTTTTTGCCGACTTCTATTTAGGAAAAGATTTTTCTAGTGGAGAGTTTGTTCATTACCCCAACGAAAAATGGTTTACCAGCAGCGATGATATCATCCCAGAGGGTTTACTCAATGATGATTTGTGGGACTTTTACGACCCAGAAAATGAACTCACTGCATCAAAAATTTTCGACACCAATTCTGGTTGTGGCGAACGCGGTATTTGCGCCTGCCCATACCAACGCCAGAGAGATGGAAAACAAATCTGGTTTCCCATCAACATCATAGGCAATCTTTACGTTAGTAACGGCATGTCTGCCGGCAATACAAAAAACGAAGCGCGTGTACAGAGCTTGTCCGAAATTTTCGAACGTTACGTGAAGAACAAAATTATCGCCGAGGGTATCTGCCTGCCAGAAGTACCGAGTGAAGTGCTTGAGCGTTTCCCTAAGATTGTTGAGGCGATTAGCAAACTAGAAAGCCATGAGTATCATCTGCGTGTCGCTGATGCATCACTCGGCGGCAAATATCCGGTGATGAGTGTCACGCTTATGAACCCACGCGATGCAACTGTGTACGCATCCTTCGGCGCACACCCCAATTTCGAAGTCGCACTGGAGCGAACCGTTACAGAGTTGCTACAGGGCCGCGGCCTACATGAACTCGACGGCTTCTCTCCACCAAGCCTTGATCTCAATGAGGTCGCCGATCATCACAATCTCGAAACACACTTCATCGATTCCAGTGGCTTGATTGCTTACGATTTCTTCAAGAATACGCCTGACTATGAATTCTATGACTGGGATTACGATGCCAATACAGCTGACGAGTTCGAATACCTTAGTGGCATCATCCATGAAATAGGTTTTGATATCTATATCACTGATTACCAACATCTGGATGTCTATACCTGCCGGATCATCGTACCGGGAATGTCAGAAATTTACCCGGCAGATGACCTGGTTTGGAATAACAATAACGAAGGGGCTCTGTTCCGTGAGCAAATACTGTCCCTCAGGAGCCTGAACAAAAAAAAGTGGAGCGACCTTTTCGAGCGACTGGAAGAAGGCGCCTATCATGACATGCAACGTGTCGCTGAGTTTATCGGTGTCGCGCCGGACCGTGGTTCTGTATGGGCGGGACTTCGTATTGGTGAATTGAAAGCCATGTTATGCCTCGCCGGTGGTAATCTTGAAGAAGGATTGAACTGGGTCGACTGGTGTCTGCACATGGATCAACTTACCGTGTGTCGTCTGCATATTTACAACTGTCTGAAAGTTCTGCTGGAAATTGAACTGGATGAGTCTCGCGATAATGAAGATTTTACAGTCGGTCTTGATAAATTATACGGGCCTGAATATGTTTCGATATGTCGTAAGATACTTGACGGTACCGAGGTGTTCCATGGTCTGCACAGCCCGGGGCTTAGCCTCGACGGTTTCGATGAGCACAATAAATTACTGGAATGCTATAAAAAGTTACACAACGCAAAAGAAAACAACTGGCAAAACTAATGCTGCGTTTCTGACATGCTTAAAACATTATCTAAAACAATTTTAAGACTTGCTGGCTGGAAATTGCAGACAGTGACGCCAACAGAAAACAAATTTATTTTAATTGGCGCACCACATACCAGTAATTGGGATTTCCCACTGGGCTTACTCACTTTCTGGACACTGGATTTCAAAATTCACTGGGTTGCCAAAATACAGATGTTTCGTGGCCCTCTGTATTATCTCTTTACTGCTCTTGGTGGCATTCCAGTCGATCGCAGCGTGCCACAAGGTTTCATACAACAGATTACGGACAGGTTTAATCAGGCAGAGAAAATGGTACTCACCATTGCTCCTGAAGGCACTCGTTCGAAAACCGAATACTGGAAAAGTGGCTTCTACCATATTGCACTGGCAGCAAATGTCCCCATCTGTTTCGGTTACATCGATTACAAAAAACGGGAACTGGGCTTTTACAAACTGATGCACCCAAGTGGAGACATCGATGCCGACATGAAAGTTATTGCAGATTTTTATAAAAATATCACTGGAAAACGGCCCGAGTTAAAAGGCCCGGTACGCATTAGAACTGATTAACGTTTCTATTCAGAAACGTTGCATTCCAGCATCTCTTCTTTTATTGCTGATACTGTTTCATTTGCTCTTGAGCTTTGCGAATTTGTTCCATAACTTCAGGTGGCATCTGACCTGATTGTTGCATCTGCTGCATCATTTGCTGAATTTGCGGTTGATGCTGCTGCATTTGTTGTCCCATCTTAGCCATGTCTTTTTTAGCTTTATTAATTTCACCAGCCATGCTCTTCGTTTGATATGAAGATGGAACTGTAAATGAATCAGCAGGAAGCGAAACATTCAAACTGATTTTAACAACCTCGGTATCGATCTTTCCATTGTCTTCCATTCTCATCGGAACACCTACAGTTGTCACGTGCTCACCCATCTTGATATCACCTAATGTACAATCGTCAACCATGCTGGCATACCCGCCCATCATCGCCTGCTGACGTTGCGCCATGGTCTGCATGGCATTAAAGAGTTCTTTGATACCCTGGAGTTTATAGGCCTCTTTTGAACCATATATTATGCCGCAAGATTTACCGTTCACTTTATAACTAAATTTTCTGGTCTTATAACCCGCTACGCTGGGGCCAGATCCTAAATCATTAATCGATACCTGCACTTTCGGCGCTTGACCGCCTTTTGGTATGTCATCCGCAGCCAACAGCATCACCTGTTTTCTTTTAGGGTCGACTGCTTTCACACTATGCGTTTTATAGTCCACGATGACATAACCACCATCACCCATGCCCATTCTGGCTTTCTTACCATCAGTGATAATTTCCGAAAAGTCATTGCCGCTCTTCATGGTCACAATGGTTCCTGCCATCACAACCGAGGTATTTAATAACAGAATAGCGCTCATTATCCGAATTGAATTAATCATCTTTACTCCTAAAATATTATATTTATATCAGTCTATTCAGCGTATTTAACGCTAATTAGTCCCTGAAATTTAAGAAATTATACCCTTTCCCTGGCTTGATTAAAGACGGCTTCAGTAATTTATATCTAATACGTCCATGCTGACTATCCCCAAATATATATGATATATCTACATGAGAATCGTTTGTATTTGCATTAAAGATGAGTATAATTCGCTTCACAGCATTACTCGGGTCATGCGCACTTTTAAATTTGTTGCTCTACCGACAGACCCATCGGTAATAAACAATATGATCATTTTGGAGAATCTCGTGAACAAAAAATTTATGTTAAAAAGCGCACTGGTAAGTGCAATAACTTTTGGTCTGGCTCAACCTGCACTTGCAGTATCAGACGACGCATTTCGCGAATTACAAGAACAGTTCAACCTGCTAGCCGAACAGGTCGAAATCAATAGCGGCGGTAGTAGTAGCAGTGACACAACCGTAGGCGGCTACGGAGAATTACATTACAACAACCTGAGCAATGGCGCGGGCGCGGGCGAAGACAAAAGAGAGATCGACTTTCACCGTTTTGTACTTTTTATCAACCACCAGTTTAATGACAAAACTCGTTTTTTCTCTGAACTTGAAGTAGAACATTCCACTATCGAAGACACCGACGATGGCTCTTCATCTGGTTCTGTGGCTATCGAACAGGCTTATGTACAAATAGACCTGGGCGAACACACAAAAGCCAATGCCGGCATCCTGTTAGTACCCGTTGGCTTTATCAACGAAACCCATGAACCCCCTACGTTTTACGGTGTAGAACGTAATCCGATTTCTAGCAATATTATGCCAACAACATGGCGAGAAGGCGGTGCCTCGATTTCCGGTTATTATGATTCAGGTATAAGTTACGATTTAATGCTACATACCGGACTGGACGGTGGCACTAATATACGTGGTGGTCGTCAGAAAGTTGCCAATGCCAACGCCCGCAACCTGGCTTCGACTGCGCGAGTAAAATACACTGGCATCAGAGGGCTGGAACTGGCAGGAACACTACAATATCAGGATGACATGACACAGGACAGCAGCGACGATATCGGCAGTGCTACCCTGCTGCAAGGTCATGTACGTTGGAGTATTGCAGATGTGACTCTTACTGCATTATATGCGCAGTGGGATATCGATGTAGCTAATTCTGCATCCGCCGAAAATCTGGCAAAAGATA
>Ga0316209_1003218_pt1 | contig 11522 bp, 12 predicted proteins | sample 6monopyrite_MG_FD_204945 | JGI IMG/M metagenome (GOLD analysis project Ga0316209, IMG submission 204945) | Microbial mat bacterial communities from mineral coupon in-situ incubated in ocean water Damariscotta River, Maine, United States -... | ecosystem: Environmental > Aquatic > Marine >...
ATTGTTTTGAGACCTTCATCTTCACACTGTTTTGTATGGCCTAGTATGAAGCTGTCTTTTAATCTGTCAGATCAGGGTTGAACCTCTACAACTAAAGCGAATGATGTATGGTTGCTTTACTTATACCTGTTTATCGATTCTCCGCCAGTTCGGTAAAAATTTGTATGTATTCATCGGTCTTGTTTTTGAAGAATGTTATCTGATCAGTCGTCGCCTGATTGATTATCTCGACAGTTAACTGCGCGAGGACTTTTTTGTTAGCTTCTGATACAGCCTTAAGCTGTGGTTTCTCGTTGATGTTGAATCGGTTAAAAAATTGCTGTAATCGTTTAGATCTTATTTTTTCAGACTCTTTAGTGTTCAGGATGTCTTGAATACTTCGTTGCCATAACCGTCTTTGATCCAGCCGTAATGTCGCGTTGCTGTTCAATTTGGCTGCCGCTTTTTCTATCGCACGTTCCTGTTCTTCGGACAGAGATCCCAGCCAGTTCTGGTAACTCTCGATCGTGGTTTCGATATATTGTTCGATGCGATCGTCTTTATCGAGATCGACATATTCATCATAAAAATCTTCGTTTTTATCTTCGATACTCTCAAACAGTTCTTTTTTCTGCTCACTGTTCAACAGGGGTAATAATTCCGCCATCTCTTTGTTGAGCTTTATCTCGAGTGACTGCCACAACAGTTGTATCGTCGCTATGTGCTGCAAAACGCGTTCTTCATTCAGTGGTGATTCAAGGTCTTGTTGAAATATTCGCAACAGGTCTGCGTATTGCGTGAGCTGTGTATTCCGATGCCAGCTGACGAGAGCGTCTGCATGCTGTTCAACTTTCTCTTCGAGTATATCATCCAGTGAAACCAACCCTTCTACGTAAGAAGGTATAAGATAATCAAGACGATTATAAAATGTTTTGAATGAACACGCGCTAACCAGCAGGATGAGTGAAATAATTAATAATGCTCTTGTTTGTAACATGATCATTCTTTATCTTTTGGCTGGAAGGTGTGTCTGAATAATTTTCATGAGTAGATGTTTGCTAGTTTACCTGATCTCTGATTAGCATCTGTCGGTAAAGTTTTATCATTTCGTGTATTTTAGTGATCGAGTCTCTATTTTTCTATAAGCGCCTTATCGTGTTCAACATAGATTAACTTGCTGGTGTCAAAACCTGATTCTTGAGAGCGTTTAACGAATAACTCTGTGACAGTACTGTCGACCTGAGGTTCTCTGGCTAAGAGCCAGAGATAAGAAGTGTCGGGTCCGGAAACGAAAGCGTACTGGTAATCTTTTTTATCCAGTTCAAATATGATGTAGGAGCCATAGAAAGGGCCGAAGAATGAAACTTTTAAATGACCGATATCAGGGTTGCTTACAAAATACGCTTTGCCTTCTGCCTGTTCCCATTTATTGTTTTCTTTAGAAAAGCCACTGTTGATTACTTTTACACCGCCATCATCACGCAATGAATATTGCGCGGTTATATTATCAAGGCCGCGCTCAAAGGAATGGTCTAACCTGGCAATCTCGTACCACTTACCGAGGTAGCGATTAATTTCAAATTCTTTTACTGCGACCATGCCTTCCGGTTTCCCAGTACACGCAATCAGTAGAAGTGGGAAAATTATCAGCAGGATTCTTTTTGTATTGATCATAATTTTATAATCGTCAGTTTTTGTTTCTTAATAAAGATGACAAGGTCTGATCAAGTTCGTTATCAATAAACTTGTATCCAAGTTCATTTAGTCGGGTTGCAGCAACCCTGCTGCTTGATAACAACAGGGCATCAGCCATTTCTCCGAATAACATACGAGCCATGAATGCTGGTAAAGGTAACACGGTGGGGCGGTGAAGGGTACGTCCTAGTGCTTTGGTGAAACCGAAGTTGGTTACCGGCTGTGGCGCTACCAGGTTATACGGGCCTGAAAGTTCGTCATCGTTTATCATGTAATCGATAATATTTATTACATCGTTAATGCTGATCCAGCTCATGTATTGTTTACCATTTCCGACGATGCCGCCAAGACCCATTTTAAATGGCAGCAACATTTTTTGTAAAACACCACCTTTAGTGCTTAATACGATGCCTGTGCGCATATGGATGGTTCTGATTCCTGCGTCTTCAACGGCCTGTGTTTCAGCTTCCCATTTAACAGAGATATCACTTAGAAAGCCGGTGCCGCGATCGCTGTCTTCGTTGACGATGTTGTCGCCAGTGTCGCCGTAATAACCAATGGCAGAACCAGAAATGAAAAGGGCAGGTTTGTTTTTTAATCCGGAAATTTTTTCTGCGAGCAGGCGTGTGCCTTTAACGCGACTGTTTAAAATGGCATCTTTCTTTTTCTGGCTCCAGCGCGAATCGGCAATATTTTCGCCGGCAAGATGAATCACTACATCTATCTTGATCTTGTCATCAAGATGAATGCGGTCTTCTTCCGGGTACCAGTAATGCAGTTTTGTTGATGTAGGGTTTCTGTACAGGGGATAAATATAATGTCCCTGTTCTTTCAGGTAGTCGCTTAATGCGCTACCAATTAATCCAGTCGAACCTGTGAGTAGTATGTTCATCATGCATATTTTATATTTATATCCAAGGCTTATATCTTTTATACAGGCAGCATCAGCTTACTGGGGAATGGCGAGAAATAATATTGCTCGGCGATATAGTCATTTTGATGCCTGTTGAAATGATGCTGCAGTAACATCAACGGCGTCACTCGGGTAACACGATCCTCTCTGTATGTTTCAAACCATTCGAGCAATTCGATCTTGTCTTTTTTGTTCAGGTGATCCTTAAGGTAGCCTAGTATATGCATCATTACATTAACATGATGTCCCTGCGATGGAACCTTCGACATGGCCTGCATGAACAGGCAAAAATACTGCTCGCTAACGTCAGCAAAATTATGTCGATTAACAGAAGCAACGATACGGCCGAGCTCACGGTAGGCGCCGTTATCTTTAGCCATTAACATCAGCTTGTAATTCTTATGAAAATTTCTGAATGACTTAAGCGGGTTTTCTGTCTCGAAGATTTGACGCCAGCGGTAATGGGCGTAAATACGTTCCAGAAAGTTTTCACGTATGCCTTTATCGTTCAAACGACCTTCATCTTCGGTTGGCACCTGTGGATACTTTTCTTTAAAGGCCTGCGCAAATATACCGATACCGTTACGTTTTCTCATACCGGATTTATTGTCTTTTACCGGTACTTTAAACACACCGCAGCTTGGCGAGTCTTTTTTGAAAATATAGCCATCCAGCCGCACCAGTCCTTTTAACTTTTGCGCTGAAAATTCACGCATTTCGCTAGTAATTTCGCTCTCAGGGTTCTTAGAGTAAACAAGTTTTATCTCACCATCAAAATCGCGCAACTGAATGACCTGTCGCGGTATGCCCAAACCCATTTCGACTTCAGGGCATATAGTATGTATATCGAAAAATGATACACACTCGTTATTGACGAACTGATTTGATATGAAACCGCCATCGAAGCGTACAGCCTGGCTGGCGAGACACGCACTAACGCCTATCTGAGGTCTATTAGGTAAATTTGACATAGTTGCAGCTCTCTTATGAAATACTTGTACAATAATTATACATAAAAAGTTGTCATGTACAAGTTAAATATTGTACAATCTGTATAACTTTTATTGGAATATAGATAACAATGCATCATTACCCCATTAGAGCGATATCTGAATTAACCGGTGTACCGACCACTACGCTGCGTGCCTGGGAGCGACGCTATGGCTTGCTAAAGCCCAGTCGAACGGCCAAAGGACACCGACTTTATAGTGGTGAAGACATTGATTTAGTTAAAGAAATTGTAAAGCTTCTCAAAGCGAACCACACCATCAGCGAAGCGATCAGGGTCATTAAAAATCCGGAGCTTAATGTCGTTGCCAGCGCTCAGGCCGAGGGGCACTGGGCGGTTTATCAACAACGCATGTTGAAATCGATCGAGAACTTCAACGAGCAAAACCTCGACACGACGTACAACGAAGCATTATCGATTTATCCTATTGATATGGTGACTGAGTCAGTCATTATTCCCGTTTTGGCTGTTCTTGGGGAACGTTGGCAGGACAGGGATGCGGGTATTGCAGAAGAACATTTTTTCTCAGCTTTTCTACGCAATAAGCTCGGCGCACGCTTACATCATGAATCACACCGCAGCCGTGGTAACAAAATTCTGGTCTCCTGCCTGCCCGGTGAATATCACGAGCTTGGTATTTTGCTGTTTTGTATTGCTGCCATAGCGCACGGTTATCAGATTCTTTATCTGGGCAATAATATGCCGCCTTCACAGTTGTCCAAAGTAGTCGAGCGCACAGATGTATCTGCCGTTCTTCTTTCTGGAACCCGGTCAGACCTATGGCAGGATGAAGTCGAAAGTGAGTTGAAAAAAAATATCAGCTCAATGAAGATTCCTGTCATGTTCGGCGGAGAAATATCTGAAGTACAAAAGGAAAAACTGGAGTCACTTGGCGCACACGCGCTAGGCGCTGACCATGTTAAAGCGATGGATCGTATGGAAGAAATCATCCCGGCGTTTACAAAAAAATAACAGTGGCTTTGAAAACTTCCATCCTCTGGTTTAGACGTGATCTGCGTATACATGATAACGCAGCACTCGACTGGGCATGTGAAAATAGTGCGACGGTTATCCCGGTTTATATTCATTCGCCTGATGAAGAGAGTCCCTGGTCACCCGGTGGAGCATCTCGCTGGTGGCTTCATCATAGTCTTAACTCTTTGCAGAAGAAGCTGACTGATAACGGTTTGAAGTTACATTTTTTCTCTGGTAGCAGTGAAGATGTCATTATGAAGATCATCGAGGAAACCGGGGCAGATGCGCTTGCCTTCAATCGATTATATGAGTCGCACTTGTTTGATCGTGATCTAGCTGTCGAGAAAAAATTCAGCGACAAAGTTGAAGTGGTATCGTTTGATTCAGGTCTGTTTTTTCCACCAGGTACTGTGTTAAACAATCAGCATTTACCTTACCGTGTATTCACGCCATTTTATAAAAAGATCAGGCCACTATTAGTACCAGATTATTCTGACAATACAGTTGTTGGTAAATTTAAAGCAAACAATAAAGTATCGTTATCTTCCGAACAATCATTACAGTCATTAGATTTACTCGATGATCATGCATGGCATGAAAATTTATCTTTGCACTGGAACCCCGGCGAAGATAACGCTTTTCAGTTACTTGATGCCTTTATAGAAGATGCGGTTGGGCATTATGATAACGAGCGCGATATACCTTCAGTTGAAGCAACATCACGTTTATCACCTTACCTTCATTTTGGCGAAATTACTCCGCAACAGATACTAATAGCAATTTGGCCATTGCTTGAAGGAGGGTGTGATGCAAAAACAATGCAGTCTGCAGAAGTTTTTCTCAAGCAGTTAATCTGGCGAGAGTTTGCACACAACGTGTTATGGCATTTTCCCGAAACGGCCACGCAACCGATGAACAGGCGTTACAAGAAAACATTTTGGCGAAGCAGTAAAGCTGATTATGTCGCCTGGACAAAAGGTGAAACAGGTATTCCGATTATTGACGCTGGAATGAAACAGCTATGGCAAACAGGCTGGATGCATAATCGTGTGCGCATGATCGTCAGTTCATTTTTAACTAAAAACCTCGGTATTAACTGGCTACACGGAGCGAACTGGTTCTGGGACACGCTGGTTGATGCCGACCTTGCAAATAACAGTCTAGGTTGGCAATGGGTAGCTGGATGTGGTGTCGATGCCGCGCCATATTACCGGGTGTTCAATCCTGCTACGCAAACCAAACGCTTTGACAGCAAACTTAAATATGTCAACGCATGGTTACCTGAGCACACTGAATTAGATTATCCGCAACCGATGGTTGATCTCGTTAGTAGCCGTGAAGATGCATTACTTAGATACAAACAGAATATACGTAATTAGGAGATGACTGATGAAAGCATTATTACTTATTGCCCATGGCAGTAGACGAAAGCAATCTAACGAAGAGGTCGTTGCGCTTGCAGAAAATCTTAAACAAAACTGTGCAGAGCAATACAACATCATCCATGCTGGATTTTTAGAACTCGCAGAGATATTAATACCTGACGGGATAAAAAAGTGTGTTGATGATGGCGCGACATCGATTATCGTTTTGCCTTATTTTCTAAACTCGGGCCGGCATGTAGTAGAAGATATTCCAAACATCGTTGCAGAAACCAGACCGGATTACCCTGAAGTTGAGATAAAGGTTGCACAGCATCTTGGCGCGTCAGGATTGATGATGGATCTGCTTATATCTTCTGCAAATGCTACTGGATGAACCTGGGATTCAGTCTCGCTGAATCGCGCATGCGAAAGCGTTATCAGTATAGGGTGAAAAAGTATAAATTGCCTTTTAATTTAAGAGCCGAACTTGTAGTTAAACTGTGTAGGAAAAATTTAATATCTCCATATGTAATAAGATATCAAGATTTATAATTTTACATACTGGGTCATGCATTCAATTATGGCGTGCAGCTGGTTTGCCATGCCCTGATGATGAAGTCAGGTCGCACATAGGGTGAATAATTTTTCAAACTAGTGTATAAAGCGTTATAAATTTTATAGGAGAATGTAATGTCTGATAATGTTATTTGGCATACGCACACGGTTGACCAGGAATTTAGATCTAAACAAAAGTCACAGCGTCCTATGGTTATCTGGTTTACTGGACTTAGTGCTTCTGGCAAATCTACGATTGCCGGAGCGCTCGAACAAATTCTTACTAATCAGGGATATCATACATACCTGTTAGACGGTGACAATGTTCGTCACGGCTTATGTAATGATCTGGGGTTTGCCGATGCTGACCGTAAAGAAAATATCAGGCGTGTCGGTGAGGTGGCCAATCTGATGGCGGATGCTGGTTTAATCGTATTAGCAGCTTTTATCTCACCGTTTTGTGCTGACAGAGATATTGTTCGTAAAATTTTACCCGAAGGTCAATTTGTAGAGGTCTTTGTCGATGCATCGATTGAAGTCTGTCGTGAACGAGATCCGAAAGGATTATATGCAAAGGCAGATAGTGGTGAGTTAAAGCAGTTCACTGGTATTGATAGTCCGTATGAGACACCAATTAATGCAGAAGTAACACTTGATGCGGGTAACGCTAGCGTTGCTGATTCAGTCAATAATTTGCTGGCTTATCTACATAAAATAAATGTTCTCCATTCTGGATATAGGCCGGTAGAACAGAGTGGCAATGAGCCTGGTTAGGAAACTTGCATATCGTTATACCCGTTTGAGCTGACACATGATTAATAAGTTGAGTAAAGGTTATGAACGTTTTCGTCGCGGTTATTACCAAAGTAATAAGGCACGGTTGCAACAACTGTCTAAAAAACAGGAGCCGCAGATTGCTATCGTTTCATGCTGTGACTCAAGAGTGGATCCAGGTTTGCTGTTCGATGTTAAACCCGGGGAACTTTTTGTTATTCGAAACGTTGCTAATCTTGTGCCGCCATTTGAAACAGAAGGTGAGTATCATGGCACCAGTGCAGCTTTGGAGTTCGCGGTAAACTACCTTAAAGTTAAGCAGATTGTTGTTTTAGGTCACGCAAATTGTGGTGGGATAAAGTCACTCATGGAAGATGAGTCAGTTCCAAAAAGTGATAGTTTTATTGATAACTGGATGCAACTGGCGGCGGCCGCTAAAGAATATGTACTTGCACGTAATGATGCCTGTACACATCAACAGAAAATAACTGCGTGTGAAAAAAAATCAGTAAATTATTCATTACGTAACCTGATGACATACCCATGGATTCGCGACAAATTAGTAACGGGTAACATTAGTTTACTCGGTTTATATTATGATCTAAATAATGGTGAACTAGCTATTCTCGATGAGATTACAACTGTGGAATGCTCGAAAGAATCATCAACGACCCAATAAGCCGCCGTATTAAAAATTCAGGTAGTTAGGCGGCTGCTACTACTGAGTCTTTCACATCAGCACATGTTTTACGTTTAATAAGTTTTGCAGGTAAAGCGACGTGTTTGTTTGCTATTTCTCTGTTTTGAATCTGGCTGATTAACATATCGACGGCAAGTTCTGCAATTTTAGCAATCGGTGCAGATATGGTAGTTAGAGGAGGGTGTATCTGAGATGCGACAGCGATATCATCGAAACCGATGATGCTTATGTCGTCAGGCACTGTAGAGCCATTTTGAATAATTTTTCCAAGTGCAGCGATTGCCATAGAGTCGTTTGCACACATTATTGCTGTAGGCGGATTTTTTAATGACAGGAAATAATCCGCGCCAGTTAAACCTGATTCATAAGAGAAGTTTCCCTTAAAGACTAAGTTTTTATTGAACTTTAAACCATGTTTGGTTAAACCGCTCTTATAACCAGCGTATCGATTCTTACCAACATCAGAGTCCTCCAGACCTGTCATGAATCCAATTCTTCTGTGCCCTAGCTTGTATAAATAATCGAGTGTGTCAGTGACCGCGTTGAAGTTATCGATAATAATTGAAGGAATAGTCTTATCTGACGAGCTGTTATCAATGACAACCATTGGTGCTGTGTTATTAATTTCATGGATCACGTTTTCAATACGAGGGAAGCAGCTGGCAATTACGCCATCTACTCTGGCCATACGCTTTATTGAGTTAGTATCTTTAAAATCAGAAAAGTAGATTAAGGAATAACCGTGTTTCGTCGCCTGTTTTTCAAGCGCATCAAAAATGAGTGAGTAATATGGGCTGGTTAAACCAGCGACGATATTGTTATCAAGAAAATAGCCGATGACATTTGTTTTCTTTTTTGCTGTCTTGCGATCGGCAACAAATGCGCCTCTTGTTGGGACTTTATAGATTATGCCCTCTGTTACTAAATTATCGATAGCTTTACGAATAGTCATGTAAGAGTATCCGAAAGTTTTTGCCAGTGTCCTTTCCCCTGGTAACTTGTCGATGAATTCTCGATTTTTTATTGCTTGCTTTATTTTATTCTCAACAAGGATGTATTTGGGTGTGGATTTGGCCATTTTTTCTCGTTTTAGCGTTGGCTTAGTTGTAAATATGTATAAATATTATCTCATGCTAGATAGCAGTTGTTATAGTTATATTAGCTATTATAGCTAATATATCTTCTTAAAACTAAGTAGTTTTACTTATATTTTAATCATATTTTACTAAAATCTAAAAAAAAGCACTATTTTTTTGACAAATAGACAAACGGGCTTGACTTATCTTCAACAACTTTATTATAGTGCTATATAGCAAAGTGTTAAGGGTTTAGCATGCAACAAGGAAGTTGGTTTATGTGTTTGCGTGAATTTGAAGATGCGCCTTTAAATGATTATTGCGGATCACATCATATCGATGTGTGAACATGTAAATGAGAGGAAAAAAAATGTTTAAAAAAATTCACACGAAATTGACAATGGCGATGGTATTGGCACTGTCTGCAGGCGCTGCGCAGGCCGCAATTATAGATATCGCCGTAAATGGTGATTTTGAGACAGGCGATTTCACTGGTTGGTCACAGTTTCCTGGTTCTTTAGGTGCTGCTGGCCAGACAATCGTTGCCGGTAACCCTGGTAGCGCCGCCAATCTTAATGAGCCTAATCCGGCTGCTAACATCCTCAAACAGGCGAATCTTTTAGCTGGCTCATGGCTTGGTGGTGAAACAGTTGATATCCAGTTTGATCTTAAAGGTTCTGCCGGTGCCGGAGGCGTATTTTTTGTTGAGTTCTTCAATGAGCTGTCAGGTGGCGGTGTAGGTCCTGGAAGCGGTATCCTTTCTGTCATTGCTAATCCGACTGCTGACTGGACGACTTACAACTTCGCAACAACTGTTGATGCAAGTGCAACCGGCGGAATTACTCTACAGTTCAATTCTACTTGTGGCGCTGATGCGAATTGTTTTGCAGACTTCTCAATCGATAATGTATCTATTAATGCTGATGTTAGTGCTGTGCCTGTGCCTGCTGCAGTCTGGTTATTTGGTTCAGGTCTGTTAGGTTTAGTTGGTGTAGCGAGAAGAAAAGCATCAGCGTAAAAGATCCCGGTTGTATCAGGTAGATCTATTGGATCAGTTAATTCGTTAACCCTTTAGGCTTACCGACTGTACATCTTCATGTATGGCTGCATCCTCGGCCTTTGAAGCGTGCAAACTAAATATTCAGAGATTTTATGGCCCCACCTTAGACAAGGAGGGGCTTTTTTTTGATTTTTATCGCGTTATAAAAGCGAAGTTTTCAATGCAATAACAATGATTGGTTAAAAATGATCTTTACTATATAGCGGATGCATTAATCTATAACAAATGTAAAAAAATGTGACATCACTTTTACTGTTTATTAATTTTCAAAGTTAAGGTTATAAGTATTTGAAATAATAAGTTATATTCTATATTTTATTTGTACTTATGATCAAGGCTGCCAGGTATCTATGTCGAATTAAATTACATATTAGTATATGTTAATTTATATGTGATTAGTATTAATGCCATAAAAAACAATAAGATAATATATTTGGCACAATATATGCTGCTATATAGCTTAAGTGACTTCATAATATAGTGAATTATTTATTGGGTTATTATTGTTGCTATATAGCAGTAATAGGAGTTACTATATAGCTAGTCATGTCAGACTGATGTAACACGCGTCAAAATGTGTTGCTGAGTTTTGGTCGGAACCTGGCAATTTAAAATCGAAAATGCAATTAGGCGTTGCTCGATTACTAATTAATTTAACGTTAAATAAGAGGTATAGCAAAAATGTTACAGAATAAATTATGTAAAAACAGTCTGACTGCGCTTGCATTAGCTACAGCAGCTGCATACGCGCCTGTCAGTAATGCTGCACTTGTCTACAGCAATGACTTTGAAAGCTTTACAACTGGCGATATCGCTGGCTTCGCAATCGGTAACATCGTAGATGGTGGTGCTGGATGGTTCGTAGGTGCTGCTGCGCCAGGTGACTATAACAATGGTTACTCTGCGATTGTATCGGGAGAAGGTGATGTAGCGCAGGGTGCACAGCAGCTGTCAGTCTTCTCTGACTACAACCCATGGTCTCCCTTTGGTGATGGCATGTCAAATATCACCATCCAGGCTTTTGTAACGACTGATGTCGGCGCTATCACTCAAGATATGGTAGGTAATACCTATTCTTTCGATTTTGACGCTAAGCTGGGCAATGTTGCTGATGACCCTGCATCCCAGGCAGAGGCTTTTATTAAAGTATTGAAATCATCTGATGGAAGCTTTAACGAACTTGCCAACAATGTGTTTGACAGCGATGCTGATCTAACTGCTTCTTGGAGCGGCAACTCTATCTTATTGACTGTTGATCAAGGTATGGTCGGTGAGTTACTTCAGCTTGGCTTCAATAACACTGCAACTGATTACGCTGGATCGGGCGTATTCTACGATAACTTGAACTTCGCTGAAGTATCTGCTGTACCAGTACCAGCGGCTGTATGGTTGTTCGGTTCAGGCTTGTTAGGTCTGGTGGGT
>Ga0316209_1003222_pt1 | contig 11508 bp, 6 predicted proteins | sample 6monopyrite_MG_FD_204945 | JGI IMG/M metagenome (GOLD analysis project Ga0316209, IMG submission 204945) | Microbial mat bacterial communities from mineral coupon in-situ incubated in ocean water Damariscotta River, Maine, United States -... | ecosystem: Environmental > Aquatic > Marine > Coastal...
TAGTGACTTGATCACTCTGTAGGGCCGTTGAAGACTACGACGTTGATAGGTTGGGTGTGGAAGTGCAGTAATGTATGAAGCTAACCAATACTAATTGCCCGTGAGGCTTGACCATATAACACCCAAATAGTTTTGGGTTATATTTAAACTAAGTAATAAAATGTTTAGTTGGTTGAGTATTTTGATTCATGATTGCTTGCAATCTTTGATGAGATAGAGATATCTAACATAGTAATACCAGAACAACTTGAATATTGAGTAACAAAACTCATTCACCGAATTTTTGTTAGTGTCATTTAATGACATTGATTTAAGCCAGTTTGCTTGGCGGCAATGGCAAGTAGGACCCACCCGATCCCATACCGAACTCGGAAGTGAAACTGCTTAGCGCCGATGATAGTGTAGGGTTTCCCTATGTGAAAGTAGGTCACTGCCAGGCTTTTAATACCTAAAATCCCTCAGTTGCGTAAGCAGCTGGGGGATTTTTTTTGTCTTAAGAAAATATGAGCTAGGCTATTTTATCGTTAAGTAATTATGCCTATGCGTCGTGCCTCAAACACACAGTGAGTACGACTATCTGCTTCTAGTGTGGTCATGAGTTGAGATACGTGGGATTTAACAGTGCTTTCTGAAATCGTCAAAGTTCGTCCTATTTCACTATTACTCAAACCATTACTTAATAATGCTAATACTTCGTGTTGGCGAGGGCTTAGATTATTTTGTATGTGACGAAGTTCACTGAGTACAATATTTTGATAATGCTGCAATGACTCTCGCATACTTTCTTGAACATAATGTTTGCCTTGTTCAACCTGTTGAATGCACTTTATGAATTCATTTTTTTCAGAAATTTTAGATAAAAAACCATTTGCTCCAGCAGTTAATACATTATCAATAACTTCTGGTTGATCTTCACTAGACACAATAATGACTGAAGCAAATAAATTAAGTTTATTTAATTTTGGAAGGAGTTCTATTGCATTACAGTCGGGTAATTTTAAATCAAGGAAAATCCAATCAATCTCATCATATAAAGTAGATTGTGTTAATGCTTCCTTGCCCGTTGTCGCTTTTAATATCGTGGCGTCAGGGTAAATGTTAAGTAGAATATTACTGACACCATCGAGGAAAATAGGATGATCATCAACTATTAGTAGCGTTACTTTACTTTTCTTACGGTCTTTATCGTCCATGTTCTCTTTATAGTCCATTGCGCTTGTAATTTCTGATACATACCTAACACTTTCAGTACTCATCAACCAGTAGCATTGCTGAGAAATGAATTCTTTCAGTAGTACTTTAGTATGACTTAGCTTTAGCTTGCCCCAGTTAGAATACGCAAAATTAGTAAAATATTTATCACGTGTTTATCACGAAGAGCTGTTATGGGAAATTTAGTGTCTATGACTCTTTAATTTTTATAGAACGATTGTAGCGACGAAGCGATTAAATCGTAGCGAACAGTGCAGTTTTAAGTGCAACATAAAAGAAAATAATTTAACGGATAGAGGCGTAGACATGGATTTTATAAAAAAAATAGGGCTTTCCCTGATCATCTTAATCTCATTAGCGAGTTTTTCACAAAATAGCGCCATCGCAGGGGCAAAGAAATCGCACGATGAAAAAGTGACGATTTGTCATATGCCACTTGGTGACTACGACAAGCACAAAGACAAGCACAAAGATAAACACAAAGATAAACACAAAGATAAAGCAAAAACTATAAGAGTAGCCGCTTCTGCTGTTCCTGCGCATCTCGCTCATGGAGATCGTATTGGTTCGTGTACAGAAGCCCCCGACACTGCTGCACCTGTGATCACACTCAATGGTGCCAGCACGATTACACTAATTCAGGGTGAGACATATACAGAACTTGGCGCAAACGCCATCGATGACAGAGATGGCATTGTTGCCGTTAGCATTACCGGCAGTGTTGATACCAATACCGTTGGTACGTACATCGTTACCTATACCGCTGTTGACACCGCAGGTAATGCAAGCTCAATCACGCGCACGGTCGATATTATTTTACCAGCGGATACCACACCACCTGTGATCACGCTTAATGGTGCCAGCACAATAACGCTGAATCTAGGCGATGCTTATGTGGAATTAGGGGCTATCGCAACGGATGACCGTGACGGTGCTGTTAGCGTCACTATTACCGGCAACGTTGATACGAATATCGCAGGCAGTTACACCGTGACCTACACCGCTGTTGATGCAGCGGGCAACTCATCTACTGCCACTCGAACCGTTAATGTTGAGGCACAAAATCCGTTCATCACGATATGGAAAACGGATAACCCCGGTTTTTCAGCGGATAACCAAATAAAAATAGGCACTGCCGGTAGTGGTTATAACTACACGGTGAACTGGGGGGATGGACAAACAGATAATAATGTTAGTGGTGACATTACCCATACCTATGCAACACCTGGTATCTACAGTGTAGAAATAAGCGGCGCATTCCCACGAATAATTTTCAACGAAACTGACTATGACAATGAAAAACTGCTGTCTATCGAACAGTGGGGAGACATTAGATGGGAGTCAATGAATAAGGCGTTTGATAGCTGTTTTAATTTGCAAGGAAATGCAGTCGATGTACCCGATCTATCTCAAGTCACTGATATGAGTGGGATGTTTGCGGGTGCCCGCGTATTCAATCAAGACATCAGTACATGGGATGTATCATCGGTGACAAATATGGGAGGCATGTTTGTCAATGCCCATGCCTTCAACCAAGATATCAGTGCTTGGGATGTCTCTTCTGTGACGAATACGGCCAGTATGTTTTTTAATGCTGTCTTGTTTAATCAGAATATTGGTACTTGGGATGTCTCTTCTGTAACAAACATGTCATCTATGTTTAATCGTGCACGAGATTTTAATCAGGATATTAGTGCATGGGATGTCTCTTCTGTAACAAATATGAATAACATGTTTAACAATGCTAGAGTTTTTAACCAGAACATTGGTGCATGGAACGTTTCGTTGGTGACAAATATGTCAGGCATGTTCACCTTCGCAAGGGATTTTAATCAAGATATTAGCGCATGGGATGTTTCATCTGTCACAAACATGACGAATATGTTTTGGTCTGCTTCTATTTTTAATCAGGATATTAGTGCCTGGGATGTCTCTTCTGTAACAAATATGACTCGCATGTTTCAAAGTGCAGCTGTATTTAATCAAGATATTAGTGCATGGAATGTCTCATCTGTAACCAATATGGAATCCATGTTTAGTAGTGCAGGATTTTTTAATCAGGATATTAGCGCATGGAATGTCACATCCGTAACTAACATGAGAAACATGTTTCGAAGTGCAAGAGTTTTCAATCAAGATATCAGTACATGGAATGTTTCGTCTGTAACCAATATGCAAGGTATGTTTTTAACAGCTGAAGCTTTTAACCAAAACATCGGCGCATGGAATATTTCATCTGTAACAACGATGGCAAATATGTTTGATGGTGCCGCGCTTTCAACACCTAACTATGATGCTTTGCTGGCAGGTTGGTCTGGTCAAAATTTACAGAGTAATGTTGTGTTTAGTGCGGGCACCACAATGTATTCCAACTTCTCGCAAGCAGCAAGAGATGTGCTCACTGGTACATTTAACTGGGTGATTACCGATGGCGGCAATGCATTAGAACCCGACACAACCGCGCCGGTGATCACGCTTAATGGTGCCAGCACGATCACACTGAACCTAGGTGATACTTATGTGGAATTCGGTGCTACCGCAACGGATGATCGTGATGGTTCCGTTAGCGTCACTATTACTGGCAACGTTGATAGCAATACCGCGGGTAGTTACACCGTTACCTACACCGCGGTTGATGCGGCAGGCAATTCATCTACCGCCACTCGAGCAGTTATTGTTGAAACACAAAATCCGTTTATAACGACATGGAAAACGGATAACCCCGGTTTTTCAGCTGATAACCAGATAAAGATAGGCACTGTCGGTAGCGGTTATAACTACAGTGTGAGCTGGGGCGATGGACAAACAGACAACAACGTGACTAGTGATATTACTCATACCTATGCAACACCCGGTACCTATACTGTAGAAATCAGTGGTGCGTTTCCTAGAATATATTTCGGTACTACACTTGGTAATTTTGACAAGGAAAAATTGCTGACAATAGAGCAATGGGGAGATATTAGATGGGCGTCAATGGGAGATGCTTTTAACGGTTGTATTAACCTTACAGGGAATGCCGTTGATGTACCTGATCTATCTCAAGTAACAAATATGGAGCGAATGTTTGGCCTCGCTAGAAAATTTAATCAAAATATTAGTTCATGGGATGTTTCAACTGTAACTAATATGAGAGGCATGTTTGTCCAAGCCTTTATGTTTAATCAAGACATCAGTTCATGGGACGTCTCTTCTGTGACCGATATGAATGGCATGTTTTTCAACGCTCTCGCTTTCAATCAGGACATTAGTGCATGGGATGTTTCTTCTGTGACTAATATGTCTAATATTTTTAACAGAGCCAGCGCTTTTAACCAAAATATTAGCACTTGGAATGTTTCTTCTGTCACCAATATGAGAGGTGTATTTGAACTTGCCCGATCTTTTAATCAGGATATCAGTGCATGGGATGTGTCTTCTGTGACATCAATGAGTAACATGTTTAGTCGGGCCGATGCATTTAATCAAAATATTAGCACTTGGAATGTTTCTTCTGTCACTAATATGAGTGACATGTTTGAACTTGCCCTATCTTTTAACCAGGATATCAGTTCATGGAATGTTTCTTCAGTAACGAATATGAGTGGTATGTTCAGGGGAGCAGGTGTTTTTAATCAGGACATCAGCTCATGGGATGTTTCTTCGGTAACTGATATGAGTACTATGTTTACAAGTGCTCGCGCTTTTAATCAGGATATTAGTGCATGGAATGTTTCTTCTGTAACAAATATGAGTGGTATGTTCAGCAGTGTGATTACCAGTACCAGTTCATTTAATCAAAACATTAGCGCATGGGATGTTTCTTCGGTAACGAATATGAGTGGTATGTTTGCAAGTGCTCTCGCTTTTAACCAGGATATTAGCTCATGGAATGTTTCTTCAGTAACTAATATGAGTTCTATGTTCAACAATGCCAGTGCGTTTAATCAAGATATTAGTGCGTGGGATGTTTCATCTGTGACAGATATGAGCTACATGTTTGGACGTGCGAGCTTATTTAACCAGCCTCTCAGCACATGGAATGTCTCTTCTGTGACAAATATGCGAAATATGTTTGAGCGTGCCAGCACATTTAACCAGGACATAAGCAGCTGGAATGTTTCAGCTGTAGTCAATATGCGAAATATGTTTGATAGTGCCAGCACATTTAACCAGGACATAAATACCTGGGACGTCTCATCTGTGACCAATATGTATTTTATGTTTTTAAGAGCTAGCGCTTTTAATCAAAACCTCAGTGCATGGAATGTTTCTTCTGTAACAGATATCTCTGGTATGTTTTATCAGGCTTCTGTATTTAATCAAGATATTAGTGCATGGGACGTTTCCTCTGTGACCCGTATGGGCTCTATGTTCCGTCATGCAATCGCATTCAATCAAGATATAGGCGCATGGGATGTCTCTTCTGTGACAAGTATTGCCTCAATGTTTTTTGATGCCCGATCGTTTAATCAGGACATAGGTAGATGGAACGTTTCTTCTGTGACTAATATGGCTAACATGTTTAGGAATGCCAGATCTTTTAATCAGAATATCAGCGCATGGGATGTCTCTTCTGTAACAACCATGTCATCCATGTTTAGTAGTGCCATCGTTTTCAATCAGAATATTGGCGCATGGAATGTATCATCAGTCACAACCATGGAAGATATGTTTATCACTAGTGCACTTTCAACATCTAACTATGACGCTTTGCTGGCAGGCTGGGCTGCTCAAAATTTACAAAGTAATGTGGTGTTTAGTGCTGGCACTACTCAATATTCAAGCGCATCACAAGCGGCAAGAAATATTCTTACGGGCACCTTCAATTGGACAGTAACGGATGGCGGTGTTGTGCCTTAAGATTATATTTTAGTCCCCCTTTACGACAACGGGGGGCTGTCTGATTTCATGTGATAGCGGTGGCACCGTAAATCTAACTCTTTTTTCGGTGACTAAGAAAAAACGCGAGGCCTTAAAAAGTTATGTTAACTGAGGTCTCACCTTTTTTTCTCTTCCATATACTTTTTTATGGGAGGTAATATTAGTTTTTACTTTTACCGCTTCGTTGTAAAAAATTACGAATTTTATTTGGTTTGGCAGGTTTGTGTAAAAAAGCAAAACCGGATGCATTTAGCGCGACCATCGATTGTGTTGAGGTGTCGCCCGTTATAATTAAAACGGGTGGCTTATGTGGTAGTAAGCTGGTGAACAGGTGGTTGATAACATCCAGGCCGGTGACACCGTCACGTAAACCATAATCAATTAATAGTGCATCGATTTTTTTTGCTTGTTTGACGGCAGCTTCTGCCTGAGCCAGATCATTGGCTGTGTGCACCGTACATTCCCAGCTTTCAAGCAACTGCTGTAAACTTTTGCGAACGGCTTCATCATCATCAACAATAAGAACCGTTAAACCTGACATCTGTATTTCATTTTTTGTTGTGATGGGTTGCACCACAGGCACGCTAGCCCCTTTTTCTGCTTTATTTATTGTTAAGCTAAAACAACTGCCCTGGCCGAGAGTGGATGTGACTTTGAGCTTGATATGCATGAGTTCAGTTAAACGTTTCACAATCGATAAGCCTAGTCCCAGGCCTTGTCCTTGTGCGCGGTTACTGGATGTTACCTGGCTAAATTCATCAAAAATATGTTCAATATCTTTTTCGGCAATACCTTCACCGCTGTCACTGATTAATACTTGCACCGTGGTGCCAGTATCAACTAAGTTAATGTTAATGCCACCGAGCTGGGTAAATTTAATGGAGTTATTGACGATGTTATTGAGGCAGCGCTCAAGGTGAACTTTATCCGCCATAACGAGACAAGGTGTCTCCGGGGGAATATTGTCTTCAAAATTGAAATTGAGTCCTTTATTTTCAGCTTGATTTTTAAACTGTGCCGTTAACCTATTGATGATGATATGCAAGTCGGTAGGCACAGTATGGGCTGTGGTAATACCGCCATCCAGACGCGAGACATCAAGAATATTATCGAATAAGGTCATCATGGCATCGGTTGATACCTCCATGCTTTCTACAATTTGAGTGAGTTCCAGATTTTTATTTTTTGTTTTTAGCAGATTAATTAACAAAGCGATGGCGTGTAACGGTTGGCGTAAGTCATGGCTGGCGGTAGCTAAAAAACGAGACTTTGCCAGACTGCTGCTTTCAGCTAATTCTTTTGCGGCAGTGGCTTCTTTTAAAAGCTCCTGGTTGTGTAAGTCGAGGATGACAGATTTTTGAACCGTGCTTTGCAAGCCTCGAGTTAAAATTATTGTTGTAAAACAAAGCAATAAAGTTAAGGCGGACAGAGAAAAACTGCCGATGGTGAATAATTTGAGTGACAGCATACCTAGTGTATTAATTAAGAATATCCATACAGCAGGCAAATAGGCGCTATGTGTTGCAATAGCAGCTACACACATGATGCAAATAGTGACGATAACAAAAATAAAAATTTCCGGTTGCGTCATATCTAAAAACAACCAGGCCGTTGAGCCCCATAAACTACTGGATAAAGCAACAATGACGAGTACTGCAATTTTGTTATAACGGTATTGTTTACTGGGCTTAATGTTATGTTTAATCCAGGGATGAACGGCTGCACGGATAACAGCAATAACGTATCCACACATTAGCCAGATGAGAATGATATTGTTATTAAAGTTATTCCATAACACTGCGCTGAATAATGTCATGATAATAACACTGACAATACTTACATGAGTCTGCAGGGCTAAGTATGAGTCCAGCAAAGCGGTTTTTATTATTTGCTGGCTTGCTAAATCGTCGTTTTCGCTACTTTTATTGTTAGGCATGAGGGTTATTTAGTTTGAATAAGTTTACTTATCTTTTTTGAGATACTTTCAATGTATAATACTTTATCTGTTCCCGGCTAATAAGCATAGATATAAAGAAAGTATGGCTTCAATCCAAGCACTGTTAAAAATATTGGAGGATGGTAAATACCATTCAGGCACCGATCTGGGTAATCAGTTTGGTGTTAGTCGTGCCGCTATTGGCAAGTCGATTAAGAAAATTGAACAAAACTTTGGCTTGAGTATATTTGGCGTAAAAGGAAAAGGTTATCGCTTATCGAATAAGTTAGATTTGTTAGATGAAAATGTGATTCGTTCAAGCTTAAATAAACAAACGTTAACGCAACTTAGTCAGCTTGAAGTTTATTTTGATATTGACTCAACCAATCATTATTTAAACACGAAAAGTTTAGAAGGTTCATTATCAGGGCATGTTGTTTTAGCCGAACAGCAATCCAGTGGGCAAGGTCGTCGGGGCAAGCTTTGGGTTTCTCCTTTTGGCTGTAATGTATACCTTTCTGTTTTATGGCGCTTTCAGTTTGGTCCTGCGCAGTTGGGCTGTTTGAGTTTGTTTATTGCGGTTGCGGTGGTGCGAGTGTTACAGCAATTAGGCGTTGAAGATGCGGGTGTGAAATGGCCGAATGATATTTATTGGCAAAATAAGAAGTTAGCCGGTATTTTACTTGAGGTGCGTGGCGAAGCAAGCGGGCCGAGTGCTGTGGTGGTGGGTGTTGGCTTAAACATTGCTATGCCAAACGAGCATAACAATGAAATATCGCAAGAGTGGGTTAATTTAGAAAGTATTTTGCAGACAAAAGTTGATAGGAGCCAGTTTACGGCTTTGCTTATCAATTCTTTGTTTGATGTGTTAAATAATGCAGTAGAAAATCAACAATCATTACTAAATGAATGGCAAAGTATGGATATCTTAAAAAATAAAGACATCGAAGTGCTGTTTGCTGATAAAACGATACAGGGTAAAGCCTTGGGTATTACCAAAGAAGGTGCGTTACGCGTTTTGCAGGGAAATAAAGAAACAATTTGTCACTCGGGTGATGTCAGCATTAGGCGTAAACAATAAATGTCTGAGCAACTTACCTTACTTGTTGATATTGGCAATAGTGCGGTTAAGTGGTGTGTGCTATCGGAGGGGGATCAACTATCAACCATGGCGCATCATTATTACCCCGCAAAAAATATCATGCCGACATTTTTTAACGAACTGTGGGCAGATTTATCTAAACCTAAAAAAATTATTGTTAGCAGTGTTGCAAAAAATAATGTTTGGCAAGCCTTGCAGCAAAGCTGTGATGAACTGTGGTCGCTTGATGCAGAAAGAATGAGTTCGCCCAAAAAAGCCTGTGGTTTGAGCAACGCTTATGAGGATGTTGAAAGCCTAGGTAGTGATCGTTGGTTTGCCATGCTGGCGGCCTTTAATGGACAAACAACAGCGTCAGCTTCACTTGTCGTTAGTTGTGGTAGCGCAATAACGCTGGACATTATTGATAGTGAAGGCTTACATCAGGGTGGTTATATTTTACCTGGGCTAGCCATGATGAAAAAAAGTCTCGCCGTGGAGACCGCCAATGTCAGCGTTTATCCTGAAATATCAACCCCATCCTTATTGCCTGCGACAACTACAGCAGGCTGTGTTGATGCGGGCATTTTATTGTCTGCGGTAAAACTCATTGAGGCGGTATTCGAACAACAAAGCCAGCATAATCAAATACGTTGCTATTTAGCCGGTGGGGATGCCGCGTTAATTGCCGATTTATTATCAATAAAATACGTTATTATGCCAAACCTTGTTTTAAAGGGGCTGGCGCATTTTATCAGTTCAGGCGAATATGGTAGTTAAAGTGGGATTTACCGATAGATGAAGTGGATTATTTATTTTTTATTAATTTGTAATATTGGTTTTGCAGCATGGCATTTTCAAGATTTGGGCAACCAAAATACAAATAATAAACGTTTAGCGGTGAGTGATGAAAGCCAGCTAATTTTATTGAGTGAGCTTCGCCAACAGGAAAAAAATAAACAAACTGAGTTAGGCTTAAAACAGTGTTTAAGTTTGGGACCTTTTACAAAAAAATCACACTCTAGTAAGGCGAAAAAATTATTACAGTACAATAAATTTGAAACTCGGCGTATCAGCCTGCGTGATACCAGTCGCAGTGGTTTTTGGGTGACATTACCAGCTCAGTCGCGTGATGAAGCTAAAAAGCATCTTAAACGCTTGAAAGAGCTTGAGGTAAAAGATTATTTTTTTGTCGCTACGGGCTCGCATATCAATGATATCTCTTTGGGTGTTTTTTCACTTAAAAGCTCCGCCAGAAGGCGAATTGATGAAATGTTGAAGCTGGGATTTGTGACCGAAATGGAGAGGGTGGCATTGCCGCAAAAAGTCTATTGGCTTAATTGGTATAAAGATCAAAAAGAACAGCCTGATGCTGCGATTATTGCTGAGTTGAAGAATAAGTACACTGAAATTTCAATTGTTGAAAGAAGTTGTAAGTAGACCAAAATAATCTGGGTTATCTCGTGGCTTTGTCTTGATTTGTCGTTGCTAAATCTCTAGAATGCGCCGCACTGTTTGATGCCAAATGGCATTTTAAAGAGTAAATCGCCGGCATAGCTCAGTTGGTAGAGCAACTGACTTGTAATCAGTAGGTCCCGAGTTCGACTCTTGGTGCCGGCACCATATTTATACTAAACCCGAGGAATTTTCCCCGGGTTTTTTTATTCTTTGGAAATTCTGACATGATTCGGGCAGAATCATGGCTTGCTTGAGTTAAGTAGTGCAGGTTATGGAATTTTAAGGGAATATTATTGTTTCTGTGTTGACAGCTAGTGTCCTCTCGAGGACAATACGCAGCTTCGTTCGCGCGGAGGGGTTCCCGAGTGGCTAAAGGGATCAGACTGTAAATCTGACGGCTCCGCCTTCGGTGGTTCGAATCCACCCCCCTCCACCATTATTTAGATAAATGGGGTATGGACCCTATTTATATAGTTGGCGCAGACAGTTTTGTCTAGCGCCAAACGCTAAAAATGGCAGGAAAGAGCGAAAGGTGAATAAGTAGTAGCGGGTGTAGTTCAATGGTAGAACTCCAGCCTTCCAAGCTGATCACGCGGGTTCGATTCCCGCCACCCGCTCCAAATTAGTACAAAGGTACTTGGGCGTGGCAAGTAACGGGCGATTCGTAACGGGTTATTTGCCCATATAGCTCAGGGGTAGAGCACTTCCTTGGTAAGGAAGAGGTCCCCAGTTCAAATCTGGGTATGGGCTCCATATTTAAAGTTTTAATATTGTAATTGAACGCACTATCTATTTAACGTTTTATGAGGATTGGCAGTTATGTCTAAGGAAAAGTTTGAAAGAACCAAACCCCACGTCAACGTCGGAACAATTGGCCATGTTGATCACGGAAAAACTACATTAACGGCAGCGATTACAAAAGTAATGGCAGAAGCACACGGTGGCGAATTTAAAGACTACG
>Ga0316209_1003224_pt1 | contig 11504 bp, 4 predicted proteins | sample 6monopyrite_MG_FD_204945 | JGI IMG/M metagenome (GOLD analysis project Ga0316209, IMG submission 204945) | Microbial mat bacterial communities from mineral coupon in-situ incubated in ocean water Damariscotta River, Maine, United States -... | ecosystem: Environmental > Aquatic > Marine > Coastal...
CGCCGTCGAGCGAATCCTGCACGTACAGCACGTACTGATTCTGCAGCCCCGAGTTGTAGTAATAGTAGTACCGGCCGCCGGCTTTGAACGGCGAGTTGAACTTCTCGTAGTTCCACAGCTTCGTCAGCAGCTTGTTGATGTAAGGCCGCTCGGGGATTTCATTCAGATACCCGAATGTCACGGCGTTCTGATCAGCGACCCAGTTGGCGACGTCTTCCGATTCCCGCACGTCGTCTTCGAGCCAGCGGTAAGGATCAGCAACCTTCACTCCATGATAAACGTCGACATGATCCACGCGTTCGGTCTCCGGATACTTGTGCCCCGGCGGGGGCTTGATGGGTGGCTCAGCAGAGACAGCAGCGCGAGGCTCAGCAACGATCGTCGCTCCGACCAGCACCGCAAGCATCATCAACGTGGCAGATAGTCGCACAGTATTCCTCCGTGGGTAGACCATTCGCATGGTTTGAATCATTCCCTGAAACGAGTCTCGAACAAACAGAGCGTCGTCATTCCCGCGCAGTCGGAAAACCAGCGACGCCCGCGAGGATAACGCAACCCGATTCCCAACCACCAGAGAGCCGCCAACGACGATCTTGACTTGTCGGCGATTCGGCTCAAACTGCCGAACGACGGTCTTCCACAGGGTGCTTGCAATCTGTGCGGCACAGCCGCCAGAGAGTGACCACCAGTGTCGTAGGCTGGGTCGTGACCGGGCAGCATCCAGGAATTGTGTATTTGAACAAAGCTGGGTCGAGACCCAGCCTACCTGACTTGTCGGCGCAGCTGCAAAAGACCGACTCACCAGCTTGTTGTGATGACCTCCTGCCGCTCCGCGACCCTGATTGCGAGCAATCACGGCCACCCATGATCAATGACGACTCACGGGTGCGTTAACTCCGGACTTCTGTCACATGAACTGCTTTTATGCTGTAGATTGGCCCATCGTGCCTGCGTACTATGCATTGGGAGTCGCGGGCTGCTGCGAGTTCCGGGCGATTATAAGTTCAAACACCGCGGCGACTTCTGTTTTGATGGGCTTTGGTTGTGATTCTGGTTGCGTGTCCACATTGTGAGAAGAGGATTGTCGGTTCCGACAATTTTGCCGGGCAGTACCGCGAGTGTCCGGGCTGCGGCGACCTCTTCGTCGCGCTGCCGGTCAACGACGACGGATCTGCGGATCTCAGCAGTGCCGTGTCCCGAAGCGGCGAAATTCGATTGCCGCCGGCTCGGAATCGGGTCGAGGTTCCGCAGTCTGATGAGCCTTCTGTTGAGGCTCCACGGTCAGACGTGGGTCGCGAATCGGAAGTCGTTGAGCAGGTTGCACGAGAAACCTCGACAGAAGCTGCTACCAAGGATGCCGAAGCCAGAGACTTGAGTGACGTGGCGAGCGTTCATGCAACGCTACCGGAAATCGAGTTGGAATCAGAAGCCGCTGATCCTGAGCAATCGAGCCGGCTGCCGGTCTGGTTTCAGCAGACTCTGCAGTCGAAGGAGTCGCGTTCGTACCTGATCTCCACGGCTCTGCACGCCGTCCTGCTGCTGATTCTTGCCGCGTGGATTCTGCCTCGGATGCCCGAAACGAAGCTTCCCGGATTGATCACCGTCCTGCCCGAGAACATGGCTGAATCAAATCTCGACATCGTCGAGTTCGACGCTGCCCCTGAAGAAGTCGCGATCGAACCGCCGAAGCCAGTTGCCCCTGTCCTGACGGCAAAGGCCGACGAGCCAAACCTCTTTGAGGCGTCAACGATTGGAAACCTGCCGTCGCTGGATGCGAAGCCGGACAAACCCAAAGAGACAAAGCGGGAATCGAGTGAGGACACAACTCGCGGTGAGCCCGGACCCGAGCCGACGGAAGCAAAGGTCAGCCAGGCGACTTCGGTGGAAGGGGCTACGGATGCGATTGTTGAATCGATCAAGTCCAAGCTGCTGGAACGGGACACGGCCGTCATCTGGCTGATGGATCGTTCGGTGAGTATGCAGCGTCAGCGAAACATGCTGGCCGATCAGCTCGAAGGGTATCTCAACGAGGTTCACGCGACTCGCACGGACGAGTCTCATTCGCTGATGCACATGGTCGTGGCGTTCGGTGATCGGTTCGAAAAACTCGTCGTCACGATGGAGCCTCGCCGAGCGTTAGCTGCCATTCGCAAAGACTACGGGTTCGATCCGACCGGCAAAGAGAATGTCTTCTCGGCCATTCAGTGGTGCGAAGAGCAGTTCGTCAAAAAGAACGGAAAGAACCGACAGAAGAATCTGATGTGTGTTGTCTGCACGGACGAATCCGGAGACGACTACCTTCGGCTGGAAGAAACCATTCAGACCTGCCGGGACAGCCGGATCGAAGTCAGCGTGATTGGTCCGTCGGCCGTGCTGGGGCAAATGCGGGGCTATCATGCTTACACGGCGAACGACAACAATCTGTACTACCTGCCGGTTTTTCGAGGTCCGGACACGGCACTTCCGCAACGAGTGAAGCTGCCCTACTGGTTCCGCCGAGTGCCGGTCTACTGGGACGAAGCCAGGCGAGGGCCCTGGTACGGAAACTCGCCGGCCTGGCAGGGCGGGTCCAACCACGACGCGATGCTCTCGGGCTTTGGTCCGTACGCGCTGACCAGACTCACGATGGCGACCGGCGGCGACTACATCCTCTACGACCGCCCGGGTGACAGCTCGCCGTTCCAGATCGAAACCCTCAAGCCCTACCTGCCGGACTACCGCGAGGCGGGCGCCATTCAGGACGACCTCGCCGACAAGCCGCTGCGGCTGGCAATTCTGAAAGCCGTCGAAGCGTCGCACCAGTTGAATCTGCAGGAGCCGCGACTGGAATACGGCACTGAATTTCGCGGCCCGATTTATTACACGCCTCAGCAGTTTCAGTCGCGAGTCCGAGCCGACGTCGCCGCCGAGAAACCACGAGCCGAAGCCGCCGTGCAGGCACTCGATCAGTTGATCGGTCTGTTCGAAAACCGAGTCGTCGAGGGCCTGTACGAAAACGAAGAGTCTCCTCGCTGGAAGGCCTGGTACGACCTGACCTATGGCCGACTGCTGGCTGCTCGGGTCCGCTATCGAGTCTTCGTCGAGTTCGCCGCAAACATCGGATCCGCACGTTTCAAATCTGACACCAACGGGATGTCAATTCGTTCGGCAAAGCTTCCCGAACAATTCCTGCGAGCAACCCGCGAAGCCGACGCGCGAAAGATTCTGCAACGCTGCGTAGACTCGAACCCGGAAACCCCCTGGTTCCACCTGGCCCGCCGAGAGCTAAGAAACGACTTCGGCCTGACCATCAAAGAACGCGCCGTCCCCGGAGCCATCCGCAAACCCGGCGTCAGTCCCCCCAAAGCATCGCTGCCTCGCCTGTAGGATCGAAGTCGGAGTTAACAACATGGCACGTCGAAAACCACGTTATCTTCGCAAAGAAGCTTCGGAAGCCGATGCTCCGGTGCCGCGAAGGATTCAGGCGGACATTTCTCAACAGGCTCCGTATTCAGGGTTCGGTAGTGTTCCTCTTTACTACGAGGACAAAGAATTCACCTGCGACCATTGCGGTGAGGTCGAGACCTGGACGGCGGAAGATCAGAAGTGGTGGTTTGAGACCGCGAAGGGGCATGTCTACACGAGGGCGAAACGTTGTTTACGCTGTCGACAATCGATTCGTTCAAGCCACGGTGGCACGTCTCGCAGGTCACATCGAGATCGCCGTCTGGATGACGATCCCACGTAATTTCGCACAGAGCGTCTTTACTCACCAATCCTGCTTTACTGCAGTCGGTATTCCTTCCGGTAGTTTCAAGTGAAATCGAAGATTCTTCAGATCGTTGGTTTGGCCATCATTGTCGTCGCGGCCTGGTGGGTGATCGATGCTGTTCGCACTGCCGACCGAGCTGAACGCTGCCTCCACGCATGCATCACCACGACTGACATTCTTGAACAATACGTGAAAGTAACCGGCCAATGGCCATCGTCGTGGAATGACCTTCAGCAAACGGTTGAATCTGCGAAGTACTGCGGTATTCACAGATGGCCCGATGACGTTTCAAAGATTCAAGGGTTTGTCTACGTCGACTTTGACGCCGATCTGGAATCGCTTGCTACAGCCAGTCCCAAATCGTTTGACGCAGTGCGGCCGATCGGTCCCTGCTATTCGTCCTACGATCGCCATTTTCAGTTCCTGATTAATGCAGTTCGCGAATCCCAAACTGAGTAGCCCGCATGTTTCGTCGGGTGCGTCGAGACGCACCCTGCTTCGTTGACCGCGGATTCTTCGGGCAGGGATCGAGTTCACAGAGGCATGCTTGGCCGCGCGTCGCAGAAACTGGTGGATCGCGATACGCTTGAGTCATCATGACTGCCGTATCCGAATGGAGCTTCGCCATGCTGTGCCGCTGCTTTTACCTTGCTGCGACTGCCTGCTGCCTCGTCACTCTGGCCGCTGACTCGTCGGCGACTGACTGGCCGACCTGGCGATTTGATGCGGGACGCAGTGCATCCACGCCTGAGGCGTTGCCGTCGTCGCTCAATCTTCAGTGGACGAGAGTCCTGCCGGCGCTGAAGCCGGCGTGGCCTGAGGATCCCCGGCTGCAGTTTGACGCGTCGTACGAACCGGTAGTTGCTGGCGAGACGTTGTTCTACGGGTCGTCGCGGAATGATTCGGTGACGGCGGTTGATCTGAAGACGGGTGAGCAACGCTGGCGGTTCTTCGCGGAAGGGCCCGTACGATTTGCTCCGCTCGTTCACAAAGGCCGCCTCTACTTCGGAGCCGACGACGGGGCTCTTTATTGTCTCGACGCGAATTCCGGAACGTTGCAATGGCGATTCGTCGCGGCGCCGACCGGTCGCAAAGTCATCGGCAGCGAGCGAGTGATTTCTGTCTGGCCAGTGCGAGGTGGCCCGGTGCTGGTCGATGGTCGAATTCATTTCACCGTCGGCGTGTGGCCGTTCGAAGGAACGTTTCTGTACTCGGTCGATCCGGAATCCGGGCGCGTTCTCGGCAAAGAACAGGTTGAGGATTCGGTAGACGCATCGGTCGAGCACGACGTCATCACGCTGAACGATCTGACGCCGCAGGGATACCTCGCTGCGAATGCTTCGCAGCTGCTCATTCCGCAGGGCCGTGCCACCGTCGCGACGCTTGATTGGAAAACGAAGAAGTTCGGCGGGTACAGCTACGGCACGCACTCCGTGACCAACTACCACGTGGCGGCTTCCGACCGTCTGCTGTTTCACGGGGCCGTCACGTACGACATGCAGACGAAGAAGCAGATCAGCTCTTCAACCCGTACGCCGGTGATCACGGACAAGGTGATGTACGCGGCCGAGGGCTCAGCGGTCGTCGCCTTCGACATGAACGAGATCCAGCTGATCGAGAAGAAAGACCGTCGCGGGAAGGTGACCAAAGTTCCGGTGCTGGGCAAACTCTGGTCATTGCCGCTCGATAAGCTGCGCGGCGTGACCGCCGCCGAGGCTGCCAAGCTGGCTACCGCCGGGCCGCTGGTTGTTGATATCCGCGCGGGAAATCATCTCTTCGGACATCAGGGCGGCTTTGTGTTCGGGATCGACCTGGCCGACGCCAAACAGCCGGCAGTTACCTGGCGAGCCGACGTCGAAGGACAGGTGTCGTCGATGATCGCTGCCAACGGCCGGCTGATCGTCACGACGTCGACCGGTCAGATGCACTGTTTCGGTGAAGGGACTACGAAAGCTCGGACTCTCCAGGATGCTGATTCGGATCTACCGCCTGAGGTTCCTGAGTGGTCGCATCGTGTGGCGACGATTCTGGAACGCGACAATCCGGGTAACGCGTACTGCGTATCGCTGGGTGCTGGATCCGGCGGGCTGATTTCCGAATTGATTCGACAATCAACGATGCGAGTCGTCGTTGTCGACTCTGACCCGAAACACATCGCCATGTTGAGGCAGCAGTACGATCGGCGAGGCCTGTACGGCACTCGAATCGTCGCACACGTCGGTGATCCTCTCTCGTATCAAATGCCGCCGTACATGGCAAATCTTGTCGTGACAGAGACTCCCGATAAATTCGGACTGACTTCGAAGCCTGCAGCCATTGCCGAGGTGTTTCGAATGCTGCGTCCCTACGGTGGAGCCGCCTGGCTGCCTGGAAACGCCAACGAATATGCAAAGGTCGCTGTCGATGTGGCGAAGCTGGGTCAGGCGGAATTCAAGCAGAGCCTTGATCATTCGCTGTTGGTCAGAAACGGAGCGCTGCCGGGTTCGGCCGACTGGACTCACGAGTACGGCGATGCGTCGAACACGTTGATGTCGCGAGACAATCTGGTGAAGGCGCCGCTGGGCGTGTTGTGGTTCGGCGGGCCGGCTTCGGACGGCAGCCTGTTTTACAACCGGCATTACTGGGGGCCGAGCATGGCCGTCATCGGCGGTCGGATGTTTATTCAGGGCCCAGGCAAGATGACCGCCGTCGATGTTTACACCGGCCGAATTCTGTGGCAGTTGCCGTTGGAAGGTAAGGCGAACTATCTGCCCGGTCGTCGCGGCAACGACTTTGAAGGATCGCTCGCCGGTTACCATTTCCTGGCCGTCGAGGATGCGATTTACCTGGTCCACGAAAAGAGTTGCTTGAAGCTCGACCCGACGACCGGGGAGCAGATCAACGAGTTCAAGCTGCAGAAACCGGACGACGACTGGGGTCGCATCCGCGTTGTCGACAACAAGTTAATCGCCGAAATCTTCCGCGACATCGATGCGGACAAGAGCAAACTTCCGCCGGGTCGGCAGTTGCTGGCCGGTTCCAAAGCGGCGGTCGAAATCGTCGCCATGGACCGAAACACCGGCTCTAAGATCTGGTCGTACGAAGCCGAAGCCAGTTTCCCGGTCCTGTCGGTCGGCAAGGATCGAGTGTTTGCTTTCGATGGGGCTCTGGAAAGTTTCTACAAAGACTGGAAGCGCCGCGGCACGATTCCGAAAGCTTCGGACATCAAATACGCAAAGGCGATTGATCTGGAAACCGGCAAGCTGGTCTGGCAGCAGGAAACCGATTTCATCGGCACCTGGATGTCGTACGGCGGCGAAAAAGACGTCGTCCTGATGAGCAACAAGTCGAGCATCATGGCGGTCAACGGTCGAAACGGAAAAGAACTCTGGAAGCAGACGTCTGAAGGTGTCGGCTTCCGCGGTCATCCCGAAAGTTTGTGGGACCGCGTCATCGTGTGGAACGATCGTCTGCTGGATCAACGAGGTCCGGGTCTGGCGTGGGATCTGACGACGGGCAAGCGCGTCCCCAGGATTCATCCGGTCACGAAGGAAGAGACTCCGTGGGAATTCACGAAGTCCGGGCACCATTGCAACTACGCCATCGCCAGTCCGCACTTGATGACGTTTCGCGCTGGCGATGCCGGCTTCTGCGATATCGAATCCGGCAACACGTCACGGCTGAAAGGATTTCGCAGCGGCTGCCGCAACAGTCTGATTCCGGCCAATGGCGTGCTGAATGCTCCCAACATGGCTCACGGCTGCGTGTGTGGATACTCGCTGTTCACGTCGCTGGCTCTGGTGAATTTGCCGCAGACCGAAGTGTGGAGTTACTCGGCGCTGAAGTTTGATCCGAAGAAGGACGCCGTGAAGCGAATCGGGATCAACTTTGGAGCACCCGGCGATCGTCAGGACGATTCGGGCACGCTGTGGGTGGACTATCCGAACAAAGGCGGAACGTCGCCCGCGATTCCGATGACCGTGAAGGCGGATAGCCCGAGGTACTTCCGGCGGCATTCGTCATTGCTCAAGGGCGATGGCGTGAATTGGGTAGCGGGTTCCGGCGTCGAAGGAGCGACCAGCGTCACACTGACCGTCAGCGCGACGGAGCCGAAGAATCCGCAGTCCTACACCGTGCGGCTGCACTTCGCTGAACCGGACGATGCACAACCCGGCGAGCGAGTCTTCGACATCGCGCTGCAGGGCAAACCAATGGCCGAAAACGTTGATATTGCTAGCGACTCCGGCGGAAATCTTGTCGCGATGGTCCGGGAATTCACAAACATCGAAGCCCGGCGAACGGTTACGGTGGAACTGACCCCTCGCACAGGGCGACCAGTGCTTTCGGGGATCGAGATCGTCGCGACGGAGTAACTGCAATCTAGATGTTGAATGCAGATCGAAAGGCGAAAAGAACATGCGGCGCGTTATGAACGAGCGATCTTGAGGGTAACGTGAATCCAAAAGGCGTACGGAACCATGATTCGGAATAGCCATCGGATCGCTCTAACTACCTTCGTTGCCGCGCTGGCCTGCTTGAATCCAGTCTATGCTGACACGGCTCTCAATTCTGATCTGGCGCCGTTTCTTAAACAACATTGTTCGGCGTGTCACGTCGGTGATTCAGCGGAAGGAAATCTCGACCTGGAGTCGTACTCTGTCGAGCTTTCCGATGCAGAGATCCGGCGGCGCTGGGTGTTTCTGCACGATCGAGTTGCAACGGGAGAAATGCCGCCCGAATCGGCTGACCAGCCCACCGCCGCTGATCGGAGCCGATTCTTAAAGCTGCTTGGCGAGTCGCTTCATCGTGCGGACCTGACAAATCGAGAAGTCATCCTGCGGCGGCTCAACCGCAACGAATACACCAACACCGTCCGCGACCTGTTCGGAATCCACGTCGATGTGTCTCGCACGCTGACCGATGATTCGACAGAAAGCGGCTTCGACAATATCGGATCGACGTTGTCGGTGTCGGCTGAGCAGTTGGCACGATACGTCGAAGTTGCTGATCTGGTGCTCGACCAGGTGTTCGGTCCGGCCAGACCGCCGAGGACGATCGACAAGACCGTCAACTTTGCAACGCTCTCCCGAGGAACTGATTCGTCGGAGCGAAAGCTGGCGGACGGCGTCGTGCTGTTCAGCGGGGCAAAATTCCTGCCAATGTACGACGCCAGTCTGCCGTCGCCAGGGTTGTACAAGGTTCAGATGAAGATTCGAGCGGAGCAAAGCCAGGCACCGGTCATCATGCACGTCAAAGGCGGGAACACCGGACAGATCGCGGCACACAACGCCGGCTTCTTTGAAGCGCTGCCGGGCAAAGTCACAACGGTCGAGTTCACAGACCGGTCCGTCGAACGTTCTGACTGCTTCGCCATCGGCTTGGCCGGCGGGTATCCGTACTGGAAAGTCGACCCGGACAAGTACAAAGGACCCGGCCTGTTCATCGGGGACATTTCGATTCAGGGTCCGATTGATGAATGGACCGCCAGTCGAACGCAACTGCTTGGCGACGTCGATCCGGCAAATGGAACAATCGACGACGTTCGCGGCATTCTTCTCAAGCTGCTTCCGCGAGCGTTCAGGCGTCCGGTCATTCCAACGGAAGCCGCGCCGTACGTCGCCCTGGCGAAACAGGCGATGGACGATGGGAAGAACTTTGAGCCTGCGCTGCGAGTTGCACTCAAAGGCGTGTTATGTGCTCCGGAATTTCTGTACCTGGAAGAACGGCTCGAAGAGAACGATTCAAAGACGGTCGTCAGTGATCACGCCCTGGCATCGCGACTGTCGTACTTTCTGTGGAGTTCCTTGCCCGACGAAGAGTTGCTGAAGCTCGCCGAGCGTGGCGAACTGAACAAGCCCGCCGTGTTGCGGACTCAGGTGGCCCGAATGCTGGCGGACTCGAAGTCGCAGCGCTTCGTCGAAAGCTTTACCGGGCAGTGGCTGCGAGTTCGCGACATCGACTTCACCGTTCCCGAGCGGCGGCTTTTCCCCGAGTACAACGAGTTGTTGCGGCGGTCGATGATCGATGAGACTCGTGCGTTCTTCCGCGAGATTCTCGACAACGATCTCAGCGTGCAGAACTTTGTCGACTCGGACTTCCTGACGATCAACCAGCCGCTGGCCGAGTTCTACGGCATTGACGGAGTCACCGGCCTGGAGACTCGCCGGATTCCTCGACCGGCTGGCAGCGTGCGCGGCGGCGTGCTAACTCAAGCCAGCGTGCTGAAAGTTTCCGCCGACGGAACACGAACTTCGCCGGTCCTGCGAGGCGTGTGGATCCTGAATCACCTGTTCGGCACACCGTCGCCTCCGCCGCCGCCATCAGTCGCGGCCGTTGAACCCGACGTCCGAGGTGCGACGACCATCCGGGAAGAACTGGCCAAACACCGGGCCGATCAAAGCTGCAACCGCTGCCACCGAAAGATCGATCCGCCGGGCTTCGCGCTGGAGAGCTTCGACGTGCTGGGTGCTCATCGAGACTGGTATCGAACTCGGGACCGCACCGGGAAAAACGTGAGGCGTCAGCTTCATCCTCACGCTCCGACCAACGTGCAATATCGGCAGGGCCCCGACGTGGACGCCTCGGGCGTTATGCCGGACGGTCGGAAGTTCGCCGACGTCCGCGCGTACAAACGACTGCTCCTGGAAGATGAAACCGCGATGGCTCGTTCGTTAACGCGTCTGCTGATGAGTTATTCACTCGGTCGTCAGGTTGGTTTTTCAGACCGACTCGCCGTCGAAGAAATTCTCGATCGCGTGAAAGCCGATGACTACAGACTACGATCGATCGTCAACGAAATTGTGACGAGCGAAACATTCGGCAGTCCGTAACGGCTGAGGTTTCAATCGCCATAAAAACAAGAGGAAGAACATGGCCACAGAAAGTTTGAGAATTGGTTCCGTGACGCGCTTGTTGTTTTAAGTCGCCGGCGCGGACCCGGAATTCACATTTGAGGATTCAAGACATGAGTCATTCACCGGATTCAGCATTCGGAATTCACGCGCCGCGGTTGTCACGTCGAACCATGCTGCGAGGAGCCGGCGTCGCGATTGCATTGCCGGCGCTGGAGTGCATGGTTCCCCGCGCCGCCGCTCAGGCAAATCAAACCGTACCGCGGCGGATGGTGGCGATTAATTTCGAGTTGTCGTTTCACCCACCGAACCTGATGCCCGAGGAACCTGGTCGAGACTACGAGCTGACTCGGTACCTCCAGCCGCTTGAGGATTTGCGAAACGACTTCAGCGTGATTTCCGGAACGTCGCATCCGGAAGTCGACGGCGGACACGCAGCGTCGGCGTCGTGGCTTAGTGGTGCGCCTCATCCGGGTGCTGCGAATTTCAAGAATTCGATCTCGATCGACCAGTTGGCGGCGAAGCAGATCGGTTCTCAGACGCGGTTCGCGAGTCGGCAGTTGGGCTCGGGAATCGCGATCTCGGCCAACGGTGTGAAACTGCCGGGCAGCCCGTACCCGGTTCACCATTTCAACGAGATGTTTCTGGAAGGGCGACCCGAGGAGAAAGCCAAACGGGTTGAGCGGCTGCGCGAAGGACAAAGCGTCCTCGACACGGTACTGGCTGCTTCGAAACGGATGCAGCAACGAGTCAGTCGGCAGGACCAGCAGAAGCTGGACGAATACTTCACGGCAGTCCGCGATGCCGAGCAGCAGTTTCAAAAATCCGAACAGTGGCAGCACAAGCCGAAACCGAAAGTCGACATGAAGCCGCCTTCGCGAATTCAGGATCGAGCTCGCATCATTCAGAAGGCGAAGCAGTTT
>Ga0316209_1003226_pt1 | contig 11499 bp, 11 predicted proteins | sample 6monopyrite_MG_FD_204945 | JGI IMG/M metagenome (GOLD analysis project Ga0316209, IMG submission 204945) | Microbial mat bacterial communities from mineral coupon in-situ incubated in ocean water Damariscotta River, Maine, United States -... | ecosystem: Environmental > Aquatic > Marine >...
AACGTGCGGAGAATGATTAATGCCGGCAACCTGCCGCGTGAAGATTCGGTAAGAGTAGAAGAATTGATTAACTATTTTTCATATAACTACCCTTTACCTGAAGATAAAAACACGCCATTTAGCCTGACTACAGAAATGGGCATTACCCCATGGAACCCCGACACACGTTTATTACATGTTGGAATCAAAGCTTATGATATGAATAACTCTGAATTACCGGCATCTAATCTGGTATTTCTTGTCGATGTTTCAGGCTCAATGAACTCGCCAAAAAAACTGGGACTACTAAAATCAGCCCTTAAGTTGTTAAGTAAACAAATGCGTGCTGAAGATAAAATATCTATCGTTGTCTACGCCGGTGCAAGTGGTGTCGTACTTGAACCCACTTCAGCCAATCAAACGGCTACCATCGCTCGTGCATTAGACTCACTAAGTGCTGGCGGCAGCACAAATGGTGCAGCAGGTATTCGAAGTGCTTATCAACTTGCAGAGCAGGCATTCATAAAAAATGGTATCAATCGAATTATGCTGGCAACAGATGGTGACTTTAATGTTGGCACTGTGAATTTTGAAGCATTGAAAGATCTGGTTGAAGAAAAACGCAAAACGGGTATTTCATTAACCACTCTGGGTTTCGGTACAGGTAATTACAATGACCACCTTATGGAACAACTCGCCGATGCCGGTAATGGTAACTATTCCTATATCGATACGTTGAATGAAGCGCAAAAAGTTCTGGTCGATGAAATGAGTTCAACACTTAACACCATTGCCAAAGATGTAAAGATTCAGCTTGAATTCAATCCTGCTGTGGTATCTGAGTATCGTCTGGTCGGTTATGAAAATCGCGCACTTAATCGTGAAGATTTTAATAATGATAAAGTCGATGCGGGTGAGATAGGCGCTGGACACACTGTTACTGCGTTATACGAAATCACCTTAAGCGACAGCCCTAACAAAGCGATAGATCCACTGCGTTACGCTAATCAGTCAAAAACTAAACAATCGTATTCAGATGAACTGGCTTATCTACGCTTACGTTATAAAGAGCCTGATGCGAACAAGAGTAAATTAATTGAACAGGTTGTTAAATCTTCTGACATTAAAACGCGAATAGCAGACACCAGTGACCGATATAGATTCTCTGCTTCTGTCGCCAGCTTCGGACAATTGCTACGTGGTGGTAAGTATACCAATCAATATAACTATAATGACGTGCTTGAACTAGCCAGAACTTCTCGCGGCAAAGATAACTTTGGTTATCGGGGAGAATTTATCTCTATGGTGAATTTGACCCAGTCTTTGACTTCAAATACGAAAGTTGAGACTCAAGCATCGCGGTAAGTTTACTTCTCGTCATTGCGAGCGATAGCGTGGCAATCTCTGTAAGCGACAGTGTTGCCTGCAGAAGATTGCCGCGCTATCGCTCGCAATGACAGCTCAAGGGCTTGCCGCAAACTAATAATCGCGTAAGCTAACCGAATGGACGCAGAAAACGTGATCTCTGATGAGGACTTAATGATGAGCTATAGCGCTGGCAATGCTGAGGCTTTCGAGACCTTGTATCAACGACACAAGGGATCACTCTATCGTTTTGTTTTAAGACAGAGTGGTCAGCGGTCAGCCGATGAAATATTTCAGGACATATGGCTCAAGGTTGTCAACACACGAGCAAGTTATCAGGTCACTGCCAGTTTTAAAACCTGGCTGTACCATATAGCTCGCAACCGTCTTATCGATCAGTATCGAAGAGATAATATACGACCCGTCGAAAATCATTCGGACGAACTGGATTCTATAGAAAGCACAAGTTTTCCATCGCCCGAAACCAACCTGCACACACAGACACAGCACGAACATTTACTGGTTGCAATTTCAGCATTGCCTGCTGATCAAAAAGAAGCTTTTTTATTACGCGAAGAAGCTGGCTTGAGCATCGAGCAAATTGCCGAGACCTGTGGCACCAATTTCGAAACAGCCAAAAGCCGACTTCGTTACGCAGTAAAAAAATTACAACAGGCATTGCTTGAAAAAACCGGAGAGAAATCATGAGCACTGAAGACGAAAAAATCTCCAGCCTGTATCAACAAGGTAATAAGCCGCAACCACCTGCCCATCTTGATGACGCCATACTTAATGCCGCCAAAGAAGCAGTATCGTCAACTCAAGATACTGACAGTATTAACTCTACCAAATCCAAAACAGTCAAAGGCCCATTCTCCGGTGGTTGGCCAGCAACGGTTTCCATTGCTGCCGTATTGATAATTTCAATCATCCTGATTCCATTAATCAATGAAGAGACACCTACCCAGAGCACATCAAGTGACCTGGATATTGAAAACAGGTCACTATTGGAAGAAGACACAGTTGATCGCGAGTTAGTAGAGCAACTGGATAGCATGAAAGCTACGCAGCGTGCCAGCAACGTACAGAAAAAAGAAAAGGAGGAAGCACGCCAATTAATTCAATCACCCTCATTAAGTTCTGGCAAGGCACAGGTATTTCAAGACGCTCTCAATCCGGCAACGCTGGAATCAAATGCTATCAAAGAAAAAAGTTTACCTATGAGAAAATTGCGGTCTATTGAAGAAGAAAGCAGGCCAGAAAAAAACAATCGCTATAACTATTTATTGTCGAGTCCACAGGAAGATGAATCTTCAGCCGCAACGGATTCAATCAATAGTCAAAATATTCCAGCATCAATTAGCGCTCTATCACCACGATACTGGTTAGAAAAAATTCAACTATTAATTAATCAAAACGATATTAAAGCGGCAAAAAAAGAACTGGATGCGTTTAAGGTGGAATACCCTGATGAAAAGATTGAACAATCAATATTAGATAGTATTTATACCCCCTTATCTAAAGAGTAGTGGGAAGCTAATATTAAGACCGCAACTTAAATGACCAGGTGAAATCAAAACGTGCAACTTCATCGCCGTTTGTATCTCTACCTATTGTTTTTGCAGTGACATCTACCGTATCACCCACTTTTTTTAACTGCGTGAGTGCTTGAGAAAATAAAGCATAGTCCTCACACGTAAACGTGATTTTTGTTGTTACTTTTTTTACGAATTCAGCCTTAAGATCAACGATAATCAAGACAACATCCGAATCCGAACCTTTTAATGCCAGCAGCGCGGGTGCACCGGTCGACAATTCTGCAGCCATACTTATCACTGCAAAATACATGGATTTGAACGGGTTTCTGTTTTGCCAGCGGTAGGGAGCTTCTGCAATGGATTTTTCTTCATCCAGGCGAATCAACTTAATGCCGCTGATTAGCGCCATTGGCAAATTTTTAAAATAATAGAGCCTTTGCTTAAACGATGATGATACGTTATCTCTGAATTTTATTTGTTTCTGAGATAACATTTTCGTTGAAGACTAAACTTTCTTTAATGTATTTTCATCGGTGTGATGAAAGATAGCTTGATTGACGGGAATCCATAACTGCGTGTCCTGCTTATAGCTGAACGTGCCATCATCGTGAATTGTGACATCTACTGAATAGTTTTTGGTCTTATACGTCTCATCAAGAAATTTATTCGACATAATACCGTAAGTTTCTGAACCGCATTCTGCTTCCAGACGAAAACTTTTATCGTCTTGTTCAACACAACCACCGGCATTAACGGTAACACCACGCGGTACCATTAATGTTTTTAAAACCTGACCATTTTCTTTATCCCATAACCAGTAACCCAGTTCTTCGTGGAATGCATCATCACTACCAAGAGGCCATGCAGTCATTGCGTATCGCAAACCATAAAGTTTTTGCGGACCATTATTAACGGGACCCACAGGTTCAAATATCGCTTTTTCGCGATACTTTGTTACCGTTTCCTTGCTATGAATTCTTGAAGTATCAACACCCTGATCACCTTCCCATGTTCCTAGCAGTGGTGCCAATGGCCCCAAATTCTTTATTATTTCATCAGACATTATGATTCTCCTAAATTTACTACGGCATTGATAATGTTACATCCTCACCGGCTTGCTCGGTGGCCAGTCGCGATAACATGTTATATAACTCTTCTTTATCGCCGCTATCACATATCCAGCGTTCATCTTCTCTATTATAATCAAAATGGAAACCACCGGATAATGCGGCCATCCAAAGCTGATTCATTGCACCCTGTTTGCTGAAAATAATTTTACTACCATTTTCAAATTCGAGTGTTAACACGCCACCAATTTCATCGTAATCGATATCGGCATCACTATTATCGATAGCGTCCTGAATATCTTCGATTGTTCGTTCGGCAATTTCCTGGAATTCTGATTCGTTCATCTTTAAGACCTTAATAAACTAGATAGTTACACCACAGAGACACAGAGGACACAGAGGACACAGAGTTATTTAATTTTTTTATTATTTTCTCTGTGCACTCTGTGCCTCTGTGGTAGATTTTACTTCATCTTGCCACGTATTAATTCATTAACCTGTGCAGGATTCGCTTTACCTTTGGACATTTTCATTACCTGGCCAACAAAGAACCCCATCATCTTATCCTTACCACCCTTCAGTTCTTCAAATTGTGAAGGATTGTTGGCGATCACTTCATCAACATACGCCTCGATTGCACCGGTATCTGTAATCTGCTTTAGACCTTTGCTTTCGATAACATCATCTGCGCTGCCTTCACCATTCCACATCGCATCCAGCACGTCTTTGGCTATCTTGCCTGAAATCGTATTGTCTTTAATCCGAGTTAACAGTAACGCAAAAGCATCGGCATCAACAGGTACGCTATCAATTTCAATCTCTTCACGATTCAACCTGGCAGACATCTCACCCGTGATCCAGTTTGCGGATAATTTTGCATCACCGGTTTTCTCAGCAACACTATCAAAATAGATTGACAGTGCGGGTGACGCAGTAATGACGCCTGCATCGTAAGCTGATAGATTTAATTCATCAATATAACGCTGCTGTTTTTGTTCAGGCAACTCTGGCAATTCGGCGCGCACCTGCTGACGGAATTCTTCCGTAATCATTACTGGTAATAAATCTGGGTCAGGGAAGTAACGATAGTCATTAGCCTCTTCCTTGCTGCGCATTGAACGTGTTTCATTTTTATCTGAATCGTATAAACGTGTTTCCTGTACGACTTCACCGCCATCCTCAATCAGATCAATCTGGCGCTCGACTTCGATGTTGATCGCGCGCTCAACAAAACGAAATGAGTTAATATTTTTTAGCTCGGCACGTGTACCGTATTCTTCCTGACCTTTTGGCCGCACTGACACATTTGCATCACAACGAAAAGAGCCTTCCTGCATATTGCCATCACAGATGCCGATGTACTGTACCAGTGTGTGAATTTTTTTCATATAGGCAACGGCTTCTTTTGCACTGCGCATATCGGGCTCGGAAACGATTTCCAATAATGGGGTGCCGGCGCGATTTAAATCGATACCGGTCATGCCGGCATAATCTTCATGTAACGATTTACCTGCATCTTCTTCCAGGTGTGCGCGTGTTACGCCGATGGTTTTTTTGTCACCGTTTTCCAGTTCGATATCAATTGAGCCTAAACCGACAATGGGTAAATCAAACTGTGATATCTGATAGCCTTTTGGCAAGTCAGGATAAAAATAATTCTTACGTGCAAACACCGAACGATCAGCGACTTCAGCATCAATTGCCATACCGAACTTAACTGCCATATGCACGGCTTCTTTATTTAAAACAGGTAATACACCTGGCAGTGCGATATCAACCACACTGGTTTGTGTATTTGGTTCAGCACCGTAGGCTGTGCTTGCACCTGAGAATATTTTTGATTTGGTGGCTAACTGGGCATGTATTTCCAGACCGATAACAACTTCCCAATTTCCCCATTCTGAATTTGCGGCTGCACTCATTATTTAAACTCCTCAGGCAATTGCGTATGCCAGTCGGTTTGCTGCTGATATTGATGCGCAACATTTAATAGTTTGGCTTCTTCGAAATAGTTGCCCATTATCTGCATACCGACAGGCATACCATTAGCGAAACCTACCGGGATAGACATCGCTGGAATACCAGCAAGATTGACTGCAATGGTGAAGATATCCGAAAGATACATGGATATGGGGTCATCCGTTTTTTCACCAATATTAAATGCTGTTCCCGGTGTCGCTGGCGCCATGATGACATCCACTTTTTCATATGCTTTTTTGAAGTCATCACTAATTAGATGGCGTAACTGTTGTGCCTTTAGATAATACGCATCGTAATAACCGGAAGACAACGCATAAGCGCCAACCATAATACGACGCTGCACTTCTTGACCAAAACCTTCACCACGCGATCTTGTATATAAATCATTCAGATCTTTAGGGTCTTCACAACGATAACCATAACGCACACCGTCAAAACGCGATAAGTTAGCTGAACACTCAGCGGGTGCGACCACATAATAAACCGGTACCGACAAGTTACTGTTAGGCAGCTCGATTTCGACTAACTCTGCACCCATTGATTTGTACTGCTGCAGTGCCGATTTAACCGCCGCTTCAACACCTGCGTCCATGCCACCCTCGGCAACATTAAAATATTCTTTGGGTAAACCAATCTTTAATCCATCCAGGGGTTTTTCTAAATCAGCCGAATAGTCCGGTACGTCTTTTTCGATACTGGTGGAATCATTTTCATCAAATCCTGCCATCGCATTTAATAACAATGCACAGTCACTGGCGCTCTGTCCCATCGGCCCTGCCTGATCCAGACTGGAGGCGAAGGCAATCATACCGAAACGTGATACACGTCCATAAGTGGGTTTTAAACCCGTAATGCCACAAAAAGCGGCGGGCTGACGGATAGAACCACCGGTATCAGTTCCGGTCGATGCCGGCGCTAACCTTGCGGCAACGGCTGAAGCTGAACCACCGGATGAGCCACCGGGTACGGCTTTTAAATTCCATGGATTTTTAACCGGACCGTAATAGCTGGTCTCATTTGATGAACCCATTGCGAACTCATCCATATTGGTTTTACCCAACATGACCACACCTGCATTACGCATGTTGGTTACTACGGTCGCATCATAAGGTGAGATGAAATTATCCAGCATCTTTGAAGCACAACTGGTCTTAACACCCTTCGTGCAAAAAATATCTTTATGTGCAATCGGTACACCGGTTAACGCTGGCGCATTTCCAGCTTTCAATTTTTCATCTGACTCTTTGGCCTGAGCTAATGCCTGCTCTTCACAAACTGTAATGAAGCTGTTTAATTTGTCATCACTGCTTTTTATGCGGTCTAAAAAGTACCGGGTTAATTCAACACTGCTGACCTCTCCTGCCTGCAACATGGCGGAAAGTTCGGTCACGGTTTTTGTATGGTAGTTGCTCATAAAACTTGGCTCGTAAAACTTGGCTTATAGATTCCTGGAATGTAGATACCTGGATTATCGATACGTGGGCTGAAAGTAACCTAATCAAGTACCTTGGGAACAAGATACAAACCGTCTTCCACCTTTGGCGCAATCGCCTGAAATTCTTCACGGCGATTAAAATCGGTCACCACATCTTCACGAAGACGCTGAACCACATCAAACGGATGCGACATCGGCGTTACACCAGTGGTATCAACCGTTTCCATTTGTGCCACCAGGTCCAGAATATTGGATAAGTTGGTTGCATAACTCTGTATATCAGCCTCATCAACTTTCAAACTGGCCAGTTTGGCTATCTTTTTAACTTCATCAACGTCGATTGACATGAAAAACTCCAGAAATAAAATACGGTCTGCACCGGTCTGTGAAAACAATCATGAGAACCGGTAAATTGAGGCGGAAAAATAGCACATTCTGGCCTTTTGCTCTACTCCAGGCAACACTGATTCATTAAATTTTGCTTAAAATCGATATCTTAGAAGGCCTCGGAAGATAATAAACCTTGCTCAAAAGCAGCCTGATTGCTACAGTACGCGCCTATTGAGGCGGTCATTTACGCAGTATTCGTGGCAATCTCGCTAAAAAACCCTATTATCAGTAAATAATAATAAAACAACAATAAATAAGGGCTTCCAGATAGACTTTCCTACTCGATTCACGTTTGGCAGGACACTCTATGAAGGCACCTTAAGAACACTTTAAAGGTCTACAATCACATGTTTTTGAATCGTTTCCGGGGAATGTTTTCCAACGATTTATCAATCGATCTTGGTACTGCCAATACATTGATATACGCTCGCGGCCGAGGCATTGTTCTCGACGAACCTTCAGTTGTCGCTATCCGTCAGGATCGTGGCCCCGGTGGTCCGAAAACAATTGAGGCGTTTGGTAAAGCTGCCAAAGGCATGCTCGGTCGTACACCACAAAACATTACTGCTATCCGCCCAATGCGTGATGGTGTGATTGCTGATTTCAATATTACTGAAAAAATGCTGCAGCACTTCATTCGCGCTGTGCATGAAAGCAAATTCTTACGTCCGAGTCCACGTGTATTAATTTGTGTACCTTGTGGAGCGACACAGGTCGAGCGTCGTGCGATTCGTGAATCGGCTGCTGGTGCCGGTGCGCGTAAAGTCTATCTTATTGATGAACCAATGGCTGCGGCTATTGGTGCAGGTATGCCGGTTGATGAACCACGCGGTTCGATGGTTCTGGATATCGGTGGTGGCACATCTGAAGTTGCCGTTATCTCATTAAACGGTATTGTCTACTCGGCATCTGTTCGTGTCGGTGGTGATAAATTTGACGATGCCATCACCAATTACGTTCGACGTAATTACGGTATCTTAATCGGTGAAGCGACCGCTGAAAGAGTTAAACATGAAATCGGCACCGCTTACCCGGGCAAAGATTTACTGGAGATTGAAGTTAAAGGTCGTAACCTGTCTGAAGGTATTCCACGCAGTTTCTCACTCAATAGCAACGAAATTCTGGAAGCCCTGCAGGAACCTCTACACGGTATTGTCAGTGCGGTTAAAACTGCATTGGAACAAACCCCACCTGAACTAGGCGCCGACGTGGCAGAGCGAGGCATCGTATTAACCGGTGGTGGTTCTTTACTACGCGATCTGGATCGCTTAATAATGGAAGAAACCGGACTGCCCGTTGTTATGGCTGAAGATCCATTAACCTGTGTGGCTCGTGGTGGCGGCCGTGTTCTCGAACTCATCGACCAGCACGGAGGCGACTTCCTCGCTGTTGAATAATGCCAGGCGATACACAAGCGGCACATTATATGCGCTCACTATCGCACGTTACATCCTGTCTACCGATCACCCTTTGCCTTAAATATTAGAGTATGCAACCGCTATTCGCACGTGGCCCATCAGCAACCTTTCGCATGATTGTACTCGTGGCAGCATCAGTTGCCCTGATGACGACTGACCATCGCTGGAAATCATTAGAATTTGTACGTAGCGCACTTTCCAATGTTATCTATCCTTTGCAATACACCATCGATTTACCCATCCAGCTTTTTTACTGGACAGACGAAGTCTTCAGTAGTCGACAAGTATTACTGGAAAAAAATCGAGAGTTCGAAGCACGTCATCTGGAAAATCGAGTGCAGTTACAAAAACTGGGTATCATCGAAAAAGAAAATGAACGCTTGCGCGGACTTTTAAGTTCCACATCAAAAGCCACCGAACGTCTACTCATCTCAGAAATCATCAATGTTGATGTCGATCCCTTCAAACAATTAATCGTACTCAACAAAGGTAGCAACAGTGAAGTTTATCTCGGCCAACCCATCATAGATGCAAAAGGCATCATGGGACAAATCATCCATGTTGGTCCTTTATCATCCACGGCGATTCTAATTACCGATGCCAGTCATGCACTACCGGTTCAAGTTGATCGTACCGGCTTACGTGCGAACGCTGTTGGTACAGGTAAATTTGGCCAACTCAATTTGCGCCACCTGACGCATAATGTGGACATCAAAGTCGGTGATACACTCATCACCTCTGGCCTGGGTGGAACTTTCCCTCCCAACTATCCCGTAGCACAGATTACAAAAGTCGAACACCCTGCTGGCGAACCGTTTGCTTATGTCGAAGCGACACCGATTGCGCAACTGGATCAGACTCGTGAAGTATTACTGGTGTGGAGAAATAAACCTGAAGAAAAACCTGCAGACACAAAACCAGAATCAGAAGCAAAACCCACCGATACAACACCACCAGAAACTGACACGGTAGAAAACGAACCAGAAACAAACCAGACCGGTGATAGTAATGAATAAAACATTACGTCTCGGTATATTCACCATCGTTGTAGCGTTCATGCTCGCCATCATGCCATTGCCTGACTGGGCCGTTGAGTTCAGACCAGAATGGGTGACACTGGTTTTAATCTACTGGGCAATGGCGGCCCCTTCTAGAATCGGCGTTACCACAGCGTGGATAGTAGGCCTTTTACTGGACGTGAGTTATGGCACACTGATGGGACAACATGCTGTTGGCCTGGTCATCGTTATCTATGTGATTCATATGCAACACCAGCGCTTACGTGTGGCATCGCTACTGCAACAGGCCATTGTTATCTTCTTCTTGATCTTATTTAAACAGCTTCTCACGCTATGGGTCGATGGCATGCTCGGTCGAGCGCCCGACAGCTGGTTATATTTTATGCCCACCATCACCAGTACTTTATTATGGCCATGGACTTACCTGATTCTCAGAGACCTGAGACGTAAATACAGTGTTAACAAGCAGTATAACTTTTAGCAATAAGATAAAAACGACTTAAGGCACCTCTGATTAATTATAATAAATTCTGGCGCTGCCCAATAACCTGAATCAAGGCATTGTTTTGAAAGCATGCTTATTGCCTGGTAAAAAACAATAACGCAGAGTCAGGTTATTGGGCAGCGCCCCACAGGGCGGGCTTTCAGGCGCGCATCTTCGGCGTTATGCTCCTTGCGAAGGCAATAAGCATTCACTGCAAAGCATGCCTTGAATATGTGCGCCTGAAAGCCCGCAGAATTTATTATAATTAATCAGAGGTGCCTTAAGCTAATATTGTTGCAATTCACCATCTGGAAAAGCACTACAACCAAAGCGAATAGAAATTAAAAAAATTCAGGCTTTAGACTAGCTGACAGGCAACACAAAAAAGTAAACAGAAACAAAGTGACAGATACTTCCTAACAAGACAAATATATGAAAGATAGCATGGTTAAATTTGATTTTTTTTATGCCATACAAAATAGCACCGACTGTATAAGACACGCCACCTGCAACCAGCCAGAATAATCCTTCGTAAGGCAGTTTTTCAATCAAGGGTTCGAATGCGAAAACGATTATCCAGCCCATAAACACATACATGAAAGTTGAAACCCGGTCATACCTTCCAGTAAAAAATAATTTCAGGACAATGCCAATCGTTGCCATGGACCATGACAACGCAAAAATCCACCAGCCTATTGCACTACTTAATACGACTAATGTAAACGGTGTGTACGTACCAGCGATAAGAATATAAATGGCAGCATGATCGATAATTCTCATTCGATCCCTTAACGCAGGAACCTGCGTACTGTGATAAAAAGTGG
>Ga0316209_1003227_pt1 | contig 11497 bp, 14 predicted proteins | sample 6monopyrite_MG_FD_204945 | JGI IMG/M metagenome (GOLD analysis project Ga0316209, IMG submission 204945) | Microbial mat bacterial communities from mineral coupon in-situ incubated in ocean water Damariscotta River, Maine, United States -... | ecosystem: Environmental > Aquatic > Marine >...
TTACTCGCTGCTACCATTTCCATCGCACTGGTAATCTTTTGAGTGTTTTGAACACTCTTGATTTGAGTACGTATCTCTTTTCCGCTTGCCATAAACTATTTTACCAATTTGTTTACTTATATATCTTAAATAAGCCTTAAATTAAGCGAGCTGCTTATATAAGCTTAGTGTATTTTTAAGCTTATATATCTTTAATAGCTACCGTTAGCTTTAAACGCTTCGATTGCTGCTTTCATTTCAGCTGCGATGTCGTCATTGTAATCGCCAGAATCATTAATTTTTGCAATTAAGTCTGCACTGTTTGATTTCAAGTACGTTTGCATAGCATCTTCAAATGCAACAACTTTGTTTACATCTACATCGTTTAAGAAACCTTCGTTCGCTGCAAATAATGAGAACGCTTGTTCAGCAACACTCATTGGTGAGTATTGGTGCTGTTTCATTAATTCTGTAACACGTTGACCTAATTCAATTTGGTTACGTGTTGCCTCATCTAAGTCAGATGCAAACTGTGCGAATGCCGCAAGTTCACGGTACTGAGCAAGTGCTAAACGCGTACCACCACCTAACTTCTTGATGATTTTAGTTTGAGCAGCGCCGCCTACCCGCGATACTGATAAACCCGCATTAATCGCTGGACGAATGCCTGAGTTAAACAAATCTGACTCTAAAAATATTTGACCATCAGTAATCGAAATTACGTTTGTTGGTACAAATGCTGATACGTCACCCGCTTGCGTTTCGATAATAGGTAACGCCGTAAGTGAACCTGTTTTACCTTTTACAGCGCCATTCGTAATTTTTTCTACTTGCTCTGCATTGATACGTGAAGAACGTTCAAGTAAACGTGAATGTAAGTAGAATACGTCACCTGGGTATGCTTCACGACCTGGTGGACGACGTAGTAATAATGAAACTTGACGGTAAGCCCATGCTTGTTTTGTTAAATCATCATATACAATCAGCGCATCTTCACCTTTATCACGGAAGAATTCACCCATTGAGCAACCAGAGTAAGGTGCAATGTATTGCATTGCTGCTGATTCGGCAGCAGAAGATGCAACGATAATCGTATGAGCAAGCGCATCGTGTTCTTCTAACTTACGAACAACCGCTGCTACTGAAGACGCCTTTTGACCAATCGCAACATAAACACATTTAACACCGGTGCTTTTTTGGTTGATGATTGCATCAATGGCTACCGCTGTTTTACCAGTCTGTCTATCGCCGATAATTAATTCACGTTGACCACGGCCAACAGGAACCATTGCATCAATTGCTTTTAAACCTGTTTGTACAGGTTGATCAACGGACTTACGTTCGATAACACCTGGTGCGATTTTTTCAATCGGTGCAGACTGTTTTGCATTGATTGGGCCTTTGCCGTCAATCGGATCGCCAAGTGCGTTAACAACGCGACCTAATAATTCTTCGCCTGTAGGTACTTCTAAAATACGACCTGTACATTTAACTTTGTCGCCTTCAGTAATGTTACCGTAGTCACCTAAGATAACCGCACCAACCGAGTCTTGCTCTAAGTTAAGTGCTAGACCAAAAACGTTGCCAGGGAATTCAATCATTTCGCCGTACATTACGTCAGCTAGACCATGAATTCGTACTACGCCATCGGCCAATGCGACAACAGTACCTTCGTTTTGAGCTTCGCTTACTTTTTCAAAGCTCTCGATTCGTTGCTTAATCAGTTCACTGATTTCAGATGGATTAAGTTGCATGATGTTTCCTCAAATTTTAAATCTGTTAGCGCATTAACGAGTGTGTTAAGTCATCAAGGTGACGAGTTACTGTTCCGTCTACCACCATGTCACCTGCGCGAATAATCGCACCACCAATTAATGTGTCGTCAACGCGCGTGGTCAATGTAATTTCTCGACCGAGGCGTTTCTTTAAGCCTGCTACTATATTTTGTTGTTGCTCATCAGAAAGCGGGAATGCCGAAATGACTTCAGCATCCAATGTTCCTTCTGCATCAGCTCGATACTGCTCGTATGCAACAGCAATATCACTCAAGATATTTAAACGTTTATTCTCTGCTAAAACCCGAATAAAGTTTTTACCGTCTTCATTTAGCTTAACGCCACATACTTCTAAAAATAAATTTACTACGTCTTCATCTTTAATATGTGGGCTAGTAATTGCCTCTGCCATGCTACTGTCATTTGCAACCATTGCTGCAAGCTCTAACATGTCAGACCAAAAAGCAAATTCACTTTTTGCTTGTGCTATATCAAAAGCGGCTTGTGCATAAGGGCGTGCAATTGTGCTGTTTTCTGCCATTGTCGCGTTCCCTTAATTAGAGTTGAGCTACCAAGTCTTTCAGCAAGTCGTCGTTTGCTTTCGCATCGATTTCTTTCTTTAAAACTTTGCCAGCACCTTGAACTGCCAAGCTTACTACTTGACCGCGCAATGCTTCACGAGCACGATTTGATTCTTGCTCAATTTCAGCATTGCCAGCAGTAACGATTCGTTCTGCTTCAATGCGTGCATCGTCTTTAGCAGAATCAACAATTTCAGCATGACGCTTTTCTGCTTGTGAAATAATTTCCTGTGCTTTGCTTTTGGCTTCTTTCAAAATTTCGATGGCACGAGTTTTAGCAAGATCTTCTTCGTGTTGACCTTTCTCTGCAGCAGCAAGACCGTCAGCAATGGTTGCTTTACGTTCTTCCAGTGCATTCATGATTGGTGGCCAAACAAATTTCATGCAGAACCAAACGAAAAACGCGAACGTTATCATTTGTCCTAATAGCGTTAAATTAATGTTCATAGTTGAACCTTAAAACCTATAATTAATTTATAAAAAATGTACTTATTTAAGATGTGGCTTAAATGAAAATTACTTAAGCAACAGCAAATAAGATGTACATTGAAATACCAACAGCAATCATTGGTACCGCATCCACAAGACCCATTACGATGAAAAACTGTGTACGTAACATTGGAATTAATTCAGGTTGACGTGCCGCACCTTCTAAGAAACGACCACCTAAGATACCGATACCTACTGCTGCGCCTAGTGCACCTAAACCCATCATTAAAGCACCTGCGATATATAATAATGCTGATTCCATTTTAGTCTCCTGTTGACCTAATACTTAAAATTTAAAAATTCGTTAATAAAAATACGTAAAACTTTACCCGTCTCTTAATGCTCGTGATGTGCCATTTCCATATACACAATGGTTAACGTCATAAAGATAAACGCTTGCAAAGTAATAATTAAGATATGGAAGATTGCCCAACCGAGCTGTAAGACACCACCGAATACGCCCATTAGCAAACCGGCATTGAACATAATTGCAATAAGGATAAAGATCATTTCACCTGCATACATGTTACCAAATAACCGTAATGCCAATGAAATAGGTTTCGCGATTAACGATACAAATTCTAATAAAAAGTTAATCGGAATAAATAAACCTTGCACAGCCATATTTTTAGATTGAAACGGCTGCATTGTAAGCTCAGCAGTAAAACCACCAATGCCTTTATTTTTTAGTGTATAGAACAGGACGATGGCATAGACCGCTAAAGCCATACCAAAGGTTGCATTTGGATCTGTCGAAGGAACCACTTTAAAGTAGACGTGATGTGGGTCCATACCAAAAAAGGCAGAGCCAATTTCTGCCGCGATACGGGGCAAAACATCGACTGGAATTAAATCCATAAAGTTCATCAAGAACACCCAAACAAAAATGGTAAGGGCGAGCGGGGCGACTAAATTGTTTTTTGCGGTGAAAGAACCACGAACGCTGGTATCAACAAACTCAACAATCCATTCACAGAAGTTCACAACGCCTGATGGGACACCAGTAGTCGCATTTTTCGCTGCTTTACGGAACAACCACAAAAAGACAAGCCCAAGCGAAATGGACCAAAACATAGTGTCAACATGAATCGCGTTGAAGCCCATTTTTGATGCTTCTTCAGCAGAGTGTGCGAAACCCCAATGTCCATCAGGGTGCTGGCCATAAGTCCAGTTAGTTAGATGATGCTTAATATATTCCGCAGAGGTTATTGTATCGCCCGACATCTTTTTTTAAATCCAGTTAAAATTTTAAAATTCGTTTACTTTCAGCTACTTAGCCAGGAGTTACACCGTGACTACTTACGTCTGGTTACGCCATAACTGGTCTTACTAAACCAATACGCAATCTGGGCGGCAATCAGTCCAATAAGGACGCCAGCGGGTGCTAATTTTAGCCAACCCATACCCAATGCGAGTAATCCGACCACAATCAAAAAGCGTATAATTATGCCTTTAAATAATTCAACCGAATTAACAGAGCTGTCATTATCGGCCTCATTGGTCGCGATCATTAGCTTCCAGCCAAAATAAATTGTACCGATAGCTACCGTGGCCCCGCCATATAGCGTTGACCATAAAAATTCATTGCCTTTGAGAAATGTTGCGATAGCAGCGGTGGCGAAAACTAAGCCTATTTGGGTCAGAACGGTCTTGCGTATCGTATAAAAAAACGCATTATTTGCTGACATTGCTACCTCAAAAATCGAGTGGAAAGTAGGTGCGAAACCCTTGTAAACATCACACTCAAGCTCTAAGCGGGCGCAGTATAATCGCTGACACTTTTGGGGTCAATAACTACATTGATAACCATATAGATTACTCAAGTATTAGCGATCTATTATAAAGATGTATAAAAATGACTATTTATTACTCAATTTAGCCTGCTATCTCATCTAAAGCACTTAAGTTTTGCCTAATGCCAGCCGATATTAATAATTCAGAATAGAGCACAGCACATCAATATGTACTGTTTTCTTTAATGTTAGTACTAATATCTTGGAGAACAATGAAATGAAACGTTATACATCACAAGCCTTTTCCGTAATTTTTGGGTTAGCTTTCCTCGTCCTTGCTCACTCAGCTGGAAAAGTATCACCAATGACCGTTGAAGGAGCAAAGTCAGTTACTGCCAGTGAAGCCAAAGCACTCTTCGACAAAGGTGTTATTTTTTTAGATGTGCGCTCAGATAAAGACTGGAATGCTGGCCGAATTCCGGATGCCATCCACATTGAATTAAAAAAACAGCTTAACGAAGCAAGCATGGGAAAAGAAATTAAGAAAACCGATCCTGTTGTTATTTATTGCAATGGAGCCAGCTGTACCCGTAGCTCAAAAGCATCAGTAAAAGCAGTGGGCTGGGGTTACAGTAAAGTTTACTATTTTCGTGATGGTTATCCTGCATGGAAGACAGCCGGTTACCCTGTCGAATAAAAAGTATTTAATAGTTATAGGTTAAAAATTATGAGCTTCAGTTTACGCGCAAAAGTAACGATCGGCGCTATTATCGTTACACTATTAGTATCTCTCACACAAATTGGCACCAGCTTGTTCTCACAGCAACAGGCTGGAAAAATGTTTGAAAGTGCAACCATTGATGGCAAAGCTGCACTGTGGAAAAATATTGTTAATAGTCAGATGGAAAAAATGCTTCCGGGCACGTCTGCCTTGGCACGTGATAGAACAACGCGTAATGCACTCCGTAATAATGATGTAGCAGCCCTTAAAGAAGGTGCCACAACAACCTTCAACTTGCTTTCAGCATCAAATGTTATTTCACGAATGCAGCTTGCTGATTTAAAAGGTGATGTTCTTTTCTCTGCTCCAAACAACTTTACAGGACGAACCAAAAAAACCATCATTTCACAATCCCTTGAACAGGGTAAAATTGTTCGAGGTATTGAGCGTGATGATGATGGCAAACTCCTCGCCGTAGTTGCCTTTCCATTAACTGTGCGAGGACAGCCTATCGGAGTAGGTATTTTTTCACGTGAATTACAAGATGCTATTGAAAGCTTTAAAAAAACTGATGTCGCAGAGTTAAGAATTGTTGGCGCATCAGGAAAAACGGAATACAGTACTTTAAAATCCAATTCGGAAACCCTAAATTCTGAATTACCGATACTCGGCAGTCATAGCCTGCAACGATTAGAAGCTGACGGGAAAATTTATGCTGTCACCACCCTGCCTATTACTAATAATAAAGGTAAAGCATTAGCACATTTGGTTAGCTCTGAAGACTATACTGAAACGTACTCAGCACTTACAAATACCAATATAACGGCATATGGTCTCACTGTTGTTATTCTATTATTTGCCATATCGGGGCTCTACTTATACATGCGACGCATGTTAATGCCTCTTGCCGATGTTGTTATTAATTTAAAAAATATTGCAGCAGGGAATCTTACAAGTGATATTGAAGTTACTTCCAATGATGAAATTGGTGAGCTGCAAGGCGCGATGCAACAAACAACCCTTGAGTTACGTGAAATGATTGAATTAGTTAATATTGTATCAACCAACCTTGATACATCGTCTGACGAAATGGTTGAAATAAGCCAAACAACCCAAGCAAGTTTACAGAGCCAACAATCAAGTATTGAGCAAGTAGCAACAGCGATGAATGAAATGACGGCGACTGTATTGGAAGTTGCCAATAGCGCGAACAACGCGGCTGACTCAGCTAAAAATGCTGACAATGAAGTTAATACCGGCCAGTCCGTTGTTAACAATACCATTGGTTCTATTGAGCAATTAGTTAATGAAGTTGAAAATGCCAATATTGTTATTAACGAAGTACGTGAAGATAGCGATGCGATAGGAACAATCCTAGATGTAATACGTGGTGTCGCTGAACAAACTAATCTTTTAGCATTAAACGCCGCTATCGAAGCAGCGCGTGCTGGTGAACAAGGTCGTGGTTTTGCTGTTGTTGCCGATGAAGTACGTACTCTTGCAAGTCGTACACAAGAGTCAACAAATGAGATTCAAACGATGATTGAAAAGTTACAAACCGGCATTCAAAATGCTGTTTCAACAATGGAGCAAAGTCGTGAAAGGGCTAGCCAAACGGTGACTCAAGCTGGCTCGGCAGGTGACTCTTTAAAAACAATTACAAACTCAGTGGGCACTATAAATGAAATGAATACTCAAATTGCTAGTGCTGCTGAAGAACAAACGGTAGTTGCAGACGAAATTAACCGCAGCATAGTCGATATCAGTGTTATTTCAGATCAAAATGCACAAGGTGCAAATAAAATCTTAGATTCAAGCAAAAATTTGCATCGTTTAACGGCTGAACTGAATAGTGTCGTCAATCGTTTTCAAATTTAAGCTTAACTACTTTATATGCTCTAGAATGCCGTCAAGCTCATCCAGACTATTATATTGAATAACGAGTTTACCTTTACCTTTAGCACTGTGTTGGCATACCACTTTTGCACCCAAGGTTTCTGATAAACGATTTTGCAAATCACTAATATGTAAATCTTCTGTTGTATTATCTTTGTTTTTCTTAGCAGGAGGGTTTGTTAACTTTCGTACATGCGCTTCTATCTCGCGAACGGAAAGTCCTTTGCTCATAACTAAATTTGCAACATTCGGTTGCAACGTTATTTCTAATGAAAGCAGCGCGCGAGCATGACCCATTTCAATATCACCATGCGCAAGCATTGCTTTTACACTTGGCTCTAAACTTAATAAGCGTAATAAATTTGATACTGCAGCACGTGAACGACCAACAGCATCGGCGGCTTCTTGATGCGTTAAACCAAACTCCTGGATTAATCTATCAAGTGAAGTGGCTTCTTCAATGGGGTTTAAATCTTCACGTTGAATATTTTCTATTAAAGAAACAGCAATCGCTTCTTCGTCGGTATATTTTTTTATAACAACCGGTACTTCATGCAAGCCTGCAAGTTGTGCAGCGCGCCAGCGACGTTCACCTGCAATAATTTCGTATTTTGGTTTTGCAGGATCAACACTGATTGAACGCACAATAATGGGTTGGATAATCCCTTGCTTACCAATTGAATCTGCAAGCTCTTGAAGTTGTTCTTCGTTAAATTCTGTTCGTGGTTGATAGCGGCCACGCACCATATGCTCAACCGGTAATTTTTTTAAACCTTCACGACTAGCTGCTGTTGACGTTTCAGTCGATGTTGTTGTTTGATTTTTTTTGGCACTTGATCCCAAAAGGGCGCTGAGATCTCGGCCTAGTCCACGTTTTTTCATTTGATAACTACTTATTTAAATTTATGTTTTTAGTGTGCTGCAGCAAGCAAACTTTCATCTTTACGAATGATTTCACCAGCTAAAGCTAAATAAGCAAGTGCGCCACGTGAAGACTTATCGTAATTAATAATAGGAACACCATGACTCGGTGCCTCAGCTAAACGAACATTACGAGGAATAATGGTTCGGTAAACTTGTTCTGGAAAATGCACTAACAACTGGCCTGATACATCATTTGCTAAGTTATTACGTGGGTCGAACATGGTTCGTAACATACCTTCAATTTGTAAATCAGGATTTACACTTTGTCGAATACCTTCAACCGTTTCAAGCAAGGCTGATAAACCTTCTAAGGCATAGTATTCACATTGCATTGGAATCATTACAGAGTCTGCTGCAACTAAAGCATTAAGCGTTAACATGTTAAGAGAAGGCGGGCAGTCTATTAATATATAGTCGTAATTATCCTTTAAACTTGAAAGTGCTATACGCAATGAAAGCTCGGCGTTTTCTTCGCCTTTTAAGTTCACTTCGGCAACGGTTAAATCACCATTTGCAGGCATAACGTCGTAGCCCGAATCTTCACGCATATCAATAATTAAATCTTCAGGTCGGATATCACCGGTTAACATATCACCCGTGGTCGCTTGCACTTCGTTTTTATTCACGCCACTGCCCATGGTGGCATTACCTTGCGGATCCATATCGACCAGCAACACGTTACGCTTGGTTGCAGCTAACGATGCTGCTAAATTGATACAGGTAGTGGTTTTACCCACGCCGCCTTTTTGATTGGTTATGGCAATAATACGAGCCATGATCCTTCCCCTTGGTACTTAAATGAAGAGACTTTAACTTTTTAGTTTTTTCGAACCAGAACCACATGACGCTCTGCATCTAGGCCTGGCACTTGAATTGATTCGGTATTTTCTACTTTCATTTTGCCTACCAAATTGCTTGATTTGGTAGCTTGACTAAGTTCGTCAATTTCCTGTTTAGGATAACTCCCTTTAAGAGCAAGGAACAGTCCTTTATTCACACAATGTTCAAATGTTTTACTTAAAAAGTCCACTAAGGAAAACGTGGCTCGACACATTACTGTATTAAACTGTTGATTTATATGGTTATTTTCCGCTCGCCCCGTTATTACCTGCACATTATCCAAACCCAGCTCAATAACAGCCTGAGTCACGAAGCGGGTTTTTTTCGAGTTGCTATCTAGCAAGGTAAATTGCCAATCTGGTCGTGCGATGGCCATTGGTAGGCCAGGGAAACCGGCACCTGTTCCTACATCTAAAATGTTACTTCCTTCTACAAAAGATAATGGTGCTAAGCTATCTAAAATATGTAACACAACCATTTGATTTGGGTCGCACACAGCGGTTAGGTTGTAGGCTTTATTCCACTTTACAAGCAGATTTAAGAGCTGGCTAAACTTTTTGTCCGCTGAATCAGATAGATCGAAATTTAGTTGTTGTAGGTATTCATTCATTTGCTCGTACTTCATATGCTAATCATACGAGATATATAGCAAAATTGTTATTTCAATAGATAACTTTAATAATATTAAAAATCATAAGATTTGCACAAATGAGGAAATAGCTAGGTCATGCCATAATAATCATGCCCTAACTATATATCCTTTTGAGCTGACGTTTGTTTTACCCTGCTGTCCTAGAAGTAAATGATTGCTCTTCTTTCTTCTCAACTTTAAAATTATAGTACCATTCAAAATTGCTCAACTTATTCCCAGTTTTTAACTCATAAATCGCAAACCTAAGCACACCCTTCTTTGCTTTTTCTAGAGCTTGAATCTCAGGTCCACTAATAATTACTTCTTTACTTTTGCCCGGAGTAATTAATGCGTTTAAAAAGTTTTTATAATTTTTGTTTGAAAGCGATATTGTTTCCCCATCGATGTCAAAAATAACAACGGCATCATTTGGACGCAAAACACGTTTCGAATGGTTTGAAATCTTTAAACGAAATTTAACGACTTTAGGATAGATATTGGCTACTGGCCGACTCACAACTTCATGATCAAATTTATCTACGGACAACAAACCATCCAAAAACCCTTTTCGTTTTCTGTAACGTTTGGAAACATGGGTTATTTGCACTTTATGAGTAACAGGCTGAGCAACGATGCTAACCCCTTCGAAAAACCACAAGATACAAAGCTTAGTTCTAAACTGATGTTTTTTTATCTTATTGTTATTAGTATTTATGTGCTTGGCTTGTTAGTATTAATTAAAAGGACTCTTTACACCTCTTAACTGAATGGATACACACAATGGCACAAGCAACTAGCAAAATACTCCTAACAAACATTACAACAAACAAGCTATATCCTGCTTATAAAACAAAAAAAGGAACGGTTATACAGCTAAACAGTAAAAGAACGGGGTTGCCAACTGGCGTAACGCTTTCTTCACTCATTAAATTTGCAGACAGCTGTGGTTTAAAATCCGTTCTTATTACAGGTGGTTATGAAGCGAAGGGACACAGCAAAAATAGTTATCACGGTTTAAATTTAGCCATTGATATCGCCGGGAAACGATTCAATAAAATATCACACACAAAAGTTCGCAGCTCGGCAACTAAAGCGGGTTTTACTCATGGCATTTATGAAAACTTTAAAGGTACAAAAAGGGATCATTGGCACCTGCAAATAGGAGCAGGGAATGGCCTAAGCACAAAACATTCACTTAAATCTTATGCTATAAAAACAAAAAATTATTAAGTTGGAGAAGCTTATGTTACGCACTCTCATTTTTACACTATTAACTATTCTCGTAACGCCTGCTTGCAGTGAATGCATGCTGACCAATGGTATTTATGAAAAAGCTGGTGGTAGTGAGCAATCAACAACGCTAACGCTTAGCGCTAATAAAAAATTTACACTAACACATAAAAACTGGCAACCAGGGCAATACGAAAAACAACAAACAATTTCATCGAATGGAAATTGGACATGCAATCAAGATAGGGTAACACTGAAGTTCAAAAACAAATCGATTCAACTTAAAACAACCATCGCAGGAAAAAACCCGCTTGAACTTAACCCAAAAACAAAGGTATTAAGTTTTGGGGAAATTAGTGACTCAAGCTTAGATTATCTGTCTAATGAAATATTATATTTAGAAACAACTTTCTCTAATTAAAATTTTAAAAATCTATACTTTATTTCATATCTTAAACTAAAGGCTGTCATTCAATTTTTACTTGAATGACAGCTTATTTAATTTAACTGTAGAGCTTACTTATTACCCGTTGCAACATTTGTTAGTTTGTTTAACGCGCCGGTCATCTTCGCTTGAATCTTTGTACGGTTTTTAATGCCATGACGTTTAACGATATAAGCAGGGTCGTTATAGGTTAACCAAACTTGTCCAGCTTCATCTTTCCACGCTAACGCTTTCAATGGCAAGTCGATGCCCG
>Ga0316209_1003228_pt1 | contig 11495 bp, 13 predicted proteins | sample 6monopyrite_MG_FD_204945 | JGI IMG/M metagenome (GOLD analysis project Ga0316209, IMG submission 204945) | Microbial mat bacterial communities from mineral coupon in-situ incubated in ocean water Damariscotta River, Maine, United States -... | ecosystem: Environmental > Aquatic > Marine >...
ACTTTATGGCACGCTATGGTCGTGGTTTAATCTGTATAACGTTGACACCACAGCGCTGTGAGCAGCTTAATCTGCCTTTGATGATAAATGGTACCGATGTCATTGAAAGCACCAACTTCACCATGTCTATCGAAGCTGCAGAAGGTGTCACCACCGGTATTTCAGCAAGCGATAGAGCGATAACTATTCTAGCTGCTGTTAAATCAGATGCTACGCCTAATGACATTGTGCAACCCGGGCACATTTTTCCATTGATGGCTCAACCTGGCGGTGTGTTGACTCGTGCCGGGCATACAGAAGCTGGCTGCGACCTGGCAGGGCTGGCAGGTTTAGAGCCAAGTTCAATGATTGTTGAGATATTGAATGAAGACGGTACCATGGCACGTCGCCCTGATCTTGAGACATTTGCTAAAGAACATGATTTAAAAATTGGTACGATTGAGGATTTGATTAGTTATCGATTGAAGAACGAAAAAACCGTTGAGCGAATTTCAGAATGTGATTTTCCAACTGAGTATGGTGATTTTAAATTATATGCCTACCGCAACAGTCTTGATTCATTAGTGCACTTTGCATTACTTAACGTTGATGGTGAAATTAAATCTGAAGAGACAGTCACTGTACGTGTGCATATGAAAAATACTTTAACGGATGCCTTTGGTTCGTTAGATACAAAATCATGGCCACTACAGGCCGCACTTAAGCAGGTTGCAAAATCAAAACAGGGTGTGGTCGTCCTGTTGAGCTGGCCTGATGAAAATGCAAATATACTTCAATGGATGGCAGAGCATTCCGATAATAATTTTCCAGACGTCATAAAAACAAAACGACCAACAGATATAAGAACGGATGGTGTAGGTGCGCAGATCTTGATGGACCTGGGTGTTAAAAAAATGCAGTTAATGACCGCACCGAAAGTTATTCATGGCTTAGCTGGGTTTGGACTTGAAGTAGTGGATTATGTTTCTGGTAACGAAAAATAATAATCGTTATCAATAATAAATTAAGAATATTTAAGTGAGAAAGTTATGAGTGAAAGTAAATTTATTGAAGGAAGTTTGCAATATAAAGAAGGGCGCTTTGCAATAGTCGTTGCCCGTTTTAACGGTTATATCGTTGAAAGTTTACTTGCCGGTGCGATGGATACACTTTTAAGGCACGGTGTTCCGGCTTCTGATATTACAGTAGTGCGTGTACCGGGCGCATTTGAAATGCCTGTTACTGTTCAGAACCTTGCACAGTCCGGTAAATACAGTGCAATCATCGCGCTAGGAGCGATTATCCGTGGTTCAACGCCGCATTTTGATATTGTCGCAAATGAATCTGCAAAAGGGTTGTCCGCAATCGCACTTGATCATGGGCTGCCAGTTATTAATGGTATTTTAACCACAGAAAACATTGAGCAAACCATTGAAAGAGCGGGAACAAAAGCCGGTAACAAAGGTTCGGAGGCAGCAGCGGCAGCCATTGAGATGGTAAATGTATTTAGCGAGTTAGGCTAAGTTGTTAAATAATTTACTTCTTCGAAACATTGGCTTCGTATAATTATGTCAGATTTGAATAAATCCGATGAAAATAAATCGGGCTCTAAAAAAGGTCTGGCTAAAGCGAGAGGCAAGTCTCGACGTCTTGCTATGCAAGCGATATACCAGTGGCAAATGACGGGTGATAGCATCACGGATATTAAACAGCAGTTTTTCGATGATAATAATATGTCGAAGCTGGATCCCGATTTCTTTTCAGAAATGGTCAGTGGTGTCGCTTCCTCAATTAGCGAGCTTGATCCTTTACTTGAGAAAAATATGCCACGAAGCATCGAGTCAGTGGATCCCGTTGAACGTGCAATTCTTCGCTTAGCAACATACGAATTTATCAATCGTTTCGATGTCCCGTATCGTGTGGTATTAAATGAAGCAGTGTCAATTACAAAAGAATTTTGTTCCGAAAATAGTCATACATTTGTAAATGCGGTTCTGGATAAAGTTGCAAAAGAAATAAGACACGTCGAAGTGAAAGCGGATCAATCTTAATTATTAAATATGTTCGGAATTTTTTATGAGCGACTCTGAGTTTGATATCATAAAAAAATACTTTACCTTTAAGAATGTTCGTGATGATGTGAATCTGGCAGGTGGTGACGACTGCGCTATTGTTACCGTTCCAGAGGGTAAGCAATTGTTAGTTACGTCCGATACGCTTATCGAAGGCGTACATTTCCCCAAAAATACCTCCGCTGAAGATATTGCTTATAAAGCCATAATGGTTAATTTGAGTGATCTTGCTGCGATGGGTGCATCGCCTGCCTGGCTTAGTCTGGCAATTACATTACCTGATATAAATGAATCCTGGTTGCAGAAATTTTCCAGGCAGTTTGAAGCTGTTCTCTCCGAATTTAACCTCTGCCTGATTGGCGGTGATACCACTAAAGGTCCGCTCTCTATTACGATTCAGGCAATGGGATTAAGTGATGCAGATACCATAATGCGCCGAGATAAAGCCGTGCCAGGCGATAAAATTTTTGTAACCGGAGAGTTGGGTGATGCAGCGATAGGGTTAGAAGCGGTATTAAATAATTTAAATAATGAGAACCTTCAGCCGTGTATCGATAAACTTAATCAGCCACTGGCTAGAGTTAAATTTGCAGAAGAGTTAAGTTTGTATGCTAAATGTGCAATCGATATTTCTGATGGACTGGTTTCTGATTTAGGGCATATTGTTAACGCCAGTCATTGTGGCGCAGCTGTCAATCTATCTGACATACCATTGTCATCTAGTGCTCTTTACTATTTTGAACATTATAATGAAAACGAAATTGACTGGTCCAGGGTGTTAACGCAAGGCGATGACTATGAGTTGTGTTTTGTCGTTAATGAAAAACATCAAAAAGAGGTTCTGGCTTTAGCAAAAAAACATCAGCTTCGAGTGAGTTGTATTGGCGAAACAACAGATACGGATACAGTGACATTGTTCGAAAATGGGCAGAGAGTTGATTTTGAAAAAACAGGATTTAAGCATTTTTAAATATTTCGATGTCAGACAAAAATAGAAAAATAAATATTAATGAATTAAAAGACCCAGTCGTATTTATAGCGATGGGCTTAGGCAGTGGTTTATCACCTAAAGCGCCGGGTACAGCTGGTACTTTGTTAACCGTGCCGCTGGTCTATTTTCTGCAGCAGCAATCACAGTTAATCTATTTTATAGCTACAGCTTTCATTCTTATAACCGGTTCGTGGATATGTGGTTATGCGGCGAAAAAGTTAAACGTTCATGATCACTCTGGCATCGTCTATGATGAAGTCGCTGGTTTTTTAATAACTATGTCGATAGCGCCGCATGGTTGGTACTGGATGATTGCTGGCTTTATCTTATTTAGATTTTTTGATGCAGCCAAACCCTGGCCAATTTCGTGGTTTGATAAAAATGTTCACGGTGGATTTGGAATTATGCTGGATGATGTCATTGCCGGCATTATTAGTCTATTCTGTTTATTATTACTGCAGCAATTTATAGGGAGCCTCTGAATAAGTCATGAATCGACACCTTACATTTAAAATGTCCTGCTTCGGCGTTGTGAAACTTCGCAATAGCCCTGCTATTACGCGCGTTCCACGCCTTGAATCAGAACATTTTAATTGCAATCTGTTCGATCCAGACTTAAGCAGAGGCTCCCTGGAAACCCATATGAAATATTCAATTCTGACTTTACTATCATTACTTTTGTTAGCTTTTCATGCAGAGGCTAATGCGATAGAGCAGCTGCAAGTGCAGGGTTTGTTTTCTAACAAAGTTGTTCTAATGGTTGACGGTAATCGTCATATCATCGCTTCTGGTAAAGCCACACCAGAAGGTGTCAAAGTGATATCGGTTAGTAAAACCGGTGCTGTACTGGAAATTGATGGTAAGCAAAAGCAATATGATCTAGGTAGTGGCAGTACAATTAGCACGTCTTTCTCAGAACGTGAATCATCAAAAGAAACAATTTATAAAAACACGGGTGGTATGTATTTAACTTATGGAAATATCAATGGCCGATCGGTTCGTTTTCTGGTGGATACCGGAGCAAGTGCCGTTGCGATGAACACCGTGCAGGCAGAAAATCTGGCGATTGATTACAAAAAACATGGGACATTGACAAGAGTTAGTACCGCATCGGGTTTTGAGAAAGGCTATCGTCTTCGATTAAAATCGGTGACGGTAGGCGATATTACTGAGAAAAATGTTGAAGCAATGGTTATCGATGGCAAGCATCCCGGGCCGATATTACTTGGTATGACTTTTTTGGGACGGCTGAGTGTTGAGCATAGTGGTAATGCAATGACTTTATTGCAGAAGGATTAGTTTCTTTTTTCTTGTTCTATTCCCAGTTATTGGGATAGGTGTTCGGTACAGTTTTTTCTTTTTCTTATTTAGGCATTGCGGTATTCGCCCCGCAGTCGAGTTACTCTTTTTCAACAGCAAAAAAGAGTAACCAGAAAATGCCGCCACGTCAGCTGCGCCCCTGTAAAAGGCACAGGGGTTCCCATTTCGGGTACGGGGTTATCATGCTGGTCCAGAACTCGCAAAAGACGCTCAGACAGCTGGACCAGACCGCCCATGATAACCCCGCACCCGAAATGGCTTGCTAAGGTGGGGAGAAGGTCAAAGTCAAAAACGGATTGTTAGTTGAGCTGCGGTGTATATTCTGTTTGTTTGCTTATTTAGCTTTTGTTTTTTTTCTTTGACTGACTTCCCCTTTTCGTTTGCTGAATTTGGTGGCATTGGTAGTGCAAATTCGCCATGGACGGCGAATTTAGTCTTGTGCGCCCGGATGGCGCATCAAGACGGGCGCGTGGCAATGCCGCCAAATTCAGGCACCCGTAGGGCAAACGAGGCAGGGCGGCCTTTTTTGGTTACTTTTTTGGGCTGTAGCAAAAAAGTAACTCGCCAGTGGGGCGAGACCCACAATGCCAAAGTAAAAAAAGAAAAAACTGCACCGAACACCAAACCAAATAGCTGGGAGTCAAAAAAAACAAACTAATCCAGAATAGAAACCCCTTCATTTTCAAGAAAATTAACCAGCTCAATCAAAGGTAATCCAATCAGTGAATTCGGATCACTACCTTCGAATCGTTCAAATAGTGCAATCCCTAACGCTTCAGATTTAAAACTGCCTGCGCAGTTATAAGGTTCTTCTTTATGAAGATAGTTCTCAATCATCGTTGGTGTTAATTCTTTGAAAACAACGGTATAAGGTACACAGATGCTCTGAATATTACCGCTTGCGGAATTCAGGAGGCATAAGCCAGTCTGAAATACGATTTTTTGTCCGGATGCGCGTGACAACTGCTTAAAAGCATTATCAAAATTACCGGGTTTGTTCAGCTTCTCACCGTCCAGTACCGCGCTCTGGTCAGAGCCAATGATTAAAGCATTCTTGTGTCGATCGGCAATAACGCGCGCCTTGGCGATAGCCAGTCTGACCACCATGGATTCTACATCTTCATTTTCCAGTGGGGTTTCGTCAATATCGGGTGAATCGCACTCAAAATCGAGGTGCAATTTCTCCAGAAGGGCTTTTCTGAAGGGGGAAGTTGAGCCAAGTACAAGTTTCATATTGGTGTCGTGAATTATGGAAGTGTCTGATTGTCATAGAGATAATGATAGATGAGTCTGGTATTTTATACATAATTTAGCAAGATTTGCATTTTTCTGCCTATACAAGGTGGCTGAAGCCCTTGAAAACTAAGGGGAAAAGGAATAATAAAATAGCTTGATTGTGTACAGAGAAAACAAATTACTGTATTATGGGCGGATTATGCAGACGCAATTGTCAGACATGTTGTCAAAATCATTAAGTTTTGTGCGGCAAGTTGAACTTAATCGAACAATCGAGGGTGTCTACCCGGTATCAAAACTTACACGTTTAGGCGATACGCTAGCGAGTAAAGAGGGTGAGGTCTCGGTCAAGATTGAGTTCGGTGATTGCGTTGGTTATCCCTGTTTAAGAGGATCGGTTTCGGCAAAGTTGGTGATTGAATGTCAGCGATGTCTGGATCCAGTAGAAACAACAGTTTTAGGTAAGTTCAAATTTGCACTCGTTCATGACGAGGAAGAATTTGATCAATTGCCAGATGAACTTGAACCTTATCTGATTGAAGGTGAGGAGCAGTCTCTAATTGATCTTATTGAAGATGAGCTGTTATTAAGTTTACCGATGGTAACGGTGCATGAAGAAGCCTGTTCTGATTTTATGGCTATAAAGAACGAGGCGGTTAAAGCAAAAATGCAGATTGAAAAAGAGGCTGAGAAAGAAGCCTCGAATCCTTTTGCAGCTTTGAAAGCCATGCAGAAGCCTTCTAAAAAAGGCGATAAGATTAATTAATTTTTTAGTGCAAATGATTTATTTGCAAAATATAGTTTAGGAGAATTCCGTGGCAGTTCAAAAGAGCAGAAAATCACGTTCAAAACGCGGCATGCGTCGTTCACATGATGCGCTAGTGGGTGCAACATTATCAGTTGATCCAACATCAGGTGAAACACATCATCGTCATCACATCACTGCTGATGGCTATTATAAAGGCCGTAAAGTTGTAAACACTGGCGACGCGTTCGAAGAGTAGTATTATTAGTCATCAATCACTGTCTGTGAATGCTTGCAAATATGCGGTGGTTGATGGTTTATAATAGTATATGGCGACTAATAAAACGGCAACCAAAAGTACGGCAACGATTGCGTTAGATGCCATGGGTGGTGACTTCGGTCCAGAAGTCGTAATCCCTGCTGCAGTTCATGTAGTTAAAAAATACAACAATATTAATATCATTCTTGTCGGTGATGAGACGAGTTTGCGCGACTGTGCAAAACAACAAGGCATTGATCTGGATGATCATTTTGAAATCCAGCATGCATCTCAAGTGGTTGAAATGCATGAAGACCCGAGACATGCAGTGCGTAAGAAAAAAGATTCTTCGATGCGTGTTGCCATAAACATGGTCAAAGAAGGTCGCGCAAAGGCTGTTGTGAGTGCGGGTAATACGGGTGCATTAATGGCAACCGCAAAATTTGTACTAAAGACAATACCAGGAATCGAACGTCCTGCCATTTGTACAACCATTCCATCGTATGGCGGGCATACGCAAATGCTGGATTTAGGTGCAAATGTAGACAGTACGGCTGAGCAGCTTTTTCAGTTTGCAGTGATGGGCTCTGTATTGGCAGAGGCGGTCGATAGTACGCACCAGCCAAAAGTTGGCTTACTGAACATTGGTTCAGAAGATAGCAAAGGTAATGCGCAAGTTAAAGAAGCCAATAAGTTGTTACAGAATGGACCGTTTAATTATATCGGTTATGTTGAAGGTGATGACATCTATACCGACAAAGTGGATGTGGTTGTTTGCGACGGATTCGTTGGCAATGTCTCATTAAAAACTATGGAAGGTGTCGCTAAAATGATATCAACCATGATGCGCGATGAATTTAAAAAATCGATATTCTCAATGTTGGCCGGCCTGATCGCTATGCCGGTACTTAATCGATTTAAAAAACGTGTTGATCCGAGAATGTACAACGGTGCGTCTATGTTGGGTTTAACTGGCATCGTTATAAAAAGTCACGGTAGCGCTGATAAGTTAAGTTATGCCAATGCTATCGAAATTGCATTACTGGAAGCAGAAAAATCTGTTCCTGCTCATATCCATGAATGCATGAAACCCATATTAAAAAAGCATGAATCTGATCAGAATGTTGCTGAATCTCAAACAGTAGTGACAGAAGAAGCACAACTAGAGTCAGAATCTTGAGCTATGCAAGAATAACTGGTACCGGCAGTTATCTACCTGAAAAAATCCTAACCAATACCGATCTGGAAAAAATGGTCGATACCACTGATGAGTGGATACGTTCGCGTACGGGTATTGAACAGCGTCATATCGCAGCCGACGGTGAATATACCGTTGATCTGGCTGAGCATGCTGCGCTTAAAGCAATGGAAGCGGCAGGTGTCACCAAAGACGATATCGATTTAATTATTGTTGGAACAACGACCGCCGATCGTGTTTTTCCTAGTACGGCCTGTTTGTTGCAACAGCGACTTGATATACATGGTTGTGCTGCATTTGATGTGCAGGCCGTGTGCACAGGTTTTGTCTATGCATTAGGTATCGCAGATAAATTTTTCCGTTCAGGATCTGCAAAATGTGCCCTGGTTATAGGTGCTGAAACCATGTCTCGCATTATCGACTGGAGTGATCGTAATACCTGTGTCTTATTTGGTGATGGTGCGGGTGCCGTTGTTCTTGAGGAAAGTGATGAGCCGGGTATTATGTCAACACATCTTCATGCAGATGGCGCACACGAAAGTTTATTAACGGTTAATTACGGTGTATCTACCGGTGTTGATAAAATCCTGGAAGGTGCTGGCGGTATTCAGATGAAAGGCAACGAAGTATTTAAAATGGCGGTTAACACTCTCGGCCGTATCGTTGATGAAACACTGTCTCATAATAATCTGGAAAAAACAGATATTGACTGGTTAGTGCCTCACCAGGCAAATATTCGAATTATTAATGCCACAGCTAAAAAATTAAAAATGTCCATGGATCATGTCGTCGTGACAGTGAATAAGCATGGCAATACCTCTGCCGCTTCTGTACCGTTGGCACTTGATACTGCAGTGCGAGATGGCAGAATAAAACGTGGTGAGACAATATTGCTAGAAGCTTTTGGTGGTGGTTTTACCTGGGGTTCGGCACTGGTTAAATATTAGGGAACGACAGATTAATTCTCATGAGTATCTTAAGCGGCATTCCCGTACTCAATTGCCTATCAATTGAAGCGACACTGAATTTTTATCAGCAGGCGTTGCAGTTTGTTATCGTAAAAAAACGTGAAGCTGAAGGTGAATTGCAGTGGGTTCATCTGATGCATGGCGGCACAACCCTTATGTTGCAGCGTGTTAGTTCGTTGTCGCACGCATCAGATGAAGCGTCGCTGTCGAATATTATGTTGTATTTTTATGTAAATAATATCAATGAAATATCGCATTTACTTAAAGCAAAATATAATATTAATGCGAATGTTTCAATTACTCCATATAAGATGCTTGAGTGTAAATTTTCTGATCCTGAGGGTAATCAAATAACACTGGGTCAGAAAGACGCGCATACGCCGGACGACTAGTTTGGTCGCTGCATGGTGTTAAACGTTTAGATAATTTTAAGTGACTGTAGATACACCAAATCAATAAAACTATACTACTCTATATCTAATATTCATCAATATACAGGGTCGTCCTTCAGGAGAAAATATGAAAAATAATCACATGATTTTAAAAGTAGTTGGCAGTGTTATTGTTGTAGCTGCATTAGCTTTGGGCGGTTGCACAATAACGGATGTCACATCAAGTACCAGCGGTACCCTTGATACAGTCACCCCCGATATTACGTTAAATCAATTTGTTGATGTACGACTGGCTTCGATCCAAAAAGAAGCGGCTAAAGGACAGGGTGAAAATCTGGATGCACTGGCCGAGTTAATGGGAAAAACAGACAAGCGTGCTTTTTCTTCCTGGATGCATGATAACTATAGCGAGCTGTTTTCAAATTTAGAGAAACCTTCGCAGTTAATTTCACGAATAGAAACACAGAGTAATACGCAAATATAACGTTTTTATAAACAAAAAAGCGCAGTAGAAATAGCCTTTCTACTGCGCTTTTTTTATACCCGATTTAAAAAATAATACTATAAACAACATTAACTTACAGTAATATTCTAATTTAAAAAATATTAGTATTTGTGTTGTTTTCTCTAATCATGCTGATATACAATTAGCCCTCCAATTAAATGAATGTATGGAGCTGTAATGGCAGATCGTGAAACTGGTACCGTAAAGTGGTTTAATAATTCTAAAGGATTTGGTTTTATTGAAAGAAAAGATGGTGAAGACGTATTTGTACACTTCAATCAAATTCGTGGTGATGGTTACAAGTCGTTAGCAGATGGTCAAACAGTAGAGTTTACTGTTGTAAAAAGCGATAAAGGCTTTCAAGCGGAAGACGTCTCTCCTTGCTAGTGTTTAAATGATTTGGTGAAGTTTACCGGGTCATAAATGTAAAAAATCTCAGGGTCAGTTTCCCAAACTGGCTATACATTGAGTAGTTTCACTTAAGATAATCTTTTGTGCTGTGTAACGGCGCGTCTCTAAAAGAAGTTATTACATTCGTTACTTTATCTAGATGTTATCTGGTAGTCGGCTTTCGACTCTAAGCTGATGGTCGGAAATTTTAAAATCTTGAACCGCAGAGACGCGGAGGCACAGAGAAAACATTTATATCAACGTCATGGCGAGCGAAGCGTGGCAATCTCTTTAAGCGGGTGCTTCCTCTGCAGGGGATTGCCACGCTTCGCTCGCCATGACGTATAAACTGATTTTTCTCTGCGCCTCCGCGTCTCTGCGGTAAAAGTTTTTGACCAGGTTTCAAACCATAGAAAGTGCTTGAGTTCTCAGGGCAGTATCAGAATAATTTAAGAACTACATCCATGCAGAGTGTGGTCTTACTAAACTTCCTGTGCACGTCCGATCATTTCATCAGCGTGTGCCAGCGACTGGTCGGTTATTTCAACACCGCTTAACATGCGAGCGATTTCCTGGCGGCGTTGTTCTTTATCCAGTGTGACGACTTGACTGGTAGTCTGTTTTTTCTCGGTCGATTTTTCAACGCGTAAATGTTGATGTGCCTGTGAGGCAACCTGAGGAAGGTGAGTAATACAGATAACCTGATTGGTATTACCTAAAGCACGAAGGTGCTGACCCACTATTTCAGCAATGCCACCACCAACGCCGCTATCGACCTCATCAAAAATTAAAGAAGGAATCTTACTGCTGTTTGCAATAATCATTTGAATTGCCAGACTAATCCGTGCCAGCTCACCACCTGAGGCGACACGAGCAATAGGTTTTAAAGCCTGACCCGCATTGGCGGTAACCGTGAATTCGATTTGATCGAGACCATGTGCTGAACGTTTAGAACTGGAGGGAGAGATAGAGACTTCAAATTTACCCTCTGCCATACCTAATGTATGCATCGATTGTGTTATTTTTTTATTCAGTTTAGTTGCGGATTTTAGACGGCTTGTCGTCAACTTTTTGCAAGCGATAATGTATTTTTTTTCTAGTTCTTCTTGTTGTTGTGAAAGTTCTTCAAGACGTTCATCGACATGGTCGATATCATCCAGTTCTTTTTGTAGCTCGGCATGTAAGGTATGAAGTGTTTCCGGTTCTACGCGATGCTTACGAGCGGAATCCAGAATGTTTTGTATCCGTTCTTCTGTTTGTGCCAGTCGTGATGGGTCAATATCAATATTGTCACCGTAGCCCTGAAGTAGTGCGACGCTTTCATCTATCTGTACCAACGCTTCGGTTAACATCTCTGATGCTGGAGATAGACTGTCGTCGAGTTCATTAATGTCAGAGAGTGATGCGATAATATGAGAGACCGCTGATTGTACATTTGAA
>Ga0316209_1003229_pt1 | contig 11495 bp, 9 predicted proteins | sample 6monopyrite_MG_FD_204945 | JGI IMG/M metagenome (GOLD analysis project Ga0316209, IMG submission 204945) | Microbial mat bacterial communities from mineral coupon in-situ incubated in ocean water Damariscotta River, Maine, United States -... | ecosystem: Environmental > Aquatic > Marine > Coastal...
ACCCGAATGTGAAAGCCATTTTGGTGAACATTTTCGGAGGAATTGTAAGATGCGATAGAGTCGCACAAGGTGTGGTTGATGCATACAAGAACATGGGCGAAATCAACGTTCCAATCATTGTTCGCCTACAAGGAACCAACGCAGTTGAAGCGAAGAAAATCATTGACGAAAGCGGACTGAAAGTAATGTCTGCCATTGCATTGAAAGAAGCTGCTGAGAAAGTGAAAGAAGCGCTTTCTTAAAACGGGATTTACTAGACCTTCAAGGTTTTAGAAACCTTGAAGGTCTTGATACAAAAGCCCTACCAGAAATGGTGGGGCTTTTTTATTGTTCTTGTTGCGCAACCATCGCCTCAATTTCAATTTTCAATTTGGGCAAATGATTGATTACGATGGCCCAAAATATTCTCGCCTGTAATTGAATAGTAACCGTGAATGATCTGGTTTCTCAGCCCAACAATCCGATGTGCATGGGTAATAGGAATTTCAGGCTTTTCTTTCAGAATACGGTTCACCGCCTCGCCAATAATCTCCAAATCTCTTTCTACTGCTCGTTTCAGTTGTAAATCTTGGGCATAAACGTCAAAACCCATTTCTTCGCTTGAGACGAAAAAGAACTCAATCTCGTCAATCGCCCCTTTGATGTCGTAAAGAGATTTAAGCAGCCTTTCGTTCATAAATGGTTTGCATGTCTCTATCAAGAATTCTTCTGAAAATAGGGTTCTTGTACTGCTTTCTCCTCAATAAGATCAACCTCACACCCCAGAAGTTCCTCTAATTGCTCATTAAATTCCATATAGTTATTGAAGTATTCCAGTAGCGAATCCCCCTCAAAATTGAGCACCAGATCAATCTCACTTTCCTCGTTGAACGATTTGTTCAGCACCGAACCAAACGCAGAAAGACTGCGCACATAATGATGTGAGCACAGTCCGTCAATGGATTCCTTATATTCTTCCAGCGCTTGCATGTTGCAAAGATACGGATCAGAGTCATTATTAATTATCGCAGAGGAGGGGCGTACAGGACAATCGGGTCTATATTTTCATTATTGATTCTCTGAATAGATCGCTCCACCCTGCTTTCTTGCGTTTGACCCTAAGGCTTTTCTTTTTGTCTGTGTCAAGTTTAATCAGGTTCAATGCTATTCTCCTTATGATTGACAGGTTCTGATTGGCTTGCCCCTTGCGCAGCCTTGAGAGATTCTCATTAAAGTTAACGTCCAGAACCCAATGCAGCTTATTCTCAATGCCCCAATGCCCTCTAAACCAATTTAATTTCAAAAGACACTATAAAAGTTATTTAAAAAAGTTTCTACCACGAATTTAGTGGAACTCGTTGATAGCTGATACGAAACGTAAGCTCAGCGTAGCTAATTACGAATCGTGCATGAATAATGTATTAGCAAAGAACGGTATCCCTAACTAGAATTTGCAGTGTAATAGACAAAAAGGAGTCTGTTTTTTGTCTATTAGGCCTCAAATCAGTAAGCGATTGCCCTGATTAAGTGCTTGCTCTCCGTGTTCTCAGTGCCTTCTCCCCGCTCTCTACGGTAAAACCTCACTCAACTAAGAACAAAAAGGGCTTTAAAAACCAAATGAACTGCCCAAAATCGAAATGCGCTTATTACTTTTGAATATGACGAAGACCCAAATAACAACAGAGATCCAAAAGCTGCTTGACGTTGTACCTGAGAGCATCCTACAGAACATCCTTGATTTCCTCAAAGAACTCCAGGACCATCCTGAAGATAAGGTTAAACTCGCAAACCATCTACGTCAGGTCCTCACAGAAGACAAGGATCTGCTCGAACGGCTGGCAAAATGATCAGAATTGAAGATGTTCTGAATATTCACAATGTCATTATAGACAAGTTCGGAGGAAGCAAGGGTATTCCGATAGGGTTTTGCTGGAATCGGCCATCAACAGACCGTTTGCTACTTTTGACAATCAAGACCTCTATCCTACTCCACTAGACAAGGCATCGGCTGTATTCGAGAGCATCCTAATCAATCATCCTTTTATTGACGGCAACAAAAGGACAGCGTACGTAATGATGAGGTTGATTCTGATTAAGAATGGTCTTGACCTCGAAGCAACCCAAGACGAAAGATACACCATGGTGATAGCTGCCAGCAAGGGGGAAATGAGATTTGAAGACGTCCGAGAATGGCTTCACACACGGATCTTAGCAGGACCGAGACCTAATCAAAACTCACAATTCTTCGGGGTTCTTGGAAAAGGAATAACGTCTCTTACATTGGTCATTCCTGTAATGAACATCATCAGGCGTTCAAAGCCTAGACCGAAGCCGCTGTGCTCAACGGTTCCAAATTTGCGGGTATCTAAATACCACCAAACGCTTTCCTCAGGAATATTGAATTCTTTGATTTTTTGAAGTAACACATCGTAGCGTTCTTCACGCTGAGAACCACCAACTATTTCGCCAATACCAGGGAATAGAATATCCATGGCTGCAACTGTTTTTCCATCTTCATTAAGCTTCATGTAAAAAGCTTTGATTGTGGCCGGATATCCCGTAATGATTACTGGCTTTTTGAAATGCTTTTCTACCAAGAAACGTTCGTGCTCGCTTTGCAAATCAACACCCCACTCCTCTACCGGATATTGGAATTTCTTCTTCTTGTTCGGCTTTGAGTTTCTTAGAATATCGAATGCTTCGGTGTAGGTAATTCTGGCAAAATCGTTCTCAGAAGCAAATTTCAATTTCTCAATCAGTTCCATTGGCTGACGCTGGTCTTGCGGCAAACCTTTTTCCTCTTGGGTAATTCTTTCGCTCAAGAATTGTAAATCGTCCGCACACGTTTCCATCACGTAGTTGATGACCTCTTTTAGGAAGTCTTCTGCTAGATCCATGTTACCAACAATATCGCAGAAAGCAACCTCTGGCTCAATCATCCAGAATTCAGCTAAATGCCGAGACGTATTTGAATTTTCTGCACGAAATGTTGGTCCAAAAGTGTAAACCTTAGAAAGTGCCATAGCAGCCAATTCAGCTTCTAACTGACCAGTAACACACAGGTTAGTCACCTTACCGAAGAAGTCCTCAGAATAATCAATTGAACCATCTTCAGTTAATGGTGGATTCTTCGGGTCTAACATGGTAACTCGGAACATTTCTCCTGCTCCTTCTCCATCTGTTCCTGTAAGAATAGGCGTGTGAATATTGAAGAAACCTCTATCGTTGAAATACTTGTGAATTGCAAACGTAAGCGCATGTCTAACCCGGAAAACTGCACTAAACGTATTCGTTCGCATTCTTAAATGGGCGTTCTCCCTTAGAAAATCAAGACTATGCTTCTTTGGTTGAATGGGGAATTTATCTGGGTCGGCTGCGCCATGAATTTCTACAGAAGTAGCCTTCACATCTACAGATTGGCCTTTCCCCTCGCTGGCAACCAATTGGCCAACAACAGAAACACAAGCACCCGTGGTTACGTGCTTCAAATCGGATTCTTTAAAAGCTGCCTCCAGGTTAAAAACGCATTGAATGTTATTAATGGTAGAACCATCATTAACCGCAACAAAATTCACGTAGGCATTCCCTCGCTTTGTTCTTACCCAACCTCTAACTGTTACTTCTCTATCTAATTTCCGAGAAGTCAATAACTGTTTTACGCTTTCCATTTCAAGTGCTTTTGAAGCGCGCAAAGATAAAGAAGCGATTAGCTTTTAGCGGATTAACAAATTAGGGAATTAGAGTAATGGGCAAATATGCAAACGCGCAAGTTGAACTTTGCCATATACCCTCATTGCACTCATAGCTGTTTACTCAATAAACCAAGGAAACTTTTAATATGCTTTTCGTTTCCAGCGTTTTTTATCCAGTATATTTGCCGTCCGAAAGTGGAAGGGAAAGCACAAAAAATACTCGATCAGGTTACAATTCTGTTCATGCAGTACGGCATAAAAAGCCTTGCTATGGACGACATTGCTCGGCACTTGGGTATGTCTAAGAAGACTTTGTACAAATCGTTTTCTGATAAGGCCGATCTCGTAACCAAGGGTATTCAATCTTACATGGATAAGGAGAACACCGCCTTGTGTTCCATTCAAGAAAAAAGTAAAAATGCTATTGAAGAGATGTTTCTCATTTCTCAGCATGTAAGCACGCATCTGCAAAGCATGCATCCTTCCATTCTCTTCGATCTGGAGAAGTATTATCCGGCTGCATTCAGCAAATTCAATGAGTACAAGACCCAGATTATTATGTCTTGCATTGCTCGGAATATTGAAGAGGGAATTGAGCAAGGGTTGTATCGCGATAACATAAACATTCCGATTGTGGCCGGGTTATATGTTGGAAGAATAGACATCATTTTCGACCAGCAACTTTTTCCAGCCATCAAATACAGTCCAAAAGATGTCTATTTCGAAGCCATTCGGTACCACATTCGTGGAATCGCAAGCGAGAAAGGAATGGCATACCTCAAGGACAAGTTCAACACTTTAGACACACAGCATCCTATTTTTTAACAGATGAGAAAACTACTCATACTTACCATCAGTTTATTTACCTCAAATCTGGCACTTGCTCAAGAATCTGTTCCTATGCGGCTAGGGGTACGCGATGCGGTTAAATACGCTTGGGAAAACAGCCAAAAATCGAAAACAGCAGCACTTGATGTACAGCAGGCGGATAAGGATGTTTGGATTCAGGCAGCGCGCGGGCTTCCAATAGTAAGGGGCGATTTTAGCTTCAACAACTTTTTGAATCTGCCTACATCGGTATTCGAAGCATCTGACTTTAATCCGGCTGCTCCTCCTGGACAAATAGCAGAGCTTCAATTTGGCCAACCATATACAATGGATGTTGGCGTAAATGTTGGCCTGCAGCTTTTTGATGGCTCCTACATTATTGGGGTTAAGGGTGCCAAAGGGTTTCAGGAAATGAGTCGTGACATGGAGAAAATGACCAAAAATGAAGTCAAAACCACCATCGCGCAAGCTTATTACACTTCTCAAATTGCCAAAGAAAACGTTCGGTTACTGAAGGAGAATATTGCCAACATGGAGAAGACACTCAAGCAAACAAGCGCGCTATATAAGGAGGGGTTTACCGAAGAAATGGATGTGGAGCAATTGGATCTGATGATAAACCAGATCAAAAACAGAGCAAAGGAAGCAGAGCGGCAGCATACGGCAACATTAAATCTTCTCAAGTATCAGATGGGAATGGAAATAGACACAAAAATCTTGCTTAGCGATGATTTGGAAACACTTTGGACTATCCAATCTGATGAAGAATTGATGGACATGGAGCTTGACCTAACTGAAAATTTACAGTATGATATTATTAAACAGGATGTGATGATGCACGGGTATCTTGTTAAACTGGAAGAAGCTAAATACTACCCCAGGCTGAATGCATTTTTTGATTATAGACAACAAGCATTTAGAGATGGATTCGACTTTTTCGATTTCGATAAATCGTGGTATCCGCAAACGTTGTGGGGAATTCAATTGAGCGTTCCGATCTGGGATAACTTAGGTGGATTGGCCAGCATCAATAAAGCCAAATTGGAGCAGCAAAAAATTAAAAACCGTCTTGCCGATACGGAACAAGCACTGAAACTCCAAGCCATTACGGCCAAAGATGATTTCACCTCGGCCTTAGAGCAATTAGAAACCGCCAATTTAAACATTGCATTAGCCACCCGAATCAAAGAAAAGATGCTTATCCGATATCAAGAAGGTTTAGCTACTAGCATGGAGTTAACTACAGCCGAAAATCAATTGATTCAGGCGCAGACCGAATACATCAACACACTTTTTAAGGCCATGGATGCCAAAATTGAAATGAAGGTGGTACTCGAAAACAACTAACAGAAACGCATTTACTATCCTAACTATGAAAACAAATATTTTAATCGCTTTTGTACTTGTCGCACTGGTATCGTGTGCAGGAGAAGCAACTCTTGAAGACAGAAAAGCAGCTTTGGATGCCAAGAAGGTTGAGCTAGCTAAACTTCAAAATGAAATCAATAAAACCGAAGAGGCCTTATTGGCTGAAGACCCATCATTAGCTACAAAAGAAGAAGAAGGTGTTCTGGTTGCTGTAAAAGAGGTTTCTCCAGAAACATTTGAGCACTTCTTTGAAGTAAATGGTAGCATTCAAGCTGTTGAGCAAGCCAACGTGAGCCCAGAACAAGGAGGACAGATAAAGAAGGTATTCGTAATAGAAGGAGATAAAGTAAGTGCTGGAACAACGCTTGCCCAACTTAACACAAGTGTCATTCAGACCAACCTTCAAGAACTAGACAATGGAATTGAGCTAGCTCAAACCATTTACAATCGTCAGGCAAGATTGTGGGAGAATAAGATTGGGTCTGAGATTCAATACTTAGAAGCTAAAAACCGGCTAGAAAGCCTACAGAAGAAACGTAAAACGCTCTTGGCCCAAATAGCCATGAGTACTATCAAGGCCCCGTTTTCAGGAGTGGTAGATGTGCTTTATCAGAAAGAAGGCGAATTGGCCGCACCTGGTCAGCCAATACTAACATTGGTAAATATGAACGAAATGAAAGTGAAGGCTGATGTTTCTGAGAATTACGTTCAAGCAGTAAAGCCAAATGCTGAGGTAGATGTAGATTTCCCGTCCTTTGGCATAAGCACAAAAGCCACTATCCGTTCGGTCAGCAACATCATCAATCCAATGAACAGAACATTCAGTATAGAAGTTCGAATTCCTAACAATTCTGGTTCGCTTAAACCAAACGGTATAGCCACCCTAAAGATTAAAGACTTTATGGCAGATAGTGCCTTGGTTGTTCCTGCAATTAGCATTGGAAGAGACGGAAAAGGAGCTTTTCTTTTTGTGATAAGCGAGGAAGAAGGAAAACCACTAGCGGTTAAGAAATATGTTACCACCAACAGAAGTAGTAATGGCATGACCATGGTTACTGAAGGTCTTAGTACAGGCGACAGAGTTGTGGTAGAAGGCTACAACGAAGTTGCCAATGGCGAAGTAGTTCGCATTCTCGAATAATGATAAAGTTTCAAGCCGCGAGTTACAAGCTACAAGCATTAGTACTTGAATACAACCCGCACTCGTAACTCGTAACTAAACTAAATGAGCACCGAAAAACAAGCAACACAAGGCGTAATGAAGGAGTTTGGACTTTCTTCTTTATCGCTCAAGAATAGCACCAGTGTGCTCATTCTCACATTCCTAATTATTGCAGGCGGAATTCTCGCCTACTCCACCATGCCCAAGGAATTGTTTCCGGAGGTAGTGATGCCGCAGATCTACGTTAGAACGGTTTACCCCGGTAACTCGCCCGTTGATATTGAAAACCTAATTACGCGTCAGATTGAGAAGGAGATAAAGCCGTTGAAGGGAATCAACGAGATGACCTCAACATCCGTTCAGGATAACTCCATCATCATTGTAGAATTTAACACGGATGTTCCCGTAGAAGAAGCATTGCTGGATGTGAAAGATGCCGTGGACAAGGCCAAAAGCGATTTGCCTAGTGATTTGGATATAGACCCGATAGTAATGGACATTAACATGTCCGAAATGCCAGTTCTAAACATCAATTTATCTGGAGATTATAGCGTTGACGACCTGAAAGATTACGCAGAAATGCTTCAGGACAAGATGGAGATCATCTCCGAAGTTTCTTCTGTTGATTTGCGTGGTGCGCTAGAGCGAGAGATAAACATCAATGTTGATATCCATAAAATGGAGCTCGTACAAGTTAGCTTCAACGATATTGAAAGTGCCATCGGCTACGAGAACATGAGTATATCTGGCGGAGACATTCTAATGGATGAAACCAGAAGAACCATCCGTGTTTCGGGAGAATACACCAATATGGATCAGATTGCCAACACCATTGTGAAGGCTGAATTCGGCAACATCATTTATCTAAGAGACATTGCTACCGTTGTGGATGGATACAAGGATCGTGAAAGCTATGCCCGTTTGGGTGGCGATCCCGTTGTTTCGCTTGACGTAGTTAAAAAGTCTGGCGAAAACCTGCTTAATGCAACCGACCAAGTGTTTGCTATTCTGGCAGATGCACAGAAAAATCGATTCCCATCTGACCTTAAAGTCACGATAACAAATGACCAGAGCGACCAGGTTCGAGGTCAGCTACTGAACTTGGAAAACAGCATTTATTCAGGTGTAATTCTCGTTGTTTTGGTGTTGCTTTTCTTCCTTGGATTGAGGAATGCATTGTTTGTAGGGATGGCTATTCCGCTTTCCATGCTTTTGAGTTTTACGGTGCTTGGGTCGATGGGCGTCACCATTAATATGATGGTGCTATTTGCCCTCATTCTCGCCTTGGGTATGTTGGTAGATAATGGCATTGTAACCATTGAAAACATATACCGATTGTACACAAGCGGCATGTCTAGAAAAGATGCCGCCAAATATGGTGTAGGAGAAATAGCAGTTCCAATTATCTCATCTACAGCAACAACATTAGCGGCCTTTGCTCCCCTCCTATTCTGGGACAGTATAATGGGCGAATTCATGAAGTTCCTTCCCATTACCCTCATAGCTGTTCTTGGTTCTTCCTTGTTTGTAGGGTTGATTATCAACCCAGTGTTTGCTGCCCTTTTTATGAAAAAGGAAGACAGCAAAGAAGGAATTAGCTGGAAATCACTCATAATTACTGTTGCCGTTGAAGCCGTGCTAAGTGTAGTCTTCTATATTTTAGGAAACTTCAGCATGGGAACTATTTTCGCCATGTTGGCCATACTTACGGTTATCAATGCGTTTGTCCTTCGCCCAGCATCATTCTGGTTCCAAAACAGTTTACTTGTTTGGCTAGAGGAAGCATACTTAACAACTCTTAGAATCGCACTTACAACTTGGAGACCTTTCGTAATTTTCGGTTTTACCGTTGTTCTTCTTTTCGCATCGTTTATTCTAACAGGAATTGTTGGCCCTCAGGTAGAGTTCTTCCCTGCAAACGACCCTAAATACATCAACATATTTATTGAAGCAGCTTCGGGTACAGACATAGAAAAAACCAACGAAACTGTACTAGATATTGAAGCTGAAGTTGAAGAGATTATTGAGCCATATCGCGCTTCGGTTAACTCGGTTGTAACCAATATTGGAGATGGATCAAGCGACCCAATGGACGGACCACCAGCAGGAGAAACGCCAAACAGAGCCAAAATTACCATCTCGTTTAAAGAGTGGGTTAAGCGTGAAGGAATCTCTTCTTCGGATGTAATGAAAGCGTTAAGCGAAAAGCTAAAAAAACGCCCAGGAATAGTGATGAATGTGCAGAAGAATCGTGAAGGACCTCCCGCTGGAAAACCAATTAACATCGAGGTTAGTGGTGAGAAATTCGAAGAGCTTATCGCGATAGCTGAAAAACTAAAAAGTGACATTGCTGATAAGAACATTCCCGGTGTAGAAGGATTGAAACTCGATTTGGAAACAGGTAAACCAGAGCTTATTGTAAATGTAGATAGAGCGCGTGCGCGCATGTTCGGGTTGAGTACTTCACAGATTGGCGCAACGCTTAGAACGGCACTTTTCGGTAAGGAAATAAGCAAATTTAAGGATGGTGAAGATGACTATCCTATTATGCTGAAACTGAAGGACGATTATAGGTATGATGTGAGTTCACTGCTAAACCAGAAGATCACCTTTAGAGACATGACAACGGGTAAGATTAAGCAAGTTCCTATCTCTTCGGTTGCCGACATTTCCTTCTCAAGTTCTTATGGAGCCGTTAAACGAACCGATCAGGATAGAACCATCACCGTTTGGTCAAACGTAATTGAAGGCTACAACGCCACAGAAATTAATGCGCAGATTAAGGAGAATTTTGGCGACTACAAAATGCCAGAAGGTTACGCGTTAAAATTTACTGGAGAAAGTGCCGAACAAGAAAAAGCTGCTGCATTCCTTGGCAAGGCTTTCATGATTGCCATTGCATTGATTGTGTTAATTCTCGTATCACAGTTCAACTCAGCAATCAAGCCGTTGATTATTGTAGGCTCAGTTGCCTTTAGTACAATTGGTGTGTTCCTTGGAATTATCGTTTTTGGAGATGCAATCTCCGTAATCATGACAGGAATTGGTATTGTTTCGTTGGCTGGTATTGTTGTAAATAACGCCATCGTTCTTATCGACTACATCGACCTTACAAGAGCACGAAGACGTGAAGAATTGGGTATGCCAGAAGGTAGTACCCTCCCACTAGACCAAGCCATTGATTGTATTGTTGAAGGTGGTAAAACACGTTTGCGTCCTGTGTTGCTTACAGCCATTACAACGGTTCTCGGTCTGTTGCCGCTTGCAACTGGTATGAATATCAATTTCTACACGCTTTTTAGCGAGTTGAACCCACATATTTACTTTGGTGGAGATAACGTTGCTTTTTGGGGGCCAATGGCTTGGACAGTTATCTACGGACTTTCGTTCGCAACCTTCTTAACCTTAGTTGTTGTTCCAGTAATGTACTTGCTGGTAGAGAGGATTAAGATAGCCTTTGACAAACCAGAAATACCAGAACCTACAAAGACATAATATGAGTCTTACCTACGAATCGGATGAGCAGAAGTGGGCCATTATCAAAATGGCCATTGAGCAGAATATGCCTGCTAATAAGATTTTCGGATTCGAGATTTTAGAAATAAAAGAAGGTTATGCCAAAATTCACGTTCCGTTTAAGGAAGAGTTTATTGGCGATTTCATTCACGGTCTTTGGCATGGTGGTATTATAGCAAGCATTGCCGATTCTGCAGCTGGTATAGCGGCATCAACCGTTCTTACAGATGCACGAGATAAACTCAACACCATCGACCTGAGAATCGATTATTTGAGCGGAGCGATAAAAGAAGACCTCTTTGCTGAAGCTGAATTACTTAAAGTTGGAAAGCGCATCATTAAAGCAGATGTTAAGCTTTATCAAGAATCTAAAGGAACCGTGGCCATTGCTCGTGGAGCTTTTAGCCTTCTGAAATTTGAAGAATAAAAAAGAGCCACTAGTTAGCGGCTCTTTTTTATTGCGATTTCTGAATGATACGAATTTGAATGACTCGTATCTGTTCACCGTACTTAGTTCAGTTTAAAAACAAGGCCTAAATCAATCAGGGATTTTCCAAAACCAAACTGACCAGTTAAGCCAATTTTATCTGCAAAATACCAACGAGCACCAGCGTGCACACCGCCAAATGCCAATGGTACCACTTGGTCGCTTACGTTATCATAGAATATAACTCCTATACCAGTACCTATGTTTACGCCAACAAAAATATCTAGCACATCCGCATGAAGGTTTTTACCCGTTTTATCTTCAATCAGCTGGTAAAAGTGAAAATTGGCCAATGCTCCAAAAGGAACGTTAATCGAGCCTTTTGAGCCAAAGAGACTTCCTGCTGCTCCGCCAAAACCTGTACTAAAACCGACACCCACATACTGGTGAACGCCAAACTCTCCTTCAACACTAAGCTGTCCAGTAATTGGAGAGTAAAACCCCCTAGTTGGTCCAAACAACG
>Ga0316209_1003232_pt1 | contig 11487 bp, 6 predicted proteins | sample 6monopyrite_MG_FD_204945 | JGI IMG/M metagenome (GOLD analysis project Ga0316209, IMG submission 204945) | Microbial mat bacterial communities from mineral coupon in-situ incubated in ocean water Damariscotta River, Maine, United States -... | ecosystem: Environmental > Aquatic > Marine > Coastal...
TATCGTTGATATCCCCTGCGGGTACTTCACGTGGAGCTAACTTTTCTTGCGCGAGGTCTCTTTTCTTTTTTCTCAACTTCATTTCCAAGCGTTGCTTATTGGCTAAGGCTGCCATTTGTTGTTGCAAATCTTGCGTCACCTGGTTCGGTTGATTATTGCCAGATGCCATTGCCTGGTCTGCCGGGCGACCATTGGGAAACAACTGAGCGATATTTTTCTGGGCTTCCTGCTCGCTTCCTGCTTGTCGAAAAATTGCGAGTGCCCCCTCATAGTTTCCCCGTTTTCCCAACAAAGAAGCCATGTTTAACAAACTTGATTGATGTGCCGGATTGATCGTTAACGCTTTTTCAAGATATCGTTGCGATTCCTCCAATTGATTTTGCAACAAATAGGAATAGCCAAGATCGCAGGCGATATCTGGATTATTCGGCTCCAGTTTCATCGCAGTAATGTAATGAATTCTGGACATGGTGAAATCTTCCATCTTGTCTGCGATGTAGCCTAATCGATGATGGGCAGCCGCATTGTTCGGCTGCTGTTTGACGACGGCCAGAAAAGATCTCTTCGCTTTTTTCAGGTCCCCTTTTTTCAACGCTTCTTCGCCTTGCCGAAAATCGTCACTCGAAAGCTGCATGGCTGAAGGAGACGACGGATTAGGAGAGTTGGAACTGAGGGTATGCTTGGTCTTTGACGGAGCAAACAGACCAGACGTCAACTTGGATGAAAGTGAATTCGCACTCTGGCAGCCAGCCAGAAGAAAACACCCGATGATAATTGTCAATAATGAAGATTTCATAAATGTTCCACGATTCTGGGAACGATAAAAAACACCGCTGCTCGAAACAGCCACGATGTTGAGAGATCATTTGTGAGTGAGCATATAATTGATCCCTCTATTTTTGTCGAGACGAGCATTCCAGATAGGGGACGTTGTCAACTCAAATTGTAGAAATTGCAAAAAGTCCGACTACAATGCAGCCAAATTGGGGATGGACTCCATTTCTTCCCAGGTAATTGTTAGGATAGGCGTTAGGTAGTAGGCGTTGGGCATTAGGGAAGTTATTTCAGGACTATTGCTTAGGCTCTTATCAACAAAATGCTGTGCAAAAGTGGCAGGATATTTTTTACCGCGAAGGTAACTATTCAGCGATGAGTGATTTTGCAGAAATTCAGGTTGTCCGTAGCGGACCCTACACCAAGGCTGAATAGTGACAAGAACAGATAGGATGACTGAAAATTAATTCGCGGAAATTCGCGTTTATTCGCAGTTCGGCACCTTCAAAATAAAGCAAACCGGTTGACGCAGTCGCCTTCGGCTTGCCGTTAAACGAATGATGGTCTCTTCTTTCGTGTTTTTTGTTTCTTTCGTGGTTATTTAAGGCTTAACCTCTATCAATAGAGGTTCCCCTGAGTGAAGAAAAGATTAACTTCATGGCTAAAGCAGAGCAATATCTCAAACCGGAAGTGATTCGCAATGTTGCCCGGCTCGATTTACGGGCCAAATTCATTGTCGAAGGCTTTTTAAGTGGCCTGCACACCAGCCCCTTCCATGGATTCAGTGTCGAATTCAGTGAACATCGTCGATATTCAACCGGGGATGATCCGAAGGATATAGACTGGCTCGTTTATGCGAAAACAGACCGCTATTACATCAAAAAATACCAGGCGGAAACAAACATCACGGGCTATTTAATGCTCGATCTTTCCGAAAGCATGGGCTACACATTTCGGCAGGAATTAACCAAGTTTGAATACAGCGTTTCCCTCGCAGCCGCCCTTGCGTACATGATGATCCATCAGCAGGATCCAGTTGGTCTGGTAACTTTCGATCAAAAATTACGAGCGACTTTGCCAGCCAAAAGCAGGCGTTCGCAATTAGCAACAATACTGGCATTGTTGGCACGAGCGCAGCCAACCGGGCCGACTGAAATCGCTCATTCATTAAGGCAGTTTGCCCCGATGGTGAAGCACAAAAGCTTGATTATGCTTTTTTCCGATTTGCTGGTCGATCCCGAACCAGTACTCGATTCTTTAAGATTACTTCGCCATGCAGGGCATGATGTTATCGTTTTCAATGTTCTGGACGAAGCGGAAGTCACCTTTCCGTTCAGTGGCTCGGTTTCTTTACGCGATCCCGAAACCGAAAAGCAGCTTAAACTCGACGCATCGGGCATCCGCAACGATTATCTTGAAGCGATGAAAGAACTTCAAGAAACCTACAAAAAAGAATGCCTGGCGATGGGAGCAGATTTTGTTCCACTGAATACCAGCATGAGATTCGACACCGCACTCGTCGAATATCTCTCGCAAAGACGGGCACGATTCTGAATCCTGCCTGGATGCCTGCTTGAATAATGAACAAACAGCCGGTTTTTTCAATTTCATCTTGCCTCATTCGAGGAAATAGGGCAAGATTCCGCTTGTTCGTAAATGGTAGAAATTCTCTGAAGCTATTTTCTCTCCACTATTCGGTTTAGATACTGGCTTGTTGTGGCTCACTCACAATTAATTCGTTCGCTGTTACTGCTTCTGTTGACATTCCTCGGGTGTTCTACGCTTGGGGGAAAACAGCAGGTGCAGACAATGAATAACCCGCTGTTACTGACCGCGGGCAGCGAGGATGTTGCCTGGGAGCGAATGATCGATGTTCTGCACGGTTTTTTGTTTGAAATCGAACGCGAAAATCGCCAGGCTCGTACAATCGAAACAAAATATAAAGTTGGCTCTGGCTTGTTAGAACCGTGGCACAAAGAATCGGTCGGCTGGAACAATCGGCTGGAAAGTACGTTGCAGTCACTTCGTCGAAAAGTGATCGTCACGTTATCAAAGGCTTCACGGGGCTCACAAAATTCCTACGTTGTGCAGGTGGTTGCACTGAAAGAGATTGAAGATTTGGACGCAATCGCTGCAAACTCACCCGGCGGTGCCACCTTCCAGGAGAGTACCCCGCTGAGCAGAGACCTCAATCAAACTCTCGGACAATCTCGCCCTTCCGGCTGGATTCCACGTGGCAGAGATTTCGCATTGGAACAGGCCATTTTAAGACGCCTGCAAAAACTCTCTCCCGATATATCACCCTCTCCATAAAAGATGCTCTAACCCGGTTCATGCAACAATGAAAGAAACCGTAGGCTAACGCCCAACGGCTGATGAATAATCCAGGCTAATTCATGATTCGGGCTTCCCTGTAAAAACTGAAGCGGGATGCTATGCTGCGGTATTGATCAGCTTTTCAATTGAGAAATCAAACACAGGCAGGCATGTTTGGGGTACACATTGGGGTTTGCGTGTTCCTTGTAGCTACCGTTACGAGACGAGGAAACTGCAATCGCCGTCCCCCCTCTGCCGTCTTTGTACGTTTGGTTGACCGTACAAAGCTTACCGGAGTACCATCTATCGATGCTCTCATCACATTGTCGTGACCATTGCGTCATTTGGGCTTCACCAACTCGCCACTACAGAAACCCGAATCACCGTTTTCAATTGAAGACAGACACACCCTCTTGTTGCTACGCTACCCAATCCTCTTATAACATCCAGCCAGTTTTACACAGCATTTCATTGATAAGAGCTTAATAGAAAGAGTTACGTTTCCGATGAAAATTGAACAAATTACTTGTCAGATTTTACGATCAAATTCAGTGACAAATAAAACAGCCAGTTGCCAGGATTCTGTTTTGGTTCGCATTCGTACCGACAATGGACTCGAAGGAATCGGCGAGGCAGATTCTTCTCCTGAAGTTGTCAAAGCAATTATCGATGCGCCTTACAGTCACAATGTGGCCTGTGGTTTGCGTGAGTTACTGGTTGGCGAAAATCCTTTAGAGAACGAACGTTTGTGGCAAAAGATGTATCGTCATACCATGTATTTTGGACGTACTGGTGTAACCATCACCGCGATGGCTGCGATTGATCTTGCCTTATGGGATTTGAAAGGGAAACATTTTGGCGAACCGATCCACCGGCTTCTTGGAGGGCAACATCATTCTGAATTTACTGCGTATGCGTCAATTTTGTTTGGCAAAGATGGCAAGGAAACTTGTGATATCGCCCAGCGTTGGACCGAAAATGGCTACAAGGCAGTCAAATTTGGCTGGGAGCCGATGGGCGAATCTGAAAAGCTTGATATTGAACTTGTCGCAGGTGCCAGAGAAGGCATGAAAGATGGTACGTTATTGATCGACGCAGGTTGCGTTTGGGATGCACGCACGGCGTTGCAGCGAGCGAACGCTTTTGCATCATACGATATTGGTTGGCTCGAAGAACCGCTATTTCCTCACGATGTTGAAGGGTATGCCTGGCTAAAAGACCGTTCTCCGGTGCCGATTGCAGCGGGAGAAGAAGAATGTGGTCGTGAATCGTTCCGCCCTTATTTTGACAAGCGAGCTTTGGATGTTTATCAGGTCGATCTGGCTCGCAACGGATTCACCGAAGCAACTTATCTGAAACAAAGAATTGCAGAAATCGGTGCCCGGCCTTGTAATCATTGTTACACCAGCCCGATCACCGTCGCAGCGAGCCTGCATTGGCTCGCCACTTGCAAGGATGCTTTCATCTTTGAAGATTGTGTCGAAGATGAGCCTCTTCGAAACGAGTTGACGACTGAAAAAGTGCAAGCAGTAGACGGCATTATCAAAGTCCCCAACGGTCCGGGACTGGGCATCACTTTGAATGAAGATTTTGTTTCTGCACACATTGTTGCAGAATCAAACTAAAGATTTCACAGAACCTAGTGCCCTTTCAGGGCTTAGATTTGGGGTGTTTGTTTCCATAACCCGCTCCGTTGTCGCTCCTTAAATCTTTTGCAACCCCTTCTTTTAGGATTGAAGCTGCACTAGTAGCTGCGGTCGCCAGACCGCGGAATTTCCACAGTCTGGCAATATAACTTTTCAGACAAAGCCTAACCCGGCATTGCCGGAACCAAACAGGAAATAAAATTAACCACAGAGACGCAGAGATCACAGAGAAAAAACTCTCGCAAAGAGACGACAAACTCAAAGAGTTTCTTGCACTACCTGCAACAGTCTGGAATTCAATCCGCTCATTTGATCGATTTGAAAAATTTATCTTTTTCCCTTTTCTTGGCGTCACCACGTCTTTGCGTGAAACTCTTTTTTCTAAAATGAGAGACTTCTTTTTATTTTTCCTCGGTGTTCTCCGTGTCTCCGTGGTTCACATCTTTCTTTTCCGTGGTAATAATGTCCTGCTACTTTTCCGCAGCATTTCAGTGATAAGAGCCTAAAGCCAGCAGACTAAATTTCAATTCTTTTCACAAGTAAGGCTAATACGATGTCCGATTCTCCCGTTCAAACGAATATTGATTTTAGCAAACCCGGAATTCAGTGGGGGACTCTGGATATTCCGTTTTCTTATAATTTGAGTGGTTGGGCGAAATTGCAAATTCCGATTTCAACAATCTCTCATGGGCAAGGCCCGACCGTTCTTCTGATGGCGGGCAACCATGGCGATGAATATCCAGGCCAGATTGCTATTATGAAGTTGATGAAAACATTGACGCAAGAACAAGTTACAGGACGCATCATTTTCATACCGGCCATCAATATGCCCGCAGCTAAAGCAGCAACCCGTCTCTCCCCCCTCGACGGAAAAAATTTGAACCGCTGTTTTCCCGGAGACATTGACGGAACGGCTACCGATTTAGTGGCTCACTTCTTAACAAACAAACTTTTCCCGATTGCTGATGCAGTGATTGATCTGCACACGGGAGGGCGGGGCGTCTATTTTTATCCGTGTGCTCATATGCATTTGGTTGATGACCTGGAGTACCGCCGCAGAATGGCTCAAGCGGCTCAGGCGTACAACACAGATTTTTCTTTCCTGTATGCAGATGTGGCTGGCAAAGGACTGCTGCCTGTCCAAGTTGAAAGTTTGGGTAAAACAATCGTGACAACTGAAATGGGAGGAGGCGAAGTCACTCCCGCTTCGGTTCATCGTACCAGCCAGGGCGGGTTGAGAAATGTGCTGGTGCATTTGAATGTTCTGGAAGGAGAAGAAAAGTCACGGGTTGATTTAGGACTTCCTCCAACACGCTGGATACAGGCCCTGGATGCCGAAGATTATATTTTTGCGCCCGAATCAGGCCTGTTTGAAAGTTTTGTAGATGTTGGAGTTGAAGTTTCCAAAGATCAACCATTGGGTGCACTCTATTTTCTCGAACGCCCAGACCGCGAACCAACAATCATTCATGCCAATTCAGACGGCATCGCGATCGCTCATCGAGGTCCGACACTGACCAGCCAGGGAGACATCCTGTTTTGTCTGGCTCATGATGTTGAAGAGGATGTCCTGAAAACATTTAAGTAACCAAGTCTTTAGTATCAGCAGGAATCACTCACATGACCTGGCTCGACTGGATGATCGTATTGGTCCTGAATGGATCAGTCATCGGTTACGGATTTTATCTGGCCCGCAATACAAAAACGAGTAGTGACTGGTTTTTGGGTGGTCGCAGTCTTCCCTGGTGGGGTTTGGGGCTGTCGATCTTTGCGACCAGTGTTGATAACGCCGATGCCGTTTCTTTGACCGGATATGCATTCAATAACGGGATGCATATTATCACGGTCTTCACTCTTGCCAGTGTGGTTGGGGCAGTCCTGGCCTCTTTTTTGATTGTACCAATATTATATCGAGGCGGTTTTTATACCAATGCAGAATACCTGGAAACCCGCTATGGGAAATCGCTGCGGACGATCAGTGCGCTGATACAAATTCAATACCGCACGACGATGCTGGGCTTGATGATCTGGTCGATTTTTTTGATGCTTCAGGGGATCCTCGAAATTACTCCCACACAATCATGGATTTTGATTGTCCTGTTGGTCATTTTTACTGCTGCGTATACAACTTGGGGAGGTTTGACGTCTGTCGTCTGGACTGATGCGTTACAAAGCCTGATTATGATGGCTGCGGGCATTACCATTTTTCGGGCAGTCTGGATTGCCAGCGGCGGTTGGTCTGCAACGGTTGAGCAATTATCGCAGTCAACCGATGCACACGGTCAACCTCTGATTAACTGGTTGCATATTGGACAATTTCAAGATAGCCAGGCGACATCGCCGTATCTTATTGTGATTGGCTGGACAATTATTGGACTGGGATATTACACCGTCAATCATACGCAAACGATGCGTCTGATGGGGGCGCGCTGCGAGTGGGATATGAAAATGGCCACGCTGTTTGGCTGCCTGCTCATCATGCCTGTGATGGTCGGAACGGCTTTAATGGGGGTCATGGGGCGAGTTCTTGTTCCCGAATTTACAGAACATTCATCGGCTGACGAACTGTTTCCGTATTTTGCCAATCAGTTTTTAGCCCCTGGCTTTAAAGGATTGGTTGTTGCAGGAATTCTCTCAGCTGCAATCAGTACGTTTGATTCCATCGGTTCTGCCTTATCGGCTTTGTTTACACGGGATATTTATGCCTCTTGGATTTGCACTAATCAAACGGAAAAACACTACTTGAAAGTGACACGCTGGGCAACGGTTGGCATTCTGATGATCGGTTTTTGTTACATTCCGTTTATTGCCCGATTTGACAATATGATTCAAGCACTACGAACCATCATTCCCATTTTTGTTACTCCATTATTTACGATTTATCTCATCGGTGCATTAAGTCGTGTGCCTCGCCAAAGCGGACTGGTCGGACTCATCGCTGGTAGTCTGTTTGGGCTGATAGGATTTGTTGACCGCGAACTGATCGATCTGACATGGGTCAGTGGGATGTTAACCGAAAAATGGTATGCGTTTCCCAGTTCGATGATCGTAACAACAATTGCAATGTTTGCTGCGACGCTCAAATGGGGATGGCTGGCAAAAGAAGACTCTGTCAGCCTGGCAGAGTCAAACGTTTCGGATAAATCGAGTTGGTTAGCACAAAGCAGTCAGGAATTACGCGATCTCAAAGTCACCTCGGCTTCGAAACCAATACCTCGTTATCTCAATCCAAACTGGTACGCCATCCTATTATTAGCTCTTTCAGGCTGGGTCGTCTTCGGATTATTCTGGTAAGCAATCGTCCTGAATTTATATCCCTGTTTTTATCATGTTTCCTGTAGGACGCGTCAATTTCAGGTTCGTCGTAGGAACTGTGCTTACCCCCATCTTCGCGTGCCGAGTTGTGCTTAAAGAAATAAAAGTGCCGAAACCGTTATTTTAGCAATTTCTTCACCGGCATTAGATCGATGAAGTGGAAACCGTATTTGATGGGTGCAAGCACACCATCCTACATCTACGTGCGAGGTTCCCCAAAGATAATTCGTGTTGATTCGCGTCCATTCGTGGTTCAAAACAAACTGGGTAACTGGGTAGCCCGACCGATTTTAGCGGTTGGGTTGCATAGCAACAAGATGCTCGCGCCATGTGGGTTGCTTTATTGTTGGAAGCTTCAATGATATAGAACGCACAGGACGCGAGCATCTTGTGCCTGACGGCACCCAACCACTGAGGTGGTCGGGCTACCCGGTGTGTTAAAAGGTGCGTCACGACGCACCCTACTCTGTCTTGATTCAGATGAACCGAACAAATGATCTTCCCAAGACAAGATTATTTATCAAGTCGATTATTTACTACGATGCGGAGGAATTGCTTTTGTTTTTCCGGCTCCAAGTTTCAAGCCGGGCAATACGCGGTTGGCAGTGACCTCGTTGAAGTTAAAGATTGTGTAACCATCTGCACCGAGTTTTCGCGTGATGTTAATTTGCCCTGCGACACGATCTGCAGGCAATGTCGAATGGGAAGAAGAGGCTCCTATGCCTGGATAAAGTAGACATTTCCCATCAATCAGTTTTTTTTGTTTTTCGATCCAGTTTGCATATTGTCTATCGTCTCCCGTGTAATCCATCGGGCAGATGAAATCGAGGTAACCGTTTTTCACCCAGAGTGGCCAGTCTTGCGCAACGGTTTCGCGGGCGGAAGGCTGGTCTCGGAAAACAGCCGCGGAAATTTTAATCTGTGGTTTTATTTTGCGAGCCTCCCGGCTGACTGCTTCAACCAGTTTCGTAATTTGCTCGCAGCGAAAATTGGTGTATTCTTTTTCAAGCGGACCGCCACGAAAACAGTCACGTGGCCAGTTTTTCACTTTAAGATTTTGCTCTTTTTCAAACAACGCCCGACTGAAATCATCGAACGACATACTTCCGTTCGGGTAACGAATGTAATCGAAATGAATTCCTGCGACATCGTATTTGCGAACAACTTCCAGCATCGCCTTAATTTCCAGTTCCCGGTTTTTGGGATGAGCCGGATTGAGCCAGGGCTGTTCGACTCCATCGACATCAACCTGCAAGCGGCCCTGTTTTCTCATACGATCCAAAAATTCTTCGGTGCCGTAATGTGAACAGCGAAAATTAACTTTCCAGACATGCACTTCAATATCATACTTTTTTGCGGCGGCAAGACATTGTTCGATCTGGTCTCCATATTTTTCATACGTTGCACTACGTGGCAGCACATCGCTGGCGTAGTGTGCGGCGTCTCCCCAGAGCATATTGGGGAGAATCATATTAATGCCTGCTTCCGAAAGTTCTTTCATCGAACGTTCCCAGTCACCAGCGTAAGCACCGGTTCCTGCATGTTCCCAGAAGGCGCGGGCTTCTATCGGTTTGCTGGGTACGCCTTTGAGAAAGGCTTCTTCACGGATTTTGCGGAAACGCCTGACAGAAGCGAGTGCTTTTGCTCCTTGCTTTGATTTCAGAAGTGGTGATATTTTTGCCAATTCACGCTCGGCATCGTTCAGTTCCTTCAGCCCGGACGCTCCTCTGGTTTTACGAATTCGTTGATGTAACTCTTGCTCGTTCTGGCAATCTCCAATTTGTTTTGAATGTTCAAGGGAATGCAGAACAATTTCTTTCCAAAGGCGTGGTTCGAGGTATCCAAGTAAGGCGACGATCATCGCTGTTTTGTTTTCTAAATCGTCCCTGGTCGGAATGTGACTGAAATAGATACCCCGATCACTTTGAATCATCGCTGATTTATTCGTATTCGCTCCTGTTTCATCGAACCAGTAAGCAATCGTTTTTGCATGATACCCGACCGGTTCCCCGGTGGTGATATTCCAGGAGTGTTGCTTGACGATTGTGGGAAGACCATCAACACGATTTTTTTCAAAATGAATGGCAGCAAATTGAGGCTCATTCTTTTCCGGGCGATAATACGTTCTCTGCTTAATGCCAAAGCTATTCGCAATTGCAGAGGGAATCCGATAGCAGACGAATATCTTTCCTCCCTTGTTCATATATCGATTCAGCACTTCACACGCTTGTGGATTGAGTGTTAGATTGTGAGGCAGGATCGCCAGTCTTCGCCTGCCCAGACCGCCGGTCTGAAGCGACGATTCGGTGATGCGGTCTGCTGCGATGTTAACCGTTGCCAGGAATGATTCAAATAATTCTGCCACCTGAAACGAAGTGTTTGTCTGCTCGTTTTGTTCATCAGGAACGATAATCGCGATTAAATTGGAACTTGCCGATAAATTGCGTAGCAGGAATTTCGGAGATTTGTTTGTCCCCTTCCACAGGGAAAGGCGAATGCCATCAATTTTATCCCATCCAGCCGGTTCGCCTTCTTCACGAAAATCTTTTTTTGAAAAGTTTAATTGTGACCACTCTGTCGAATGAACATTCGCACTTGCAGAGTACCATCCATCTCCACTGCGAAAGTAAAGACTCAAACGTTCGCCCGAGGGAGAATCGAGAAGTTTGATGTCAATATGAAACTGGTTGAGACTACTCAAATTCTCTTTCAAATCGCGGTCCAGCGTCAATCGTTGTGTGGCTTCTTTCTGATCAGCAGGGAGTTCAACTCGTAGCACTGCTTTTCGCTGATCAGTAGTTGTGCTAATGGTGGAAGTTCCCCATTGAGCTTTCCAGACTGCTTGGGCAGCAGTTCTGTTTTTGAATTGAAGTGGATCAATTTCCGTTTCGAGACCGCTGGATCCCAGGCTGGCAATCAGCATCATTAAAGTAGAAATCTGGTACATGGTATTTTTCTATTCATCGGTAAAAAATTGCGTCTGAAATAACTATTTGCCATTATTGGCATTTCGATACCTTCATAATCAAGCAAGGCTGATTACGCAGTCGCCTTCGGCTTGCCGTTAAACAATTTATTTTCTTTTCGCAAATCCTCAACAAAAATCAATTTGGTTTATTTTCGACCAGTGTCCCCGAGGGTGATGCTTGATTTGCTTCGGTGGAGTAAGGCCAGTGCAGAATGAAGGTGGCTCCGTGATCTGGTTCGCTTTCAACTTGAATGCTCCCGCCATGTTCCTGCAAGATTTTCAGACTGACAGCCAAGCCGATTCCCGTTCCCCGGCTGCCTTTGGTTGATTCGAAGACTTTGAATATTTTCGTCTTTAATTCATCGGGAATTCCTGGTCCGTTATCGGTCACTTCAACAAGTAACTGTTGAAGTTGGGAATCGAACTTCGTGGTGACGGTCACCTTCCCTTCGTGTTCGCATTGCTGAG
>Ga0316209_1003233_pt1 | contig 11482 bp, 9 predicted proteins | sample 6monopyrite_MG_FD_204945 | JGI IMG/M metagenome (GOLD analysis project Ga0316209, IMG submission 204945) | Microbial mat bacterial communities from mineral coupon in-situ incubated in ocean water Damariscotta River, Maine, United States -... | ecosystem: Environmental > Aquatic > Marine > Coastal...
TCTCTAAATTGCTTGATGGTACGGATTTTAACGCTATTGAAGATGAATTTAGTGACTTATGTGGAAAGGTTAAAGCGGTTGATCAGACCGATGGGCTACGTATAACTTTTGATAATAATGAAATAGTGCATTTGCGACCATCGGGTAATGCACCAGAGTTTCGTTGTTATAATGAAGCTTCAAGCTTAGTGCGAGCAGAAGAACTTAATGATTTTTGTATAAATAAAATTTCTTCTTGGCGTACAAGTGCAGATACAGAATCAAGCATTGCCTAGATGCTCTCAATATTATTTGAAAATAATAGCTGCATTACTCCTATGTTTAATTACATTTGTTTTATTTTCTAATAACAATGGATATGAATTTGTTGGGGATGATCTTTTACAAAATTCAAATTTCACACGTGGCCTAGAAAGTTGGGAAAGTGGAAATAAGCCCGCATCTGTAATTGTGGGTCATCAGCTTGTTATGCTGCAATCTACTAATGAAAAAGAGCTGGTGTATATAAAGCAGAATTTAGAAAAAGAAAACACTGATATAGTTGTAAAAATATCAGGGCTATTGAAACTTGAAGGAGTAGAAAAAGGGACTGAGAATTGGCAAAAAGCGCATTTTCTACTAGTAGGGCTTGATGAGGAAAATAATAAGATATATCAAGAACCACACTTTCTAATATCGCTTAGTGGTACCAAGGATTGGAAAAAATATAGTAAAGTTATTAGGGTAAAGGCTGATATTGTAAGGCTCCAGTTTGGGTTACAGTTAGCGATGGTTTCAGGGAAAATATGGGCTAAGGAACTAAGTGTCAAAGTAGTTGAACAAGTAAAGTGGTATAGCCTGTACTGGTTGGTCACTGTGGCCATATGGTTTATGTATTTCTTGTGGGTATCAAAGGATTATTTGATGTCACACAGGATGGGTTCAAGAGATAAAGTAGTAGGCATAATAGTAGTAATAACTTTTATGGGATTACTATTGCCCGATGAATTTAGTGTGATAATTAAAAGTTACATTAATGAAATAACTAGATTCGATGTAATACTAGATGAGTACCAAGTGGATTGTAATGGCTGTTCTGACAAAATACAGCACTTTTTACTGTTCTTTTTCATAGCAGTATTTTCATGTCTAGGGCTTAACAGTATTAATGATATTTATCGACGAGCATTTTTGATTATGTTTCTAGCTTTTATTGCAGAAATTCTTCAGTTGCTAGTAGATGGTAGAAACTTCGAACTGCTAGACTTTAGCTTTGGCTTAATAGGTGTGATAGGCGCATTAATTTTCGTGTATCTATATCATAAATATGTATCTCTGTGCTCGTGATGTTTGTTGTGTTTGGCTTAATAATTATAAAGAAATGAGGTAGAGAGTTACCAATGTCTATAAAAAAAATAATGATATCTAATATTTATTCATGGAAGAATAAAGGCGATGCAGCGATTGTATTAACAATGATTGACGACGTTAAAAAACAATTTCCGGAAGCGGAGATTGTGTTGAGTTCATTAGATCCAAATGATGATGGTAAGTATGGTGACTATCAGGTTCAAAAAAACATAGCATATTTTGTTTATGATGGAGTGCAAAGATATAGGTATAAAATACTATTAATGTTGTTTTTTCTTATGAGATTTTATGTTTTTTATGGTGTTGATAAAATTATACGAATTAAGCCGTATTTTATTTTTGGAAAGTCATTGCGTAGTAAATTAAAGTCTTATAAAGATGTTGACTTGATTATTGCATGTGGTGGTGGATATATGCTAACTGAAACGAAAAGTAGTATTTTTGGAAAGTATATGTTCTGGCATGATTTTTTTACAGGGTATAAGTTATTTGATAAACCATTCATTCTTTATAATCAATCTGTTGGTCCTTTTTATAATAAATTTCATCAGAAATTAGCTAGTAGAATGTTGTCTTGTGCGAAGCAAATAATATGTAGAGAAGAGCTGACATATAACAGGATGAATGAGCTAGGGATGGCCAACATTACCTTGAGATCTGACATAGCTTTCAACTTGAAGATGATTGCAGATGACTCTCTATTAACTAAAAATAGTTTTTCAAGTGATCATACTAATATAGGTCTAACTGTTAGAAAGTGGATGAGTGCTGACAAGCAGGTAGTATATGAAACTGCAATTGCTGATTTTATATCTAAAGTATGTACGGAAGATAGTTCTGCAAAGTTTTATTTTATGCCTCAAGTAATTTTTGGAGATAATAATGACAATGATTTGTTTGTTTCTAAAAATATATATAATTTGTTGGGTGAAAAATATAAGCAGCATGTAGTAGTTATTGAGGAAGATATGCATCCATCCGTACTAAAGTATGTTATTTCAAAGATGGATTACTTTGTTGGTACGCGTATGCACTCAAATATTTTTGCTTTGTCATCTATTGTTAAAACTATAGCTATTGCATATGAGCCTAAAACATTAGGTATTATGAAAATGTTGCACTTAAGTGACTATGCTTTTGAAATGGAGAAAGTTACTGGAAGCAAGCTATACGATAAATTTATGAACTTAAAATCAGATAAAGAGTATGTTGTTAATCTACAGAATAAAATGAAAGAAATTGATGGCTTTACAGTGTCTGATTTAAATGAGCTTTCACACTAGTTTAAAATGATGGGCGAAAATACTTTTTCTCGAGCGTTACTAAGTGTTGGTAGTGGTTCGCTTGTATATAATATTAGTCGCATCATTGTAATTATCCTAGTAGCACGACCTCTGGATGTGGATGATATTGGTAGATATTTTATTATTGTTGCTATATCTGGCGTGGTGTTTTCAATTGCTAGTTTTGGTACTAATGTAACAATTGTTAAGAGCGTTGCAGAAGAAAATGATGTTGAGAATAAGAAAAGAGTTTTATATACCTCTATCAACTTCTACTTTATCTCCTTGCTATTATGTGTAGTTGTAGGGTGGTTTGTTAATTCCCTCTTAGGGTTTGAAAAGCTTGAACCAGTGCATTTTATGTTTGTTGTTTCAGCAGCATTATTTCAGTACCTTGCATATGCATTGCAAGCAACAAAGAAATATAAGGAATTATCACTGTCGTATGTAATCTCTGGGATTTTATACGTGTCACTGGCCTTTATGTTTGTTGTAATGTTTGATTATGGAATCAAAGGTTTGTTTTTTAGTGTCGCATTGGCTAACTTAATACCGGCAATTTTTCAATATTTAGTCATTACTAAAGATTCAGATGTTAATCAGGTTTTGTGTATAGATAAAGCCGAATTGAACGCCTTGCTTAAGTTTAGCTTTCCGCTGTACATAAACCAGTTATATACCAATTTATACGATAGAGGGTATACGCTTCTATTGGCCTTTTTACTGAACCCGGCAGCTGTAGCTTATTATTCAATTGCAACGCGTATTCCCATTGCTATTGAAGAAGTCCGTAAAGTTTATCTCTCTGTATTTTATCCCACGATTGTTTCAACTATTACTGACAATAAAGAAACAGCAATCAGATATATATCGACGTCAGTACATACATTTTATATATTAATGTTGCTATTTTCGGCTGTATTTCTTGTGTTTAAAGTGGAAGTTACTACATTAGTATTTGGAGATAAATATGAAATTGTCTCTATGGCCGTGTTTCTACTGATAGCCAGGTCAGCGTTTACATTTTGTGGTCCTGTACTGGGTATGTCTATAATTGCACTTGGCCATAATAAAGTCCCTTTATATATTAACTTGCTTGTGACGACTACGACGTTCAGTGCTAGTTACTTTTTAATACCTGTTTATGGTTATATGGCTGTTGTATGTATTGCAGTTCTCGGGTCTATGATTGGTTTTTATATGAATTATGTGTATCTAAAAATAAAATATAAAAATTTAGACTTGAAGTATATAAACTCTATTCTTGTACTATTTTCTTTGTATTCATACACGTACGTATATCTACATAATATTGAGGCATTTGTTTTTAGTGTTGGTTTGTTTTTGCTTTCTTTGTTAATTATAAAACGTCAAATTCCTGGATTGAAAGAATTAATGGGTTCTAAATAATATGTATTTTATACTTGTTCACTTTGAGTATATTTGGTGATTTTATGAAAAAAATATGCTTTTATTCTTCGGCTACTGGATACGGTGGTGCTGAGATATACCTTGAAAATTTAATCATTGGTTGTCTTTCGCATGGTTATAAATGCACGCTTTTGTACAACAAAGATAATCAGCGTTTTTTAGAAAGCGCTGTAAGTAATGGGATAGAATGTGTACCCATTGCTATTAAAGGAGAATATAGTTTAAGGCAGTATTTTCAAGTCTCAAAAGTATTGAGAGATATAAAGCCAGACATATTCCATATAAATTTACCTGGTCCATGGAATGCTCAACTTATCTCACTAGTTGCAAAATTATCTATGGTTAGATCTATTGTGACGACCGAACATTTGCCAATGTTTGGCCCATCTATTCGCCATAGTTTGTTTAAATACATTGACTCAATGTTAATTGATAAATGTATTGCTGTATCCCATGATAATGTTCAGTATCTACGTAAGTTACACGCTATCCCAAAAGATAAAATTAAAGTAATACATAATGGTATTGATGTTGCTAAATATAATCTAAAGACCAATGAAGATGACTCAAATATTGGCACAATAAATAAATTTAATGTAGGGATTGTAGGGCGGCTAACTGAGCAAAAAGGACATAAGTACGCAATTGAAGCTTTTTCGATACTCTGTAAAGCACATGATGATTTGGTGCTGTCTATTTATGGAGATGGCGAATTGCTTGATCAGTGTAAAGGTCAGGTTGAGTCGTTAGGAATTAGTGAGTATGTTGTTTTTCATGGTTTTGTTAGTGATATGCCACAAGTTTATCAAAATATAGATGTGTTATTAATGCCTTCTACTTTTGAAGCTTTGCCATTAACTTTATTAGAATCCATGGCATCTGGTGTTCCTGCCATAGCATCTAACATCAATGGCATACCAGAGATAATTGATAATAATGTTGATGGTATGTTAATACGCCCGCGTGAGCCACAGGATATTGTTGATTCTATTAATGTGATTCTAAATGACAGGAACAAGGTTCAAAATATGGCTGTATCCGCACGGGATAAAATATTGGCCCAATTTTCATTGGAAATAATGATAAATAACACAACTAATGTTTATAAGAATATTTTGTGATGCTAATGATGTCTAACCAGACGGGTTTAATATTATGTTAGATAAATTAATTGTATTAATAATAGGGCTTCAAGTATTCTTTAGGTCTTCATTCGTTAATGTTAATTTACTCCCAACATTGAGTATTGGCCCTAGTAGTCTAGGCCTTCATGACTTGTCGTTCTTTGTACTTTGTGTTTCTGTCTTTATAAAGATATTTTTAGAGAAAAAAAATTCATGTAATTGGGACTTTCATAATAAATTATTTGCAACATTTCTTATCATTGGGGTTTTTGGTATATTCAATGCCGTTTTTACTGACACTAGTTTCCATTTGGCAGCTAAGGAAGCTAGAAATTTCTTCCTATATATTTTGTATTTTGCAGTCATTTCTCTTTCCTTAGATGAAAAACGAATATTACAAATTGTAAAAGCAATTTTGTGGATTTCGATTGTGACATCTATATTTTCTGTCTTGCAAATTGTCTTAGGAGATAGAATTGGTTTTTTGTTTGGTAAAATTTCAGTCTTGCGTACGCAGGGTGATGAAATTGAAGGTGTTACAAGAGTTGGAAGTGGAGGCTTAGGTACTATTAACTTAATGTTTTTTATATGCCTATCATCGTTGCTGTATAAATTTAATCAAAAACAACTAATCATTTTACTTATTCTCTCAATGGCAATATTTTTGTCATTTAATAGAGGGACATGGCTATCAATTATTTTATCTATAATATTCATATTTCCAGTTATACAGGCTAAATTGAGAATTAAGATTATTAAAACCTCAATTATATTATCTGTGCTTGGTTCAATTTTTCTTGGCTTGGGAATGAATGGATTTCTTGGGTCAAAGCTTAATCTTTATTCTGGAGCTGTAATAGAAAGATTTGTATCTGTATTACCCGGACAAGTTGAAAATGATGGGTCTACAATGGATAGATTTGATGAAGCAGAAATAGTATTACAGAAAATTGCTAAAAGGCCTTTATTCGGTTATGGGTTAGGAGCTATTACTCAAGAAAACATGGTCATACAAGGGGAAGTGGATAGGGAAAGGATGGAAAACTGGGGATATGTTCATAATGGATATCTCTACATGATATTCAAACTTGGTCTTCTTGGCATGATTGTTTTTTTGTTGTTCTATATAACTTTTATAATGAGAGCTTTAAAGAATCTTAAAAAGATACATGACGAAAAATTACATGCTATTTATTTAGGATCACTTTTGTTTATTATATCTATACTACCTCATTCAATTGTTAGCCCAAGAATAATGGAAGGTAAATATATTACAGTTATTGCGATAGCGCTGGGCTTAATTGAGATTATTAAAATTTTATCGATAAATAGTTCAGAAAGCAAGATTGAAGTAGAGAATGATCCTGATGTGAATTCTAGTGTAAGTGACTCAAAATATACAAGACCAAGACTTAGAGGGTAAAGTGTGGATTTATCATTAAAAACAAAAAGAGTTATATATAAATATACTTTAGGTGTGCTGGAATGTCTAAAAATTCAATATATGACATTCTGCAGGAAGTCTCCTTTACTTGTATATCAAATGGGTAAAGTGGGGTCATCAACTGTTGAAAAATCACTGAAAGAGTCTGGTGTTAATGATCCTGTTTATCATTTACATTTCTTATCGGCTAATGGTATAGATGGTGCATTGAAATATTATGACACTTTAGATATGGGAATACCCGTACATCTTCAACGAAGTATGTGTTTAAGGAGTAAGTTACATGAAATGGGAAAAGCAAATTGGAGAATTATTACTCTAGTTAGAGAGCCTATAAGTCGTGAAGTGTCGAATATATATCAAAACTTGAATGATACACATCCAGAGCTTATAAGCGAGTTGGGGGAATTTGATACATCAACAGTTTCTAAGATTGTATATGATAAATTGAATAATTTTAATGAAGCAGATGACTTCGCATGTAATTGGTTCGATAATGAATTTAAGCAAGCACTTGAGATTGATGTGTATACCTCTCCATTCGATAGAGATAAAGGCTATTCAATTATAAAGCATAATAATGTTAGTGTTTTAATATTTAGAATTGAGGATATGAATTGTAATTTTGATAAAGCTATTAATATGTTTATAGGTGGTGATAAGTATGTGTCTATGAAAAAAGCTAATATTGGAAATAGTAAAGGTTACTCGGCATCATATAAAGATACTGTTAAAGATATAAAATTACCGAGAGAATTATGTGAAAAGATATATGATTCAAAATACGTTAGACATTTCTATTCTGAAGAGATGATAGAACAGTTTATTAAAAAATGGACTTCTTGAATTAGACTTATTTAATATGCTTCGCTTTATATTTCTAATTTCTATTTTTATTTCTATTTCTATAGCAGAATTAAATGCTGCTGAGCGAAGTGGATTTGAAATAGATAAGTCTGATATTTTCGTGATGTACAATAATAATGATTTTAAAAAGGTACAAAAATTTCGTGTTGACAATGTAAGCTGGGGAAGCCAGATAGGTTATACAAGGGAATCTTTTAATTTTTCTAAAGAAGCACTAGATAGAAATAAAATTTTTGGGATTAAGTCTAGTAGCATTGATATTGCGCTGATACAGGAAGGTGGAAAGTATGTTATTTGTGGTGATATATGGAATGTAAAGTGTGATAAGCAATACTGGCAACTAAGAAAAAATCGAGACTTATTCACTGACTTAGTCGCGGCTGATAGTTCTATTATTGAAAGAGCAGTTATTGGTGCTAAGAATCAGATAGTAGGTGTTCCATGGCTAGCTTCCAGTGGAAAATTAGTACCTATGGCTAATGTTAATGACCCTGGCTACAAAAAATGGATTATACGTAAAGTTGATATGGCATTATCTCTAAAACCTGATGTGGTACATTTTGACGAGGTATACATGGAAGTAGCGTCACTAACTAAGAGAAAAACATTTATTGTAACTCAATTTGAGCTGGATTTATTTGTAGAGTTTCTAAGAAAAAAGTCATCAAAAATTAAGTTAAATTCATACGTGATTAATTTTAAAAAGAATCCTGATGTATGGGCTGAATTTGTATCGTTTAAATACGCATCTGCTATTAATTTTATTGCGGATATAACTAGTTATATTAAAACTAAAACAAATAATAGAGTGCTAGTGTCAGGTAATTTCTCTCCGGCATCATGGATGGGTACAAAAGTTTCGGCTTATTTCGATGTTATAGTTTCAGAAATACCGCATATTGCCAAATCAAGAAATACTTCATCAATACCGCTATATGTATATAAAATGGCTAATGGTTTGAATAAAACAGTCATCGCTACTGCGCAAGGTGGTGATTGGAGTGTAATTAAACATAATAACTATACGAATTTAGTTTCATCATGGATCGCTCAGGCATATGCACTTGATCAATTTATGAACTTTCCGTTGAAAACATGGATTCCAGGATCTTCTTTTACACCTACAACAGATGAATACTCTAATGTCGCGAGCTGGATTAAAGATAATGCACAACTTTTTGATGATTCAACACTTATTAATACCGCTGCACTAATTGTAGATTCTGAATTATTGTTAAATTATAGGAAACGTGAAAAATTAAAGTCTTACGTTACCGATTTGATTGAAAATGGCGTTCTCTTTAGAGTTATTTTCGATTCAAATGATTTGGCAGCCACAGATCTTGTGGCTCTATTGAAAAATTATAACGATGTTCTTTTACCGTTTGATGAATATATGGAAAAAAATAAAAAAGAACAGATATATAGCAATTTTAAGAATGTTTTTAAGGGTGTTTTATCTGCTACAGAGCTTAGTAAGCACACTCGTGTATCGAGTGTAGGGTTCGTTGGTGGAGAAAAAATATATATTTTTCCAAAGCAGAGTGATATTGATAAGAATAAATATCTAATTCATGTTTTGAATAGAAATTTTAATAGCTCTAAAAACAAAATGAATGCATATTCAAATGCTATTTTAAAATTAGACCATAAGCTTATTAGTGATGGCGATATAAAAAAGGTGATGCTGAATCAACCTGGTCTAATTGGTAATTCATTAAGTAGCTTGAATGTTAAAACTGATATTCCATTTTTTATAGAGTCAGGATCTGTTTATTTAGAAATACCTATTATCTATCTTTGGGGTATTATTGAAATTGTGTTAAATAATTAAAATGAAATATTAATGGTTTAATTTGTAATGAAAATACTTTTTATAGCAAGAACATGTCCTTATCCGCCAAATGATGGTGAGAAAATACGTGTATTTAATGTGATTAAGAACTTATCTCAGCATGAAGTTACACTGGTTTATCGTGTGATGAATGACGATGAGCTGAACTCCGCTGACGAGTTGAAAAAATATTGCACAAATGTTGTCCCTGTTTATATTCCAAGCCCTAAATCTATCGTACAAAAAATCATGTGGGTAATGCCATTTCTTATTTCTAGATATCCATTAGGATTATCCACTGTTTATTTTAAAAAAATAATGAATAAATTACATGATTTAAATGCTGGAAATACTTACGATATCATTCAAGTTGAACATTCTTCATTAACTATATATTTAGATAAACTAAAGCTTTCACCTAATGTTAAAACTATATTGACAATGCATAATGTTGATTATGTTAGAAATGAACGTGTGATAAATAATCTCTCCTTTGGTATTGAAAAGTTATATCAAATACTTAACCAGCGTAAGTTTAAAGAATGGGAAATAGGCTCATTAAAAAAATATAGTAAAGTTATTGCTATGTCAGATGTAGATAAAGAGATAATGCTGTCTGATTCGCCTGATCTTGATGTTAATATTGTTCCTAATGGGGTCGATATTGATGCTTATAATTTTGATATTGATGAGAGATTGGCATCGGTATCAAATATTATTGTTTTTGTAGCCTCTATGGATAGTGAAGCTAATCATGATGCAGCTATGTATTTCATTGATTCTATCTTTCCGCATGTAAAGGAAAAATTGCCAGAGCTAAAGGTGTATATGGTAGGGCGTTCACCAAAGGCCGAGTTAGCTGCAAGAGATAACAACAAGGATATTTTTGTTACGGGTAAAGTAGATTCAGTAGAGCGCTATTATAAAATGGCCAGAGTTTCCATTGTCCCTTTGCGTTCGGGTGGAGGGACAAGGCTTAAAATTATGGAGTCTATGGCTGCAGGGGTGCCCGTTGTATCTACCTCTGTTGGTGCAGAAGGTATAGATGTAGAGTCGGGTGTTAATATAATGCTTGCTGACGAAGCTCAGGCGTTTGCGAATGATGTTTGCGAAATTTTTACTAATAAAGAGCTGTATATGCATCTAATTAGAAATGCACGCTCTAAGGTGGAAAATGTCTATGATTGGAAAATTATCTCTAAATCACATGATGCTGTTTATCGTGACTGTGTCTAAATCTGATGTATAAAATAATATGAAGAACTCTAATATATCTATTATCACTACAAGTTTTAATTGTGCCGATTATATTGAGACGACTATTAAGTCAGTCGTTAACCAGGATATTAAAGCTCAATATATTGTTATGGATGCGGCTTCTACTGATAATACTATGGAAATCGTGAATCGCTATAAAGATTCGATTGATGTTATCAGTAGTGAGCCTGATAAAGGTATGTACTATGGCATAAATAATGGCGCATGCCATGTAAGTGGTAATATTATGGGCTGGCTGAATGCTGATGATGCTTATCTTCCATGGACATTTTCTGTTGTAGAAGATATTTTTAACGCCCACCCTGAAATCGACTGGATTATAGGTCAGCCTTCATATTTGAATGAGAAAGGCCAATGTATAAAGGTTTCTTCTAATGCTGGGACTGCCTATCCTCGTAAATACATCCAGAATGGCTGGTTTCAGCCTCAATTTGCTGGATATCTTCAGCAGGAAAGTATGTTTTGGAGGAAAAGTCTGTGGGACAAGGTTGGTGGTTTAAATACCGGTTTAACGTTAGCGGCAGATTTTGATTTATGGATGCGATTTGCGCAACATGCAGACTTATACAGTGTGTCTACGCCGCTATCATCTTTCAGATTAAGGCCTGGTGAGCAGCAATCATCTGTTTCTGGTGATAAATACACAGAAGAGGTAAATGCACTTTGTGCTGGTTTAGCTAAGCCCAATATCATTTGGAGGGCACTTAGTAAGCAAAGTGATGCATTAAGAGTGCTATTGCGCTTGTTGATATGGAAAAAATCAAAAATTCTTAAATATTCTTCATCTAGTAAAACTTGGGTAATAAAGAAAATATATCGGCCTTTATCAAGATATTCTATTACTGAGGTTCTATCTGAATTATAATTTGTT
>Ga0316209_1003235_pt1 | contig 11474 bp, 6 predicted proteins | sample 6monopyrite_MG_FD_204945 | JGI IMG/M metagenome (GOLD analysis project Ga0316209, IMG submission 204945) | Microbial mat bacterial communities from mineral coupon in-situ incubated in ocean water Damariscotta River, Maine, United States -... | ecosystem: Environmental > Aquatic > Marine > Coastal...
ATTTAGTTTAATATAGCACTTATAGAAACTGACCGATTATTATCAGAGTAAAAATGTGACAAAGCCGTATTCAGAGTCCTGTGATCAAAATAAAGAAGTCATTCTTTCTGTGTTAACGCCAATACTTGCGCCTTGTCTGGATGTTCTCGAAATCGGCAGTGGCACTGGTCAACATGCCGTTTATTTTGCAGATAAATTACCTCATCTATTATGGCATGCAAGTGACTGTCAGCCTTACCTTTCTGGAATAAATTCCTGGGTATCAGAGGCACGCCTGTCTAATGTGAAAGAACCGTTTGAACTGGATGTGTCTAAATCAAAGTGGCCAGCTATGGAGGTAGATGCGGTATTTACTGCAAACTCTGTCCACATCATGCACCAGGACGATGTAGAAAATTTAATACGATGTACCGCTTCTGTTTTAAAGAAACAGGGTAGTTTCATAATTTATGGGCCTTTTAATTATGCCGGTGCTTATACCAGTGAAAGTAATGCACGGTTTGATAACTGGTTAAAGGATCGAGACCCATTAAGTTCTATCAAACATTTTGAAGACATTGATCAACAGGCAAATATTAATGGTTTGACGTTAGTTAAAGATTACTCGATGCCAGCTAATAATCGTATATTGCATTATATTAAAGAATAGTTTCTACATATTTTTTAATGTGGCGATTCAGTCAAATGGTTGGCGACTTAAGTCAATTTATTGTCCCAGGTCGCTAGTAAAAGCTACCGCATCCTCGATAACCGCTCCTGCGTTATTCTACTTACGGACTCCTCGGCAACTGCTCCTGCGTTGCTCTACCACCTACGTCCATGTAGGCGTGTCCTAATGCTATCGCCCCTTACCTAGGTCCGTGTAGGCAAAGCTACCGCATCCTGCTATCGCCCCTTACCTACGTCCTTGTAGGCAAAGCTACCGCATCCTGCTATCGCCCCTTACCTACGTCCTTGTAGGCAAAACTATGCAGTTTCAGTGCAAGACTTTAGTTATTAATTTTGTCATCCTGAACGATAGAGAAGGATCTTATACACTGGCATTTAAGATCCTTCTTATCGTTCAGGATGACAGTGATTTAAATCATGTTGCTGTTTTTGAAAAGTGATGCCACCTTTTAGAGTAAAAACGATTTTAATCGTTCTGAAGCAAGCTATGGACTTTCAGTCCATAGTCGTTGAGTTATATCTCTAAAATGTCTCCTGTAATATTTGATTATTCTCAGGAGGTTGTGTCATGGCGCACAGCTATAAACCCAAACTTAAACTATGCGACTGTAGCTGTAGTGGATATCCTCGTGGTAACGATTTTATGCCGGGTCACGATGTGCGAATATACAGTGCAATTGTCGGTCATGTAGGAAAGTTGCGTAACTTGAGGGAAGTCGTTGAGCGATATACCGGCAAGCCTGTGGTTATGGAATATGAGTGACGCCTGGAGGGCGTAAAGCCAGGGTTTTAAATTCGAGTATTAGTGACCACTATTCTAGTCTGACGGTGGCAGATCATTTCGCATTTTTTTTTATTGTGCTCTATTGTGTGTTCCAGCCTATGCCATCATAAGCAGCGCAATCTAGCAGGACTGGTTAATGATGGTTGTTGATTCATTATTTGTACCTGTTGGTTTTGTGCACGGCGTGTTACTTTTATTTGGTCTTGTGCAGTAAAAACAGCGTTTGATGATATAAGCTATTATTTTCTTGTTAATGCAGCGTTTTCAAATGTCACATGATTCCATCCATGTTCCATAAATTGCCTGATATTTGCGTGATCCTTATTGTCTGGATGTGTTAAAACATCATCCCGATAGTAATGACCAAAGCAGTGCAATGTTTGCTGTTCTGTTAGATTGTGCAATTTAGCAAAAGCGAATATTTTACAAGAACCCTCATTCTCGCCAGCGTTGTTAATAACGCTATCGGTACCTGAGCCATTAGAAAATTTTGTCGGTGTATAAGTGTAGTATTTTTGTATGGTAGAAATCGTATCGTCAAATTCTATATTTTCCGGAAAGGTATTTAATTGTTTGATTAGCTCATCTTCAGTGTTCATACATGGCCCATTGGTCTAATAAATTTGGCATAGATAGTATAAAGTAAAAAATAGGTATATGTGCTCTGTACCTCCTGTCAGGGCGATATTTCACACTCTGGATGTGATATTTGTTAATTGTTTTCATGCCAAATTTATCTGGCCTAATTCTTGACCTTATTAAGTAGACGTAATATGTTTAAAGATTTCCACATTATTGATAAATAAATGGAAACGGGTAATTGAGAAAAAATATTGCAATTCTATACATTCTGTTTACAACATTGTTTGTAAGCACGATGGCGTTCGCCGAGCAACTCCCTGAACAGCTTCATTTTGTTATTAAAAAATTCGAGATTTTGGGCGATAATCCAATATCAGAAAAAGAAACTAATGATGTATTTCAGTATTACCTTGGCGATCATTATGGTCTTGAGGGAATACAGGCTGCGGCGGTGGCATATGAAGAAAAATTACGTAAGAGTGGCTACGCTTTTTATCGCGTTAACCTTGCCCCGCAAAAACTGAAAGATGGTGTAATCAAACTTCAGCTGATTCAGTTAAAGGTCGATAAAGTTGTAGTCGAGGGTAATAGATATTTCAGTAAAGAAAATCTGGCACTGAATATTCCTAGTTTGAAATCGGGTGAGTCACCTAATACACAAATTCTTTCACGTGCTATTAATTTGGCAGATTCTCACCCATCTAAATCGCTCAAATTACAATTTTCAGAAAATGAAGAAGGCGGGGCTATAAATGCAACGCTAAAAGTAGAAGATATAGAACCAGATTTTTTCTTTCTCTCATTAAATAATACCGGTAATGAGGAAACAGGTGATTTTCGATTAACCGGTGGATATCAATTTACCAATTTATTTGATCGTGACCATAATCTGTCATTGAGTTATACCATGTCACCTGATGATTCTTCAGCGGTTCAACAATACGGTGCCTCATATACCATTCCTTATTATGAAGTTGGCGGTGAGTTAAATATATTTCTTGCCCGATCAGATGTCGATTCAGGTGTGGTTGCGCAAAATTTTTCTGTTAGCGGTGCCGGTACGATATTGTTAGCGCATTATAAACATACCTTTTTGCAGAATGGTGCCTACAAGCAACAACTGGATATTGGGCTTGATCATAAATTATTTGAAAATGATATTGGCCTGGTCGGTATTCCTGGTGCGTCTGTGGACGGTTCGGGTGATGTATTGAGCCGCCCCATCAGTTTGGCGTATATCGGATTTTGGCAAGGCGCAGGAAATAGTATCAATTTCAATGTTGCCGGTTATACCAATATATCAGGTGGCAGTAATAATACCGACGAAGATTATGAACAGGTTGGTGGAGCTTCCGGCGCAGATTGGACTTTATTTCGCTATGGTTTTGGTTATGACCAGTTGATAGCTGAAAACTGGTTTTTCCGTGTGAATTTTCTTGGCCAGGAATCGAGTGACCGGTTAATTGCAGGCGAGCAATTTGGTATTGGTGGTATTTATTCTGTCCGGGGTTTTGATGAGAGAGCGTTGTTAGGGGATAGCGGTATACAGGCTAACTTTGAATTGTGGATCCCTGGTTTTAGTCAATTCGACATTCGTCCGTTAGTGTTTTTTGATTATGGGCATGTAGAACTGAACTCTCCTTTATCTGGCGAAACACCGTCGATTGATATTTCTTCAGTTGGTGCAGGCTTGCGTTGGTCAATCATCAATAAACTCAATGTGGTTCTGGATGTGGCCTATGTGACTGGTGGAGAAGAGGAAACGAATATAACGGGTGCAGATGATGCGACTGAAGACGGTGACGTAAAAGCACATATTGATATGTTTTATCGTTTTTGACAATAGATATACAAAGACGAAAAATGTGAACTTGAACACTAATCAACATTGTAATTTCATAGTATTAAATGAATATGAATAAAAAACAAATAACAAAATATGTGTTTTTACTCATAAGCATGTTTTGCAGTATGTTCTGCTCGCCATTAGTAAATGCAGAGGAAGTCGGGCTTGTGCAGTACACTCGCGGTGCGGTTACCATGCAGGAAATAAATGGTGAAGGCGCACGCCTGATCGCAAAAAATGAAGTCGTACTTCGTGGTGAAGTGATTAAAACCGGCCCGCGAAGTTTTACCATTGTTAAATTAAAAGATGGAACAAGAATGACGATTCGTCCGAATAGTTCATTTTCTGTTGAACAGTTTAATTCAAAAAAAGATTCTACCGCCAGTGCATTGTTAAGATTGTTTCGCGGTGGGTTGCGAACAATCACCGGTTACATTAGCAAGCAGAATCCTAATGGGTATAGCTTACGTACCAATGTAGCGACAATCGGTATTCGAGGAACGGAATTTGATGCTCGTTTATGTCAGGACGATTGTGCTAACGAAAATAAAAAATTAAAAGAATCGCTGGATAAACACATCGATAAAATAATTGCGCGTGCTGTTTTTGTGCGCGGTGGTCTTACAGCAAGACATGTTGAAGGAGTAACTCGAATATTAAAAGCAGGTTCAGCAATTTTTGAAGGTGATACCTTGATTACTAAAACCGGATCTTATGCCATTTTGGTCTTTAGAGATAAGAGTCGAATAAGTCTGCAGGAAAATACCGTTTTTCGCGTTGATGAAATGAAGTTTTCAGAAAAAAATGCTGAGAAAACATCGGCGCTATTTAGTCTGTTACGTGGTGGCTTACGCGCTGTAACCGGTTTGATTGGTAAATTTCATCCAAAAAAATACAGTATGCGTACCAGTGTTGCGACTATTGGAATTCGTGGCACCGGTTACGATTTAATGTGTACAGGGGATTGTGCAGTGATTGATCCAAAAGTAACAACGCAGGTAACCAAATTGGAAGGTGTGAATGGACTCTATGCGCACGCATGGCACAAGACAATTGATTTTGGTGATCAGGTACTAACTGAAAATCAGGCAGCATTTAAATTAAATAAAACATCACAAGCTCAAGTGCTGCCATCTGTTCCAAAATTTTTCCGTGAAAACAAAGTGCCCAGGCCAGATACATTTAAAGTGGATGAATCACTATTATTTAGCAAAGTAGGTGTAGAAGATGCGCCCCCGGGTTTGTATGTAAGTGTGACTGAAGGTGAGGTTAACGTTAAAACTAAAGCAGGGTGGTCGGATGTTACAATTCATTCAGGTGAGTCTGGATACGCAGATGTCCTAGGACGGCAGACAAAATTATTACCTAAGATTCCCGAGTTTCACAAGTTTGATGTATATCCTTTACCTGATGTTGCTAATCCCGCATCGATAAATCTGGATGCAAATTCATTGGGTCTGACTGAATCGGATATGGTTTGTGAAATTAAATAATAGACTTTGACTCTGAAAGGTGATTATTTTTGTAGATGATTAATAGTGTGAAGTAATTTCAGTCATACCCGAATGTTTTTGTCGGGAATCTAGTAATTATTTAAACACTGGATACCCGACAAAAACATTCGGGTATGACAAATAACAGATATCGGCCTGTTATTTGGTTGTTTGGAAAATGCTTATAGTGTGATGAGCGGCACATTAATATGCTTGAAAATCGCTTATCGGCAGTGATATGGTTTAAAAAGTGCTTTTTTACGTAAAGGTAAAAAAGCAAAAATTGTAACAAAATTATGCAAATAGCTAAAAAACTCAATCTATTAGCTTGCAGTATCTGTCTCATTTTTTCTGTTATAAATGAGACGCAGGCAAATCCAGGCGGCGCATCAGTAGTGCGCGGCACGGTGACGTTCAGCCAGCCGAATAGTAATACACTTAATATCACCAATACACCCGGTGCCATTATTAACTGGCAACAATTCAACATTAATCAAGGTGAGTTGACCCGTTTCATTCAACAGGGTTCGAACAGCGCTGTATTAAATCGTATCACTGGACAAGATCCTTCAAAAATTCTCGGTCAACTAAATTCCAACGGTAAAGTATTTCTAGTCAATCCTAATGGCATAATTTTTGGTAAAAACTCTGTCGTAAATACAGCAGGCCTAATCGCCTCCACATTAAATATTTCTAATCAGGATTTTATCAATAACAGAATGCATTTTGCTGATTTGCAAAATACAGCTGAAATCTTAAACCAGGGATTCATCTCATCCAGTGATGGCGGTGAGGTTGTTTTTGTTGCGCCTAAAATTACTAATGAAGGAACTATTCAAGTTGATAATGGCGAAATCGTTCTTGCAGCAGGCCAAAGCGTTACTATCAACTCATTAAATTACGACAATATAGAATTTGAAGTGCAGGCGCCTGATAACGATGTCGTTAACCTGGGTTCAATGATTTCTGACGGTGGCTCAATAGGTGTGTTCGCCGGTAGCATTGTGAATAAAGGAACAGTGAGTGCCAACGCAGTCACCGTCGATGATGCAGGCAACATTGTTTTTGTTGCTCAAACAGATACTGTTTTAGAAAATGGCACGGTTACCGCAACCAGTGATACGGGTAAGGGCGGTAACATAAAAATTCTGGGCGATCGTGTCGGGTTGTTTGGTGAATCAACAGTTGATGCATCGGGTGAGACTGGTGGCGGTGAAGTGCTAATTGGTGGTGATTATCAAGGTAAAAATGCTGATGTAAAAAATTCAACTCAGACTATTGTTTCAAGTGAAACCACGATAAAAGCGGATGCTAAAGGCAGTGGAAATGGTGGAAAGGTAATCGTCTGGTCCGATGAAAGTACCTATTACTCTGGAAACATATCAGCACAGGGTGGAGCACAATCAGGTGATGGTGGTTTTGTCGAAGTCTCCGGCAAAAAAGCCCTGGGTTTTGATGGTTACATAAATACCAGGGCCGTTAATGGCAAGCTTGGTAGTATATTGCTTGATCCCGACAATATTATTATTCAGTCCGGCCCGGGCGGTAATGATTTCGATGTTGTATCACCCTCGCCAAATATCGATTTTAACCTTTTGCCCGGTATTGATTTTTTTGTAGATGTCGCAGTTATCAATGCGCTGGATGGTGATATTACACTGCGTGCTGAAATTGATATCACCTTGCAAGCAGGTGCAGATTTAAATCTTACTAATCAGATAGGTGGCAATACCGTTACCTTCCAGGCCGGTGGCAGCATTTTAATCGATGGAAACATTACGATACAAGGAGGTAATTTGGTTCTCAGCGCGTCAGATCCTGCTGCAAGCGCTCCTTCGCCAACAGGCAACATAAAAATTAATGGAAAAATCACCACGAATAACGGTAACGTTACACTCGATACTAATGCATCGACAGACATTATTACTGTAAGTAACGATATCGATGCAGGAACGGGAACCATTGATTTACGTTCTGCAAACGATGCGAGCATTACCAATGGAATTATAACCGCGGCAACGCTTACTTCTACAACGGGAAGTACAATTGCCATAGATGGCGATGCTACTTTCGATGGTTTGACTCTGGATACTAACGTCAGGGTGGCCAACCTTGGCATATTAAATGTTCTGAATGGTTTAACCTTTGGCGCGAGTACACCGACCATCTTCTTAAACAGCACGGGTAATGCTTCTGTTTTAGAGTTCGATAACGCGGGTACACTTGGCGGAACCGGCTTCATTAATTTTTCAGCCGTTAACAACAATATCATCCGCACATCCGGTGCCTTTACCGGCACCCTCGGCGGTGGCATCACGATCACTGGCACCGGTACGGTGGGTAGTGCAGCCGTGGGTAGTGTTATCGACAACAATGGCGCCATCACCGCGACAGCAGGTAATAGCATTACCTTGCAAAACGTGAATAATCTGGCCAGTGGAACGATCACCGCTGACGGTGGCACGATCAATATGGACAGTAACAATACTGACCTGTGGAGTAACGCGGGTACGATGTCGGTTATCAACAGCGGTATTTTTAATCTGGATGGTTTCTTTAACAGTGCACAGATTAATACCGGTTATATCAATGATGGCACGGGTTCAACAAGATTATTGGGCGTGATGGATAACACTGCTGCAATCTTAACTCTCGATGGTACTGGTAATCGTGATCTGCACTTTGATGGTGGCACCATTACCGGTGGCACCATTACTAGTGCAAATGGTGCGCAGTTATTACTGGATATTGGTGATGGCACTTTGGACGGTGTTGTATTGGATATAGATTTAACGATAGAAAATGCACGTACCTTAACCGTTAATAATAGTCTGACCATTGCCAGTGGTCGCACCTTAAATTTAAACAGCACGGGTAGTGTCACCAGCTTGCTATTTGGTACCGCCATTGCCAACCTGGATGGCCCTGGTACGGTGCAAATGTTAACGGGTAGTTCAGGTAATAACCGTATAACACTGAACTCAGGTACATCAACTACAACCTTTGGAGCGGGATTGACCATCCGGGGTAACGGAATAGTTGGTTCAACTAATGGCACCACGTCGGTAATAAATAATGCCAATATTATTGGTGATACGGCAGGTGGACTGACTGTAACGGCTGATAACTGGACGAATAATGGCGTGCTTCAGGCGGACGCTGGACTATTAACTTTAGGAGACGGTTCGCTCGGAATTTTAAGCAATGCAGGTGGTGGTGTCATTCGCGCGGATAACGGCGGCACGATTACCATTCCGGTTACTACGAACTGGAGCAACATTGGTAGCTTCCAGCTCAACACTGGTTCAACTTTAAATCTGGGTGGTACTTATACAGTCGCCGATGCACTGAGTGTGGTCAGTGACGGCGATGTGGGTAATGTGTTTAATCTGACTGCGGGCATCATGGATATCAGTGGTGGTGTTTTTGAGACCACAGTGACTACCGGTGCAATGAATATAGCAGGCATTACCTTATTTAACGGTACGGTTGCAGACGGTAACGGTGTAGGAATCGCGCTGACCGCTGACAGTACATTCGATACCATTGTTTTAGATACGAATTTAATCATATCAGATGGTCTTACCTTAACAGTGGATAACAGCCTGGACATTGCCAGTGGTCGTACCTTAAGTTTAAACAGTACGGGTAGTGTCACCAGCTTGCTATTTGGTACCGCCATTGCCAGTTTGGATGGTCCTGGTACGGTGCAACTGTTAACAGGCAGTTCTGGTAATAACCGCATAACCCTTAATTCAGGTACATCGACAGCAACATTCGGTGCGGGGTTGACCATCCAGGGTAACGGCATTGTTGGTTCAACCAATGGAACTATGACTTTGATTAATAATGGTTTGATACTTTCTGATAACAACAGTATGACCATCACCGCTGATAACTGGACGAACAATGGTCAGGTTGTCGCATCCAATAACAGTACATTAACACTGCAAAATGGTGCTTTAAATAATGATGGAACATTAACGGTCGAGTCTGGTTCAACAATTACCACAGCTAATAATAATTTATTCAATAATGGTCCCAGTGGTTTAATACAGGGAGGTGGCTTAATCGATGTCGGTACAGCTACTTTATTTAATGATGGAATAATCGCACCCGGTATTGGTTTTGAGTCTGTCGATACGCTGACCGTTAATGGTAATTACACGCAAGGTTCTACCGGTACATTAAATATAGAACTTAACGGTGTGGTACCGGGTACGCAACACGATCAACTGGTAGTAAACGGCGCAGCTGTTGCTGCAACCCTTGATGGCACACTGAATGTAACCTTGTTTGGTGGTTACACGCCACTTGCTGCTGATAATTATGTTTTTGTCGATGTCACTGGTGGCGGCGTATTAGCTGGTACATTTATACCAGGGGGTTTGCCAGCGGCATTTAGTCCTAATGTTGTTAACTATGGCGTGACATTTGCTGATTTAACTATTCCCGGAGTTGCTCTTATATTCTTTGATAATCAACTGGGTGATTTTGACCTGGGGAATGCACTTAACTGGAGTAATGACTCAGTACCAATTTCTGGACTTGATGATATCTTGCTGGACTTTAATGGCCAGACTGTCTTCCTATCAAGTGGCACATTAAGTATTAATACGCTTGACCTAACAGTTGGTACTACGCTGAACTTATCCGGTGGTACATTGGATATTGCAAGTAATTCAACACTCACTGGCGACGTGAATCTATCTGCGGGTACTTTAACAGGCGCAGGTAATGTTACTTTAAATGGTGCGTTTAACTGGACCGGCGGCACGGTGAGCGGCACAGGTTTGTTAACCACTACCGGACTGACTGACTGGAACAATGCCGGTGGTTTGGTTATCTCACGTAACTGGAACAATACCGGCACGGTGAACTGGAGTCAGGGTAACGTCAGTATTAACGCTGCTAGCACGTTCACCAATACGAACACCTTTAATGCAAATGCCGGTGCGATCTTTACTGTCTCGACCGGTTCAGAGCTGTTTGATAATCAGGGCGCATTGAATGTGAATAGCGACACCACGTTTAATGGCAGTGGCGCTTTTGACAATAGCAGTGCGATCACTCTTCAGGCCACTTCAACCAGAACCTTATCGATTGCGACCGCTTCGGGTCTGGATACCGGTAGCTGGTCACTTGATGATGGCAGCATTGATATTACCGCCGGTACTCGTACTCTCAGTGAAGGCTTTAGTGCCAATAGCACCACGGGCGGCATCGCAGTCAGTGGCGGAACGCTTAACTTCAATACCACCACGCCATTGAGTCTGCCAGCGAGTATCGACGTTTCTGTTTCCAATGGAACGCTTTCAGGTACCGGTGATGTGACCGTTAATGGTGCCTTTAACTGGACCGGCGGTGTGGTGAGCGGCACAGGTTTGTTAACCACTGCCGGACTGACTGACTGGAACAATGTCGGTGGTCTGGTCATCTCGCGTAACTGGAACAATACTGGCACGGTGAACTGGAGTCAGGGCAACCTCAGTATTAACTCTGCTAGAACATTCACCAATACGAACACCTTCAACGCAAATGCAGGGGCAGCGTTTACTGTTTCGACAGGCTCTGAGTTGTTTAATAATCAGGGGTCTTTTATTGTAAACACTAATACTACAATTAACGGTTCAGGCCCATTCCAGCAAAATGCTGGTGTAATCTTTTTAAACAATTCGGCATTAACCATTCCAACTTTAACCATGATAGGCGGCACGCTGAGTACTGCGGCAACAGGTACAGTTAATGGTAATGTTGATAATCAACTGGGTGTAATCGAACCGGGTGGGGCAGGTGCGACGGGGCAGTTAATTATTAACGGTACCTTTAGCCAAAGTTCTACCGGTACATTAAATATTGAAGTTGATGATACGGGCTCTACTGCAGGATTGGACTACGATCAATTGGTAATAAATAGTGCATCTGCTAGTGCTGCTAATCTTGGCGGAACACTTAATGTAACCTTATTAGCAGGTTTGCCCCCCGCTGATATTACAGCACTTAGTATTATTGGTGGCGGTTCGATTGATGCGATTAATAATGTATTTGACACGGAATTTATCGATGTTGCTTTTGATACAGCCCCGTCTTATGGCGGTTC
>Ga0316209_1003236_pt1 | contig 11468 bp, 8 predicted proteins | sample 6monopyrite_MG_FD_204945 | JGI IMG/M metagenome (GOLD analysis project Ga0316209, IMG submission 204945) | Microbial mat bacterial communities from mineral coupon in-situ incubated in ocean water Damariscotta River, Maine, United States -... | ecosystem: Environmental > Aquatic > Marine > Coastal...
ACGGAAGTCACTCGTAAAATATTAATCGAGATGGATGTTTTCTGAAGTTGACATTTTTTGAATTAGATATTTTCTGAAATAAATGTTGTTTGGAAAAGTTATTAAAATCGTAAAAAAGTAGGCATGTAAAATTATCTGTTAAGATAACATAGATAAAAATTATTTCGAAAAGGAAAATAATAATGAACAATAAAAATGACTGGGAAATGAAAATTCTTCAAGCGGCGAAGCGATTAAAAGGCATTGCAAAATCAACCCGAGTTTTTCAATCATCAACATTAAATGAAATGCTTGGTGCGACTATCTATTTTAAATGCGAAAACCTACAAAAAGTGGGCGCGTTTAAATTTCGCGGTGCTTACAACGCGATTAGCCAGCTGACAGAGTCGCAAAAACAAAATGGAATTATCGCTTATTCTTCGGGAAATCACGCCCAAGCCGTCGCACTAGTTGGAAAAATGCTAGCAATTAATACCACCATTGTTATGCCCAATAACGCGCCGACGATTAAGCGGCAGGCGACCGAAGGTTACGGCGCGAAGGTGGTTCTATTTGATCCAGAAATGACCACTCGAGAACAAGTGGCTGAGAAAGAGAATAGCGACAATCATCTATCGTTAATCAAACCCTTTGATAACGAAAATGTCATTGCAGGGCAGGGGACCGCAGCATTCGAATTTATTGATCAGGTTGGCGAGTTGGATATGATGCTGGCACCATGCGGTGGCGGCGGTCTATTAAGCGGCACCGCCATTGCCACTAAAATGAAGTTAGCAAATTGTAGGGTCATTGGGATCGAACCAGAAATGGCTGACGATGCCACTAAATCTTTCTATAGCGGTAAACTGCATAGTAATCCTAATCCGCCAACGATTGCCGATGGCACTCGAACGACGTCAATGGGAGACATCACTTTTCCGTTGGTGAGAGAACACGTGGACGAAATGAAAACTGTGAGCGAGCAAGCGATTAAAGAAGCGGTTCGGTTTTTTTATTACCGAATGAAAACGGTAGTTGAACCAAGCGGCGCATTAGGACTTGCGGCATTAATGAGTGGCGCAGTTGAAGCAAAAGGTAAAATTGGTGTGATAGTCAGTGGTGGTAATATTGATGGCCAAACGATGGCAAACATTCTAACAGAGGATTGATTTTCGCCATCAAAAGAATGCCTCATTTAATTGGAAGTTTTGGAAATACCCTGTTACGATTTTAGGAGAGCGCATTTTGCGATTTCAATGAAAAAACTAAAGACGACTAAGCCGATTTAATTATGTTTCCGATTATTTATGGAGCGAACGATGCAAAACAATCTCCAAAAAATGCTAGATTCTTTGGTCGAAATATCTTCCAATAAAGAGCAGTCAGCATTAGAAACGGGTATTGCTAAAACTCTTTGTCAATTGATTGCATCTGATCTGTTTTTTTTGGAAGTGTTTGATAGTCGAGGGGATTTTTCTCCAAGAATTTTAATTGCGGCCTATTTCGACAAAGAAATCAGACTAGAGGCGTGGCATACCAAGGAGTTGACATCTGAGTGGAAAAATGAAATTTCAGAATATTTGAAGATTTTGGAGTCAAACTTGCCAGATAAAGTCTACCAACAGAATTCGGGGCTTTACTGGCCTCTATATTCTGCGAATATATGTTCAAATCTAGTCGTTATCAAGAAGTCTAAGCTTTCCGAAATTGAATTAGTAACAGTTCGCGCCGTCAGCCAACTTTTTACAAACTTTACGGGTTTACTTGCGGCGGGCGAAAAAGATGCACTAACCGGGCTCTATAATCGACGTGTATTCGATGCTCGATTTTCTAGGCTTGTGCAGCAAACGCCTAGTTTTGAATCGAGAGAAATCGAAAGACGTTCGGAACAAAGGCGTGTTGGCAACTTCTTAGGTATTATAGATATTGATCATTTCAAAAACGTGAATGATCAATTTGGGCACCTGTTTGGTGACGAAGTGCTACTGTGGCTGGCGCAACAAATGCGATCGAGCTTTAGAAAACAAGACTCGCTATTTCGGTATGGCGGAGAAGAGTTCGCAGTACTTTTGATTGGATTGGATTCTTCGCGAGCCAAAGATGCCTTCGAAAGATTCAGAGAAAAAATTGCGGTGAGCAAATTTCCACAAATAGGACATATCTCGGTAAGCGTGGGTTACACCTGTATTCTCGAAAATTCTAGTCCTACAGTCGTTTTTGGTGAGGCTGACCAAGCCCTCTATTACGTGAAAGTTCATGGTCGAAATGATGTGGCAAGTTTCCAACGATTAGTAGAAAAGCAATTGATTGAAGTCGCTACCGACACCTCCTCAGAAGTTGATCTGTTTTGATGTGGGATGATAAATGTCGAGTTATAAAAATAGCATCGATGCTGTTTTTGATTCAGTTTTTGGCTAGTTGCAGCCATCAAACAACACGCTGTCAATCTGATTGGAAGATCACTGGTTTTTATACTCCCATCGCAAAAGACTTCAATCAAAAACTTGAGCAAAAAATTAAAATTAGAAAATATCGAACAGTTTCTTTTAACAAGAAATTTATCGCTGCCGTTAAGCTAGAAGGTTGGGGAAAAACACGTTTCGGTTGGTTTTTGGGATATTACGGCGGCGAATGGCATAAAGAAAATGCTCCACTCAACTCGTTAGGTTATCCGCTAGAAATTGGTGCGGTTGCAGTCGATAAAAAAATAATTAATAAAAATGTGAAAATTCGTATACCTGCTATTCAAGAAATAGTGGGTATCAATCAATTTATTGCGGTGGATGTTGGTGCCGCCATTAAAAACCAGCATATTGATGTATATACCGGAGAAGGAAAAGCTGCCAAAGAACGGGCTTTTCAAATTACCGGTAATCACCAAGTTTGTTTTACTCGCCAGTCTGGCGCGCCGGTGACGGATGTTTCAGCTTCCGACTAAAGACAGCTCTTTTTGCCGAGTTAATTCAAAACACCTTTCAAAAACTGTCCTGTATAAGACTTCTTATTTTTCGCGACATCTTCCGGCGTACCTTCGGCGATAATATGACCGCCTTTGCTTCCGCCTTCTGGACCTAAATCGATAATCCAATCGGCGGTTTTTATCACGTCCAAATTATGCTCAATGACAAGCACTGTATTGCCGTGATCTCTGAGTCGATGCAGTACTGCGAGTAATTGTTTTACATCGTGAAAATGTAATCCAGTGGTCGGTTCGTCCAGAATATAGAGCGTTTTTCCGGTATCTCTTTTACTTAATTCTTTCGATAATTTAATTCGCTGGGCTTCACCGCCGGATAAAGTGGTGGCGGCTTGGCCTAAACAAATATAAGAAAGCCCGACATCAACTAGAGTTTGCAATTTTCTTGAAATGGAAGGGATTGCGTCAAAAAATTCTCGTGCATCTTCGACGGTTAGCCCCAAAATTTCATGAATATTTTTTCCTTTGTACAAAACTTCCAAGGTTTCTCGATTATATCGTTTACCTTTGCAAACATCGCAAGAAACATACATGTCGGGTAAGAAATGCATTTCAACTTTGATCATGCCATCACCTTGGCAGGCTTCACAACGTCCACCTTTAACATTAAAACTAAATCGGCCAGGTTTGTAACCACGAGTCCTAGATTCCTGAGTACCAGACATTAGCTCCCTTATCGGGGTAAATATACCGGTGTAAGTTGCCGGATTAGAACGAGGTGTTCGACCAATTGGACTTTGATTAATATCGACCACTTTATCGAAGTTTTCCATGCCGTGGTAACTCGTGTAAGCCGATGGTGTTAATGTAGAAGCACGGTTTAGGTCAGTTGCCGCTATAGGGTAAAGGGTATTATTAACTAAACTCGATTTTCCTGAACCGGAAACGCCGGTAACGCAAGTTAAAACGCCAGTGGGTAATTTCAAAGTGACCGATTGGAGGTTATTGCCGGTGGCACCTTTTAATTCGAAAAATTGACCGTCTTTTGCCGGTATTCTTTTTTTAGGAATGGTGATTGATTCTTTGCCAGAGAGGTACTTACCGGTTAACGAATTTTTGTTTTTTAGAATGTCCTTTAGTTTTCCTTTGGCAACTACTTCACCTCCGTGAATGCCCGCGCCGGGACCAATGTCCAAAACGTAATCGGCGGTTCTTATGGCATCTTCATCGTGTTCAACAACGATCACGGTATTGCCTAAGTCTCTCAAATGGCGAAGAGTTTTTAAAAGCCTTTCGTTATCTCTTTGGTGAAGACCGATAGAAGGCTCATCTAAAACATACATAACGCCAACTAATCCGGCACCAATTTGACTGGCCAATCGAATGCGCTGGGCTTCGCCGCCAGATAAGGTATCGGCGCTTCTTTCTAAGGACAAATATTCAAGTCCAACGTTGACCAAAAATTCTAGCCGATCGCATATTTCTTTTAGTATTTTTTCAGCAATTTTTCCTCGCTTACCGGGAAGTTTTAATTTACTAAAAAAGGTAAAAGCTTCGTCAATTGGTAAATGAGTTAACGAAGGCAAGTTCCGCTTTTTAATTAAGACACAACGGGATTCCTCACGAAGTCGAGTTCCGTCACAAGAGGGGCAAGATTGTTTGGTCATGTATTTTTGCAATTCTTCTCGTACCGCAACCGATTCGGTTTCTCGGTAGCGTCGCTGCATATTTGGAATTACGCCTTCAAAACGATGCACGCGTCTCATCACGTCGCCGCGATCATTGCTATAAGTAAATTCGACTTTGGTTTTACCGCTGCCGTAAAGGATAATTTTTTGAACTTTTTTACCGAGTTTACTAAAGGGTTTTTCAATATCAAAGTCGAAGTGATCGGCGAGTGATTTAAGCATATGAAAATAATAAACGCTGCGTCTATCCCATCCTCGAATGGCACCACCTGCCAATGAAACGTCGGGGTTAACCACAATTCTTTGCGGGTCAAAAAATTGATCAACCCCAAGTCCGTCACAAGTGGAACATGCACCGGCAGGATTGTTAAAGGAAAAAAGTCGCGGTTCAAGTTCAGAAAGACTGTGCCCGCAATCAGGACAAGCAAACTTGGCGGAAAATAATAATTCTTCTAAATCGGAGTCTTCATCCATTGGCGCAACCATCGCCAGGCCGTCAGACAGTTCGAGTGCGGTTTCAAATGATTCGGCAAGCCGCTGTTTCAAATCTCCTCGCACTTTAAAGCGATCTACGACTACTTCAATGGTATGTTTTTTGTGCAACTCTAGTTTAGGCGCTTCACTTAATTCGTAGGTGCTGCCATTAATGCGTGCGCGAATAAATCCTTTGGCTTGTAATTCTTCAAATAGATTAACGTGCTCCCCTTTTCGATTACGAACCACGGGTGCAAGCAATAACAAACGAGTTTCCTTCGGCAAGGCGAGGGTATGGTCAACCATTTGACTGACAGTTTGTGCCTGTAATGCAATTTGATGTTCTGGGCAATGGGGTTCGCCTACTCGGGCAAATAACAATCTTAAATAGTCATAAATTTCGGTAATGGTGCCGACGGTGGAGCGCGGATTATGCGAGGTCGATTTTTGTTCAATGGATATCGCTGGCGATAATCCTTCAATGTGTTCAACATCGGGTTTTTCCATCAAAGACAAAAACTGACGAGCATAAGCGGATAAAGATTCAACATAACGCCGTTGGCCTTCAGCGTACAAAGTATCAAAGGCTAACGAGGATTTACCGGAACCAGAAAGTCCAGTAATCACAGTTAGCTTGTCTCTAGGGATGGAAACGTCGATATTTTTTAAATTATGGGTCTTTGCGCCCCGTACTTCTATGTGATTCATAGGGATTTGGGTATAATGCCTGCTTTCAAAAATGAACTGAACATAATAACCTTTTTAATGCCAAAAATGAAAACTAAAAGCGGCTCGAAGTTTAATAATCCTTCGGATTCTAAAAATCGTTTAAATTCAATTGAAAAACGCGCTGCATTAACTTTAAGCAGCGTGTTCGCTTTGCGTATGCTCGGCCTGTTTATGTTGTTACCGGTTTTCAGTTTAGTGGGTCAAACTTTAAAAGGTTATACCCCTGCTTTAATTGGCTTGGCAATCGGTGCTTATGGTTTAACCCAAGCGGTTTTGCAAATTCCTTTTGGTTGGCTATCCGATCGTTTCGGCCGAAAACCTATTATTCTATTCGGTTTGATTTTATTCATTATCGGCAGTTTAGTGGCGGCAATGAGTGAGCATATCTACGGCGTGATCGCCGGACGACTGTTGCAAGGTTGCGGCGCAATCGCCAGTGCAATAATGGCACTCGCTGCGGATTTATCTCGCGACCAACAGCGCACTAAAATAATGGCCAGCATTGGCATGAGTATTGGCGCAGCGTTTGCGCTAGCGATGATCGTCGGCCCAAGCCTGACCAGTTGGATTGGTTTGCAGGGGATTTTTTTGGTAATAGCCGGATTAGCGGTGATTGCGATGTTAGTGATTTATTTCTTAACGCCTAATCCAGAAGCGCAATTTGTTCAACGCGATGCCATTGCCAGTCACGGCCAGTTTTCAAGAATTTTCAAAGACGGCCAGTTAATGCGTCTTAATTTTGGTATTTTCACCCTGCATTTTTTATTAACCTCCTTTTTTGTCGCCTTTCCCAATCGACTCGCTGGGTTAGGAGTGGACTTAGCCGAGCACAGTTGGATTTATTTATTAACTATGGTGGTCGCTGTGGTCTTGATGTTGCCATTAATCATTTTGGCAGAGAAAAAACGTCAGCACGCCAGAGTGATGTTAGCGGGAGTGTTGTTGATTGCAGCGGTGCAGCTAAGTTTTGGAATGAGTCACTTTCCTTTGGTTCTCGTAATTGTGGCAATGGTGCTTTATTTTACCGGTTTTAATTTGATGGAAGCATTATTACCTTCGATGATTTCGCGCATAGCGCCGTTATCAGGAAAGGGCACTGCGTTAGGTGTCTATTCAACCAGTCAGTTTGCTGGGGCATTTTTAGGGGGGCCAATCGCGGGCTTAGTGATCCAATATTACAGCATGGACGGCGTATACATTGTTGGTGCATTTATGGCGATGTTATGGGCTATTTTATTATTAGGATTAAAGAATCCGCCGGCGCTCACCGCCTACACGTTAACCATGCCAAATGTTGCAGCAGACGCCTTTCCATCGCTAATTGATGAAATAAAGGCGATTGAAGGAGTCTCGGAGGCAATTGCTTTGCCCGAAGCCGGTGCAGTTTATCTTAAGATCGACAAAGATCAGCTTGATCCTGAAAGCTTACACAAATATAGTAGCAAGTCGTAAAGGCGGAACCGTTATCTTCCGTTAGCGTGTATTCTGTCATGCTGAGCCGAGGCGAAGGAGCTTAGGATATCGAACGGCTGAAGGAATGTTCTAAAGAAACCCAACTATTACTTGAAATAAGCTGGTCGGATAACAGAAATAAATAACAGTCCTCTCTCAATGTAGGGGGGATAAAAAATCTAAGAAACATTTTTAGGAGTTAAAGTATGGCCACACGTGGCGTAAATAAAGTCATCTTAGTCGGAAACCTAGGACAAGACCCAGAAGTTCGTTATACCCCCGGTGGCGCAGCGATCACAAATATCAGTATTGCAACCAGCGATAGCTGGAAAGATAAAAATACCGGTCAAATGCAAGAGAAAACCGAATGGCATCGAGTGGTTTTTTTCGGAAAATTAGCAGAAATAGCTGGTGAATACCTGCATAAAGGCTCTCAAGTCTATGTCGAAGGCAAATTGCAAACTCGCAAATGGCAAGACAAACAAGGTCAAGATCGTTATTCCACCGAAGTCGTAGTTGACGGATTTAACGGCGTAATGCAAATGTTAGGCGGCAGAGGCGGCGATGCGCCAATGGGCGGCGGGCGTCAGCAAGGGCAACCGGCACAGCAATCGCAACAAGGACAACAGCAAGGGCAGTATCAACAAGCACCGCAACAAGCCGCGCCCCAGCAAGCACCTCAAAATCAAAATGCACCAGCGGGTGGCGATTTTGATAATTCGTTTGATGATGATATTCCGTTTTAGGTTGTTGGTAGGAATGTGAGTAAAGATCTAAATCCTTGTGTTTTGTCGTATATGAACGGGTAAATCTGATAGCGGGCTGGCATTTCATTGAATGGGTGTAAATTTAAGACTCTATAGCGGAGGTAAATTCAGTTAGATATGAACCAAACAACGAAAATCAAGAAAAAAACTTATCGAGATATTTTTGATGAACTCGTTGGAAAGTTTGTGCATAAGCTTAAAGAAAATTGGTGGTATGTAATTATTACTATCTTTTTTCTTTATGGAATAACTATTTTATTTAAAGGAATAGCCGCCGGTGTTTATTTAACAGATAGTTCATCGAGCTGGTTTTTTATCACACGAATAATCGCGTGGTCTCAAGAGCTTGAAAGTATCCCCCTATCTACAGATTCTTATACAATTTCTTTCTTTGCCTCTGCTGAACAAGACTACTGGTTTTTCTTAATCATTGGACTGGCAATATCAATTCCATCTTTTAGAAGTCCTAAGCAAGACGGTATTCGCGAAAAAGTTGGTCACTTTTTTCCTACTTTGGATGAATCGAGTCCTCACATGGACAGCATTCTGTCAATGATGAACAAGGCATCATGTGTCGCGAAAATTTTTCACAGAGAGATGATTATCACAGAAACTGACGGAAACCTTTATAAGTCAATCGTAAATACTAAATTCACTCTTAAAAATTTACATCACAATCATAGTTTAGATCATAATATTGGAAACTTTAGCATTAAACCTGATGACGCAGCTAAATTCAAATATTCGAATTGGGGAGATTTAATTGGGTTTACAGATGCCAAAGGGAACTCTATTTGTGAACCCAATAAAATGGTGGGTGATAAATTTGAAGTAAATGACTACAACATCAAACTAGATGCTAATGAAGAGCGTGAGTATAGTTGTTGTTATACAATTTGGTTTGATAAAACCGAGAACTTAATATTGTCTTTTATTCGATTTACCGAGTCAGCCTCTTTTCGAATTCTTAATCAAACAGAATTGGATATTGACATTAAACTAATCGTTAATCGGAATGGCGATAAAAATACAGAATTGAATCAACAAATTAAGCAAAAAGAAGAAGTTGTTACATCAAAAGATATAAAGAATTTGTGCGTAAGTGCCGATAAAATAGTAATTGAAGTTGACTATTGAGGATATTAGCTTATCATTATCGGTAAGTTTTCCTATTTCCACGGGTGATTGTTATGCAAAGTGAAACTCAAGGCATGTAAAGTGGTTGCCGTCTAACCATTTGAATTATATTAAGTATTTCTCGTTTTTTCTTACAATTTGAAACACAATTAGCAAGCGTTTTATTGCTATAATATAGATAATTTAGTGACAGAAAGAACAGCAGAGGTGTGATATGAGTAGTGAAACCACAGGAATGTAGTCAATAAATAATGAGAAGCCGCTAAAGCGGCTTTTTTTATGTCAAAAAGTTATCAAAATTGAAGAATTATGACTATTGGCTTATTTTAATAGAATGGTTTTAGAATTCATAATAAAACGCATGTTTTGCGAATTGTCATTATTAACCATATTCAGTCTATTTTGTGCAGGTAGCCATCCGCATCGAACCATCGACCGACAGAAGAAGACTGCCACCGTTATAAGTATTTATCAGTAGTTCACCTGTTTCAACAAACCAAGATGATCGTGGCGAAGCAGGAAGTTTAAGCCATGGCTCTTCAAACCAGATTCCATCTTTGTCTCTCAATAGTTCATAAATCATTCCGCCGTTCATTGTTAAATGGGCAAGTCCTGTAGTTGTAATAATCCGTTCGCCAAATTTGTAAATATCCTCGATGTTTTCATCTAGTAACTTGACTACTTTACCGCTGTCAGGAATAAAGACTAACTCACCACCCCATTCTCCACGGTCGCTTCCGGCCAACCATCCGTCTTCGATCCTCAGCGCCACATCTGGAATTTGTTGAATGTCTTGTCGGTTTTCAACGACGTTATTTTGGTTAACTTCAATTATGCCGTTTGGATCGGCGGCTGTTTGTTCCTCTTCATCGTTTGCGCCATAGCTTAATATAACAGTCGAATAGGCGAGATTTTTGAGTTTCTCTTTGGTAATCGATTTGTAGATTTTGCGATCTATTGATTCCGGTAGAGTTTCCAAAGTTATATTTTTACAGGATTCTAAACTCATATGTTCGTAGTCAAAAAAATCGAAAGCAAAACTATTTTTATGATATTTACTTGTATAGCGCTTACCCGACTTAATATGTGCGAGTGCTTTAAGTGCTGCATCTTTAACGGGAGGATACCAATGATTTATAGAAGTGGTGGTTAGTACGTCCACAGCAGATTTTTCTCGCATTCTTCCAAGCGATTCAGCGATAACCCAGCTAAGTTGAACATCTGTTGACTCATGCAGCAATTTAATAAGTACGGAAATCGCTGGGCGATATTGAATGTATCCTAATGTTCTTGCAGCAGACAAGCGTAGTTCACTATTATCTCGGTAAAGTAGATTGACAATATCTGGACCCGCATTCATAGCTTTGGGACCTAGTTCCGCGATGTTTCTCAGTATGTAGCTGTCAGCGTTTTGCTTAAGGATCTCTGAATAAATAGAACTCGCTTGCTCGGATTTAATACCTATTAATGCATTGTTTATGGCATTGGTCAAAAAAGGACGTTGTTTTCGAAGGGCTAGAAGTTGTTTTTCTATTACGATCCCAGGTTCCCCAAGAAAGCTAATCATATAGAGAGCACCAACGCTAACATCAGAAACGACGCTGGCATCTGAAGCTATTTTTATAAGTAATTCTGCCGCGTCGGCTTTTTCTTGTCCCATTTCTCCAAGCGCATAACCCAATAAATAGTAGACGTCATCTCTACAAGGTTCATTGCAAAGAGCCGCATTGACGATGAAAGGGATTGCTTTCCTTCCGAGCAATTTGAGCGCGTATGCTTCTTGATTATGTGGAGCGCTATCGGAGACTAAAAATCTTTTAACGGCTTCCTTAGCAGCTTTTGGCGTTCCTATTTTTGCCAATGCGGGAGCAAGCCAAGAAATATCTTTGTCTAAAGCGACTACGATTTGCGGGAGATAAAGTTCGTCGATTTGTTCTGATTCTCTTAACGCATAAGCGCCAATTCTGGCAATAAGTTTGTTATCGTTTTCCAATAACCCAACTATGGCCGGCATTGCGTCATTTCCAAATTCTAAAAGCTTTTTAATTACCGCAAGCTCCTTGGATGAAGGTGACCGTCCGGGGCTCGATTTCGTGTCGAGAACTTCAGTAATGCGCGAAATGCATGCTTCTACTGTTTCGCAGGCATCTGATTTGACGGTTTCGTCAAATGCATGCGCTGCAAAAGTTAATGCGAGGAATAAAACCCCAATTACTTGTTTCATTTTTATGTCCTAGAAAAGGTTTTCCTAAATTTAGCTCAATTTAGCAAGTGTTTTTGATGAGACTCTGCCTATTGCCCATTTAATGATTCGGTCTACTGTGA